>Ga0315296_10002274_pt1 | contig 16418 bp, 17 predicted proteins | sample YL17G14_18_MG_FD_203921 | JGI IMG/M metagenome (GOLD analysis project Ga0315296, IMG submission 203921) | Sediment microbial communities from Yellowstone Lake, YNP, Wyoming, USA - YL17G14_18 | ecosystem: Environmental > Aquatic > Freshwater > Lake > Sediment | place: USA: Wyoming | collected... | reverse complement strand
ATGCCTACGCGAACCTTGTCGCCTTCAATTTTTAACCATTCAAAATCTTTTGTGTAGTATAGTCCTTCGGGCACTTCGTGTCCGTCTGTTTTTACCATGTTTGTTCACCTCTTAAGTAGTTGTTATTATTTCATATTTTAGCCTTTAAAAATTAACTGTTCATGAGGAAGCAGGCGAACAATGACCAGGTTCTGAAACGTGTATGACGCAAACGATAATGTTAGAGACCTTCTTGGGGCGTTTCATTGGCGTGTTCGAGCATTGTAGTATAGTTATAACTGTTTTTCTATGGTTAGTTATAACTATGGTTTCTTTGTGTTTAACAATGTCCTTTTAGATTACAAGAGGGTTGCGGCATCTTTCATCATTTCATGTCTTTCTCTGACAGAGCTTCCCTCTATCATGATTTTTGTGCTGATTCGACTACAGATCTGTTGAAGAAGGCGGGTATGTGAAGCTGGACTTTTCATCTGTGGTTATCACCCCTCATCGGAGACGCAGAAAGCAGAGGAACGTTGAGAGCTCGTGTACCTAACAACGTTCTGGTATCCCGTCGTATTTTTCAGCTTCGTCGAACCTTGCAGGTTGATACTCAGTAGGTGCGCGTGAAGACTATCAAGCAGCTTGAGTGTTGTATGTTTGTCTCGACGAGGCAGAAAGTTTTTGTCGAGACAATTGAGCCTTCTGAGAGCGCCTTGACTCATCAACTAGCCACTGGGACCTCGATACGAACTAAGAGCACACGGCATCCGCAAATTCTTTCGCACCCAGCTAGGATCTCTGGGCATAAACAGAGAACACATCAAATACATGATGGGCCATACCGCAGCCTCACGCAACAGTAATCGACAGAAACCAACTGAAACAAAGTCAGCTGCACCAACTCACCACAGCTCTAAAACAACAGATGCTCAAAGAAATCCGCGAATCCCAAAACGGAAAAGTATGAATTCATGCTTAAGCAATGGTAGTCCGGGATAGCTTTAACCTCTCGGTTCAAACTTTTCCCAGATACTATCAATGTGCGAGCAAAAACTAGCTTAATAGCGACTGAAACGACTACGTTTTACTAGCATTTTCGCTATTCACCCGAGAGCTCGACATTTTTCGTGGTCATGTTATAGAGTGCGTGCTACACAAAACACGTTAGAGATTCTTTCTCAATGCATGCATTACATCGCTTCTCGTTAGGATTCCCAATAACAAGGAATTATCCTTTTGATCTACAACAAGAAGCCTTCCAACGTTGTGTTGGCTCATCTTCTCAAGGGCTTCATAAGCGGAGTCGTCAGGAGAAACTACAACCAAATCTTTCGTGGCGATCTCGCCAACAGAAACACTCTTTCGAGTCTCTTTGGCTATGGTCATTGCGTCCTGCAGGGTGACAATCCCCACAATTCTGTTTAAATCATCAGTTACCGGGAAGCCTGTGTGATGATGTTTAGCTATTCTGTCGAGGAGTTCATCAACCGTCATTGCTGGCGACACTGTGGTCACTTTTCTTGTCATAATTTCTCTTACCTTCACTTCCTGCAGCATACTGATTTCAGCGGATGCAGTTTTGTAGAAAAGCTCCACGCCGGTGGGGACAGCAACACCTACTTTTTTCATGGCTTCGATTTCCTGTAGAGCAGAGTGTCTTTTGTACGAGGCTAGCTGGAGCAGGTGGGCCAAGGCGTCTGGTTCAGTTTCTATCTTCTTGGTTGTTATGATGCCCTCTTTGACGGCACTGTTGAAGAAATCTTCGCCTTGCTTAGTTCTGATGATTACTATAGACCAGTCTTTCAGTGGGCCTGCTCCACCAACACTCAAGTCAGCGAGTTGGGAAGTGAAGTATGTGCAAGTCCTACAGCGATTCATAATGTAAGATTTAGCTTCCGAAAGTGGGATTCGAACAACACCATTTTCCGTAGTTACAACGTATTCATTCGCCGTCAGATCAACATTTTGAATCTCGTTAGCCGCAATACTGTATTTATCCAAAAGGTATTCCAAGAGTTGACCCAGAGAGAAAGTCCATAGGCAGAAGAGCCCTATAGTTATGCGAAGGCTTCCCATCATCTTGTGTTGCCAGGCTTCAAGTTTTCGAAGTGCAACAATATGGCATGGAATACCAACGAAAGCGATGTTCACCTTACCGTGCTCAAAAACTGCGCGACCAAAAGCCTCTGCCACTGCAGAAGGCACAATCTTGGCGTCCACGGCGGAAAGCGTATCATCGGGCACGAGGTTTATTGAAGGCTCGATTTTTATGGGCACTCTAGACGAGGCTTCTGAGACCACGGCGCTGTCGATTATTTTTTCGGTGAGGGCAAAATTAAGAAGTGCAGTTACTATGCCTCCGCTTCTGCTAGCATCCCTCAAGGTGGGATTTGTGGCGTGGGCAAGCAAGATTTTTCTATAGTAACCTATGCTTTCTCTTCTGTGAGGAGCGTCTGCAACAAACTTTAATGTTTCAAACAAGAGTGCATCAGTATGTGGGCATATGTCATAGCAGATTGGGCAAGAATCCAGATATTCAGAACAGTCATGGAGTCTTTGGGGTTTGTCATGCTCTATCTTTATTGCATGAATTGGACAAGCAGCTTCGCATGCACCGCATAAGGTGCAAAACCCGGGTTCTATTATCATACGTTCCAGATCATTGAATGCTATGAGCTTGTTTTCCTTTTCAGGCATGGTTTAGCCATCTGACTATAATAAAAGCGGAGATTGTGCTTAAATACATGCCGTGATTCCGATGAAAGCTATGGGATGAAAGGGAGTTGTTGTATTACGGGCTCGATAATGTTCAAGACGAGTGTGGGATAAATGCCTAGAATGATTATTGCAACAACGAAAATGAAAATCGGAACAAGCAGCTTCTTTGGCTCTTTGATTCTAGTTTCCTCTTCTCGCGGTGTCTTCGCGAACATGTAGTTAATTAGTCTCAACAAGTATGCGGTTTGAACAACACTGGTCAAAACTCCGACTACTGCCAACCAGCTTAGATTTGCTTCTATGGCAGCCGTGAAGACCAGATATTTTGCGATGAAACCAGCGAGGGGTGGGACACCGGCAAAGGAAAATGCGCCTAGAAGTAAGGCTAGACTTGTAAGCGGCGCTCTTCTGCCTATTCCTGAAAAGTCGTCTAGAGTTTCAAATCCCATGTGGTTCAAGATTCCTACTGCCATGAAAGAAAGTGCCGTGGTCATTCCTCCAACCAAAAAAAAGTAGAGGTTTCCCATGACTCCAAGCGGTGTTACACTGGTTATCGCTACAAGATTGTAACCCACATCCGCGATACAAATGTATGCTATCAGGCGTTTCACGTTTCTTTGCGTCAATGCGAGCAGATTGCCTACTATCATCGTTAACGCAGAAAAAACGGCCAACATAACCGTCCATTCCAAGACTGTCGGGGGCGTCAAAATGTAGACGAGGACTCTTAACAGGACGTAGTAGCTCGCTTGGTCTATAAGTGCAGAAAGAAAGGCTGAAGAGGATGCCGGTGCAGCTGAGTAGGCGTCTGGGAGCCACATGTGAAACGGTACAATGGCAGCTTCGATGGCATAGCCAGCTGCAATGAAGATGAAGGCGATCACAAGTAGATGCTTGTCCTGCAAAGCTGTCAGTGTTTGTTTTACTGCCCAAAAATTGAGTGTGCCAGTGATTCCGTAAACTATCGAAAGTCCATAAATTATGAATGCTGAGGCTATTATTATCATAACCAAGTATCTTAGCGTGGCATGCAGCGATTTGGGTGTTTTCTGATAGAGCATTAGAAAACTCGAACCAGCAGCAGAGGCCTCCCAGAAAATAAACAGAGTTAGAAGGTCCCCTGAGAAGGCGACGCCTATTATGCAACCGATGATTATAAGCATGACTGAGTAGTACCGTTCTGAAAGCTTTTCATCGGGGGCAACATAGAAGATGCTGTACAGAAAAACAACCGCACCCACCACTGTGAAGATTGCAGCCATGTAAATTGATATTGCGTCTATTAAGAAAGCGCTTGAAAATGTGGCATAAGGTTCGCTTGCTAGTGTTATGTTGAGGAACGGCTGAGACGAGGACTGTTCGTAATATTTGATTGCCAAGTTTGCTACAGTTGCGGTTGCAGTAATGAAAATGACAGCGAACCAGCCAAGTGAGAGAGCAGTTGTCTTGCTTTTTCTCTTGCGTATGGTCTTAATCACTGGTATCGTTAGAAGCGAAAACAAGACGAAACTAATTATCGGCAAAGAAACGTCCAAAATTCTTATCATCAGTTTTCCTCACTAAACAAAACTTAGCGTGTTGATAAGATTAAGGAAGAATGTAGGCCATATGCCAAGGATTATAACAAACACTGCTAGGATAAGCATCGAAAACCTCATGAAAGATGGCGTCTCCTTGGCCTCCTTGAATTTTGTGGGTCCCAAGAAAACATGGCTTATGTATCTCAAAGCATAGGCGAGCGACAAAACGGTGGCTATTAGCATTAAAGCCGTTGGCAAGAGGTAGAAACCATCGTTGCCGATTACTTGAAAGGCTCCGACGAATATTAGAAATTCACTAATGAAGCATGCGAAAGGCGGCACTCCTGCGATGCTTAATGCGGCTATAGTTGAGCACGTTGCCGTTATTGGCATCTTTCCAGCGAGTCCACCCATTCACGAATGTCTCGAATCTCAAGCTGTTTCATGATTGCCCCCGCTGATAAGAAGAACAGACCTTTGCTTACAGCATGATTTACAAGATGCAACACTGTCCCAGCCATGACCACTTGAACTAGTTGCGGAGGCTTTCCAGAAAACAACAAGGAAAGCCCAAAAAGAACGTATCCCATGTGCGCTATGCTTGAATACGCTATCAATCTCTTTATGTCATTTTCCACTAATGCGATCAAGGATCCGAAAAACGCAGACATAACTCCAAATACTGCCAAACCATGCAAAAACTGGACACCAAAATCGGTTGCCATGATAGCAGGGAACACGGTTCCTAAGGACACGCGGAATATCGCATAGGCGCCAGCACCAATTATGACGCCGCTTAGGAGAGCAGACATTGGGGCTGGAGCTTCGGAATGCGCATCTGGTAGCCACATGTGAACTGGAACAACAGCCATTTTGACAGCAAAACCTGCGGTAAGAGAAAGTAGAATCCATTTGACAAGATCTGGTTGTGCGGTCATCAAAGCGGTTTGTGCTTGAAACATGTCCAAACTACCTGTCGCCATGAAGATGGCGCCTATTCCCAGAAGGACAAAGACGGCGCCTGCATGGGTGAATATGAAAAACTTGAATGCTGCTCTGTAGGGCTCCCTGTACCCCCATCCGCCGATTATGAAGTAGGTCGGGACAAGCATTAGTTCCCAGCAGAAGTAAAAAAGCATGAGATTTGATGCGATAAAAACACCGACGAGACCTATGAACAGCAATGTCAAAAGGGCATAATATTCGGCAAGTCCTTTCTTCCCCTGCATATAGTTGACCGAAAATAGGGCGGTAGTGAGAATGAGTATTAAGGTTATGATTGCCATGGACAGACTGACGCCGTCAACAAAAAGCGTAAAAGAGGAATTGAGAACAGGAATCCAATAATAAGACTCAACATACTTGTGTCCAGTTGTAGGATCAAGAATGATGGGCATAGTTGTGGAAAGCAACGTGATGTCAGCTATGGCTATCAAGGCTACGAGAATCGCAGCTGCTTTTGAGAATTTTCTTCCTGTTAAATAAACAATTGGGACCGCCAACGCGGGCAGAAGCAATGTTAGCAAGAGTGTATTTTGCATTTCATATCACCTCAACATGGTGACTATTACTAGTATTAAGAGTATTAAAAACCCAAGCAATGCTGCTACTATGTAACGTTGTAGAGATTGATTATGTGTTTTCTCAATTTTTGAACCGAATGCCAATGTTCTATTTGCCGCAACGTATAGCAGTTCATCCACAAGAACGTCAAAATACTTATGGGTACCATGAGCCAGACTTATTACCGCTCTTGCAGTCAGTTGAGGTAGACGCTCAAAGATTGCTTTCTCAACACGCTTCTCAATGGTATGTGAAATCCCGATAACTCCCGCAGCAAAAAGATAAGGAACGCGTCCAATAATCGCTTCAACACGTCGAACGTCTTCAGAGACTCTGATAAGTCCCTTGGCAACGACTTTCTCGTATAAGTCGTCGAAGAAGTAGCCATGTTCCAAAACCGTGTTCAATGGAGCCAGTTTTCTCCTAGCAATTTCCATTGATTTGGATTTTCGATAATAAGTAAAGTACACGGGAACACCTCCAGCAAGAAGGACAAGCAGGAAAATCAGCGTTGATGAACTGAACACTTCGCTTAGCCCAATTTCCACGTCGACTTGCATGAACTTGGCAATCGAATTTGCAACCAGACCCCAAACAGTGCATAGAATAGCGAGTATACCTGAGGAAAAGAGCATTGTCTTTGGTGGTTCATGTATATGACTTTGCTTCACATACTCTGATGGTTCGCGCAAGAAGGTAAGTATCATAAATCGCAAAGTGTAAGCAAACGTGACTGCCGCAGAGGCATAAATCGTAAGCACAAGCAAAATATCACCAGTTGACCAAAGGCTACTTATGATGAGGCCTTTGCTGAAAAAACTTGCAAACGGCGGCACACCCGTACGAGCTAACATAACCACTATACAGAGTCCAAAAGTTATCGGCATTGCTTTTCGCAGACCTCCCATTAATCGCATATCACGCGTTCCAAGCGAATGGACTATTCCGCCTATAGTTAAGAAACCAAGGCCTTGGAAGAAAGCGTGGCTTATCATGTGAAACAGACCCGCAAACCAGCCTTGTGAAGAAGGAGATGAAGCAGCACCCAGCGCAGCTATCATGAATCCTATTTGACTAATGGTTGAGTAAGCAGGCACCCCCTTTATGTCAGGTGTATGCAATGCCAAAGTTGCTCCAACGAATGCGGTGATGGCGCCAATCCAAGCCACAGAAGACAGCCACATAGGGATCGACAATGTGAGTAAACCGAACAATGTGAATAACCTCGCGATTAGATAAACCCCAGCCTTCACCATGGTTGCTCCGTGTAAGAGAGCGCTAACCGAAGTTGGTGCTTCCATAGCGCTGTACAGCCAAGTGTGTAAGGGCAACTGAGCTGATTTTGCAACCGCCCCACCAAGCATAAGAAAGGCAATGGCAGTTAAAGTTGACAAGGGTACCTCCCCTATGTGCACCATAGTGTAAGAGAAAGAAAACGAGCCCAAGCTAGCGTAGAGAAGAGCAATCGCCCCTAAAAGACAAACGTCACCTACACGGGTTATGAGAAAAACTTTCAAACCTGCCCGAACGGCTTCTGGCCTTTTGTACCAAAAAGAAACTAGTGAATAAGAACACAGACCTACCATTTCCCAGAAAACAAACATTTGAAGAAAGTTGTCTGACATAACAAGCCCTATCATTGAACCAATGAAAAGGAGCATGAAGAAGTAGTACCGGGTCAAGCCCTCTTCGCCCTCCATATAACCCAAGGAATAAATAATGATTACGAGACTGAAGAAAGCGATCAAACTCGCAAACAGAATGCTTAGCGGATCGATGAGCACCCCCGCATTTATGCCCAGTGAAGGAATCCACGCCACACTATATTCTGAGTTAATCAAAGTACCAAAGTAGACTTCGGGAATCATGGATAGGGCGAACGCAGTGGTGACTAAACTCACTAGCACGGCAAAGTAGTTTCTTGCCCTTCCGCCTAAGCGCGCAATAAGCGGGACAAACAAGCTTGAAACAATCGGAGTTATCCACACAAGCCAAGGAGTAAAAGGAAGCAATTAGTCATCATCTCCATCTGTTTCACTTTTGCCTTTTTCAGCCTCGGTTGCTTCGTGCCACTCCAGCTCAGCCAGTTTTCGGATGTCAGACGTTCCATATTTTTTGGATACTGTGATCAATAAGGCCAAAACGATGCCTGTTACACATGTATCTGTGGAGAAGGCAAGTATTAAGAAAGCTTCGCCCATTGCCTTGTTCAATGAAGAGGCGAGCAAGACGAAATTCATTGATGCTGCAGTTGCGATCAGCTCAATCGATATTAACACTTTCAAAAGATGATGCCTGGTTAATAGACCGTAAATGCCAATTGCCAACAGGGTCATGGATAATATTACGTAGTTAATCAATTACCTCCCTCCTTTCTCGTCTTCAGAACTATGGCTATACCCAAAGCCACCGTCATTATTACCAAACCTTGCAAAACGATGTCTACTGCTCTCAAGTTCCACAAAGCTTCTGGAAATGAAACTCCAGAAGAAACGGTGGTCGAGGGGGTGCCTACTGAAAGGAAAATTGATGGAATTGACAAAAGCAGTGCTACTGCTATGGCTAGAAACGCTTTTCTCAAGGGATTTCTTTGATTCGTTTTCTCGCTTAAAGTTTCACCTGACAGGAAAAGAACTGCCAATGTTCCCACGCTTATCCCTAACTGGAAAACAGCCGCGAAGCCAGCGTCATTTAGAGAATATAGAATCGCCACTAACATAAGCGCGCTTGCAAGAGAAGCAACTGAATAGACAGCATCGTCAAGATAGACTGCCAGAAAAGCTGAAACAACCAATCCTACTGCAAGTAGTTCTAGAATCGTTTTACTCCTCGCTCCTCTTCTTGTGGTTTGTTTCAGGTCTTATCACTAGGTCACACTTATTGGTTGAGGAAAGCTCAAAGAACCCGGAATCTTTTATTGCGTTTCTAGGACAGCTTTCGGCACATTGATAGCAGAAAACACAACGATCGAGGTGAAACAACGGTCTTTTCTTCCCCTCAACATTCACCATTTCAATGGCCTTTGCAGGACAGTCACTGGCACACAAACCACAGCTTATGCAAAGATTTATATCAAATATCTGCTTCCCACGAAGACCTTCAGGAACTTTCGGTCTGACCGCGGGATATTTCTGAGTGGCAGGTACTCTGAAAATCTGAGAAACCACCTCTTTCAACATCGGTGACAGCTTGATTTTCTTGACCATTCTTTCAGCCCACCCCCAGATTAAGCCAAAATGCGACCCCAGCTGCCGTAGCAAGTGACAGAATTGAGAGCGGCATCAACACTCGCCAGTTAACCACCAATACTTGATCAATACGCAACCTTGCAAAAACGCAAGTCAAATACTCAGTGATTACAACAACAAGGAGAACCTTGAGAATGAACCATAGTGTGTACCAAAATTCTGGTATACCAAGAAAAACTGGTCCATATGGACCTGCCAGAAACAGTTCGACTACGAGAACGGCGCCCAAGACGATTTGCACATCTTTAGCGAGTTTGAGAAAAGCCAATCGCCGACCGCTGTACTCGGTTTCGTATCCGCCTACTATCTCGGTTTCGGCGTGGGGAACATCGAATGGGTCTTTCTCCAGCTCCGCTTGGACAGCAATAATGAATAATATAAAAGCCCATGGAAGCAAAAGAGCGAATGGAATACGCTGACTGGCTGCTATGGTTGAGATGCTTAGACCACTTGCAAGAAGAGCAGGGCCAAAGGCAAGAATGGAAAGAGGTATGTCATAGCCAAGAAACTGTGTCAAAACTCTAGTCGCACCTATTTCGCTATAGGGGTTACTTGATGACCATCCAGAGAGAAACAGGAAGAAGTTGGCAACTGATACTAATGCTAAAACGAAGATCAAATCGCCTTGAAAGCTTGAATTGAGAATCACGTTTGACCCATCAATAGGCAAGAAAAACATGGCAAAGACAAACATTGAGAAAGAAAGGACGGGCGTAAGCTTGAAAACAACACTTCTTGTGTTGCGGGGAACCATGTCTTCTTTTGCCAGTAACTTTACGAAGTCAGCGAAGGGCTGTAGTATGCCTGCGGGACCAGTATAAGTAGGGCCCATCCTATTCTGCATTCTGGCCTCTATCTTTCTTTCAACCCAATCGCAAAGAAACGTAAGCAAAACAATGAAGGAAAACCCTGGAAAAACCAACGCACGAAAGACCAAGGTAAAATCCAAACTCATGTTTTTGGCCTCTTCATCTATCCGTGCATGAAAAACAAGGATCAAGACTTACGAAACTTGCAGGCACATCCGCTATGTTACCGCCTTCCGCAATATGAGCAAAGGACAAGATGTTTGCGAATGTTGGAGTACGCATCTTAACACGTTCAGGATAGGCTGTGCCATTGCTTTTTACATAATAAAATAATTCGCCTCTCGGTGCTTCAACGCGACTAATCGCCTCACCAGCCGGCACGATTCTCGGAACTCTCACTCTGTAAGGTCCAGTTGGCAAATTCTCTAATGCAAAGTTTAGTATATCGATACTTTCATTGATCTCATCAAGGCGAACCATTAACCTTGCCCAAGAATCACCTTCAGTGTAACTTATCATCTTGAAAGGGATCTTGTCATATGCAGCATAGGGTTCGTCCTTCCTAACATCCATTTTCACATCCGAACCACGCGCCACAGGACCGACTACGCACAGTTTCAATGCATCCTGTCTCTCCAATACTCCAACACCTTTCGTTCGCATTTTCAAAGTAGGATCACTTTCAAGAAGATTCTTGTAGAAGACCATTCTCCTCTTTAAAGTTGCCAATCCTGCCTTGATTTTTGGAATCCTTTCTTCTTTTAAGTCTCGTCTCACACCACCAATGGTAACAAATGATGCTATAACCCTATTACCAGTAAGCGACTCCATAGTATCCATTGCGATTTCCCGGTCACGCCACATGTACTGGAAAAATGGTTCGTATCCGATCTCAAGACCAGCATGGCCCAATAGTAGCATATGACTCTGAATCCTGTTCAGCTCTAGGACTATCGTACGCAAGTATTTTGCCCTTACAGGCGCTTCCGTTCCCATAATTGCTTCTACCGCTTGGCAAAAACAAGTGGCGTGACAAGCATTGCAAATGCCACATATTCTTTCAACCAAATAAACATCCTGTAAGTAGGTACGCTTTTCTGCGGCTTTCTCGATTCCCCTGTGGACATAACCGATGCGTGGTTTGACCTCTTTCACAATCTCTCCGTCAACTTTCAAGGAAAACTTCTCTGGCTCAATTAAGGCAGGGTGCTGTGGTCCCATAATGACTGTTGTCAGCACTCCTTCATCTGAAGACTGATTGCTCTCGTCTAAAGCAATAATGTTCTCTTTTTTGTTCTCAATATTTGTGATCTCGGCGTCTTTTCTTAGCGGGAAGAGGTTTTTTGGCCAGTCTTCTGAAAGGATTAATCTTCCAGGATATGGATGGCCTTCGAAGGTTAGGCCAAAGAGGTCAGCAACTTCTCTTTCGTGAAAGTTTGCACCAGGAAGCATGTCTGTTATTGTTTTGATTCGTGGGTCTTTTTTTGGCACTTGTGTCCTAATCGTTACTATTATGCCATGCGTACGGACATGATACATCACTTCGATGGTTTCACCCAAATCCACGCCTGTAATTGCTGATACGCCCGCGCTTTCATCTTTGTCAAGTAAGATTTTCAGAGCGTCTCTATGAATGCCTGCGTTGACTCGAACAGACACCTTTTCAAGCTGTGAGGGCGGGGTTTGAAGCATCTTTTCTCCGAGCTCTTTGCTAAGCGTTGTCAGAATCTCTTGTTCCACGCTTGTCATTGTTTTGCCTCCTTGACAGGTTTAAGCAATTTGACAATCCCGTCAATTATTGCCTCAGGTTTAGGTGCACAGCCGGGAACATAGATGTCTACTGGAATGATCTTGTCTACCCCTCCGACCACGTTGTAGTTGCCCTCAAATACTCCGCCTGAGCAGGCGCATGCTCCTATTGCCACGACAAACTTTGGTCTAGGCATTTGCTCATAGATGCGCTTCAGCCTGTCTGCGCATTGTCTGGTGACTACACCAGTGACTAGCAGAACGTCAGCATGTCTTGGCGATGGCTCAAGAAGAATCCCAAATCGCTCAACGTCATATCTAGGTGTTAAGAGCGCAACAACTTCAATATCGCATCCGTTGCAGGCACCTGAGTTAAAGTGGAGAACCCACGGTGACTTCCTTTCAGCCCACTTAACAAGACTGGCACACCGCGTTACTGGTCGCCTCCTCCTCCAACAAGAAGGAAACCTGATACAACCATTATGAGTAGATAAAACATGAAAAGCACGACGTTTGCTGTGGAAAGAGCTAGAGAGGCAAAGGCTACTAGTAAGACTGATGAGTCCAAAACGACAAAGTAGATGAGGTACTTATACAATGACACATTAACTCTCAGTTTGGAGAATGTCGCTTTCTCGCCACAGGCATATGCAGACTGTCCGTTTTCAGTCTTAGCAGACTTTGGCGACAAGTAGCGGCCAAACAAATAGATTAAAGATGAAGCTGCAAATATCAAAATGAAAGCCGCAACGAATTCAACAAACGTGAAGACTTCCTCCATAGATAATCATTACTTTGGTCACCAATCGCGCTTGACGACCATATACATTCAGTCTTCCTGTATCATCCAACATAACACACCTTTAACGCTTTTCAGACGGCAGAACCAAAATTTAAACTTGGCTATTACTTGAACGGCGTTTTCATCGTCTATCTTGTTGGCAGCTTAAATATAAAATGCCATTGAAAAGCAAGCGCAAGTTCCATTGTCTTTCATTCAAATAGCGACATTAGCGCGCGCTAGATTCGTAGTGCGACGTATGTGACTATTTCTTATTTTTCCTGTACCTTTTTGGAAGTTCGATTTTGGAATTTCGACTATACTTTTGCTTGTTCTTCATTTCTCCGCCTCTCCTTGGTTCTTTAAGCGCGCGTGCTTAGGCTAATTGCAAATAATATCGTAGCAGAGCTATTTAAATAGCTTTCCAATTGGGAACGGGATATCATATGCTGGGCACGACGAAGATTGATTGTGGCCACTGCAAGACCATGGTAAGCAATCGGTCTGATGTATTTAGGATGAGTTGACAAGGATATGCTCAGCAGAACAGGGACTGCGAGGTTCAGCAGGAAGAAAACTGAGGACCATAGATGATGCGTTTCTCCAAGCGCGCGCTACTATTCGAACAAAACGTAAAAAATAGGGGAACTATGAGCACATAGTCTCTAATGACATCAGATTTTTCTTTTATTCATGACAGATCTTAAAGATTTTCCACAACATTCAAAGAGACCAATTGTCAGTTCAGTTCTCTTGCCACTTTTGTCCTTCCTTCCAGCCATCTTCCAAGTCTTCTTAGGCTTGCTGACTTCCTTTTTACACTTAGGACATTTAGCCATGGTACTCTCACTTGGAATACGCCATCCAATTAGAATAAAACATTTTCCGTAACTAGCGCAAGCCAGAGCTTCAAGTTTTCAGCGCACGCTCCTGATAGAACTCGTTGGCTGTCTTTTCCTCATAGTTAGCAATTTAACTAACATTATAGACAAAAAACTATTTAAATAACTTTTTCGCTAACGATTACTGACGCACGTGTTCTTTTGCGTGCGTAGCAAGGGAGGAAATCTGGCGAGAGTACATTGCTGGCCCAAACATCACATAATCGTCTTACCGCCTTGAGTGGCTATGCTCTCGGTCTGTGCCGTGCAACGTCGAGTATCAAGCAGCACGAAATGTGCAAGAAATCGGGGGTTGCGCGAGAAAGGCGAACATGAGCACTCCCATCTTCACCACATGGTTCGATGGTCGCAAACTACAGCCATGAGCGCGAGTAATTGCCATTCAGATTCCTTCCCTCGCAGAGGACTCGCGCATTGAAGGTGACTGTTTGAAATGGGAAAGAAAAGGAACAAGGGTATGAGCAGCAAATCAAGGAAAAAGAGCCAGAAGAAGACGAAAAAGAGGAGGAGAAGACAAAGAAAGACGGCGAAATAGACTCCGTGCGCGCGTAATATATTTGACAAATGGGATTCAACATGGTTAAGATTGAAATCGACATCCAGGAAGCAGAATACGAAATAATCACAAAGATTGCGGAAAAGATGGGTATTTCGGTCGAAGGCCTAATTCAGCAAGCAGTAAACCAAGAGCTTGCAGAAATGACCATTTTGCTTCAGAGATCGGAAAATCTTGAGAGCTAGCAGACCTTCTTTTCCTCGCTACACTTTCCAACTACGATAATAGAACGAATGTGCGCTGTTTCTGTTCCTGGTTACAGCTGATGTGAAAGTTTCATCCATCCATGTATGTAGCTTTGAAATCGTTTACCATATCTTTTTAGACTAGCTTGATGGTGTTCTTCATGACTCGGCATTAGTATTCATCTCAAACACTAGCGGTTGCATCGATATAGATGCTAGCAAGAACATCCGAAAGCCAACGTTAGCGACTAAGCTGTGATTTTGCGCGCTACAAAAACCTAGAAATCCTCTTCCAATTCCATTGTACTATATGCCTTGTTTTCTTCGATCAGCTTGTCTGTATCGTTTTGCCTTTCTTTTTTTCTCTTTCTTACTTTTTTCATACCACTTAGCTTTGGCAGGCCTCTACCACCCCTTCCGACCCTTGCATATCCCCCTACTCTCAGGGACTCTGAATGTCAATGTTTCCGCAGTTCGAACACTTGTTCGGTTTTGCCGTTGCGTGTGGCTCTTTCCATCTGTGCTGACAGGCATAGCAGTTTAACTTCCTTCTGGCTTCCTACACGTATTCAACTCCCAGGAAAAGCTCTACTCCACGTTTACCGAGTCCAATACTATCTGCAAATCCTAGTTTTCTTACGTCCAACAATCCTCTTTATTCTAATCAATATACTTGGCCTTGAGCCATCTACACACTCTTCGGTATCAATCACAATATCTTTCGGCAAGTCATTTGCTACTACTATCTTCTTGTGAATTGAAGATACTAATTTCTGTTTTATTTCTGAATCTCTTCCACTTTTGATTCGTTCTACCATTCTGTTTTACTTTCCTTTCGGTCAAACTAATAATATAGCAAAGAAACTATTTAAATAGTTATTTGCCTACTATATCAGACACTCAGGAAAAAGGGACCACCAACGTGAACTTGCGAACTTTATCCAGAACAGGCAAAGAGATCGGGCCCGTCCTTCGCAGGTTTTTCATAAATACCTTGTTCGACTCGACGTTCATGCAGATGGGCATAATCGTCGGTTCCACATTTGCTGCAAATCCAGACTTACGACTAGTCATAGGAACTTTGATATCCAGCAGTGTTGCGCTGGGAATATCGACTGGCGTCAGTGTCTACGAATCTGAAAAGTTAGAGCGGGAGAGAAGGGTTGCCGAACTTGAAAAGGCTCTGTTCAGAAATCTCGACCATACCATGATCACCGAGAACTACAAGACTTATGCAATAGTACTTTCTATTGTTAACTTCTTGACGCCGTTTATGTGTTGTGGCATCATAATCATTCCCTTGGTTCTCGCGATGTTCAGATTGACTAGCATCGCAACAGCATCTTGGGCCTCAATATTATTGGCGCTAGGCATCCTTTTCGTTGCAGGAACTTATCTAGGAAGACTTGGAAAACAGAATCCCTTCATCAAAGGGCTAAGGATGACAGCGTTTGGCGTCATTGCTTTCGTTGTAGGGTTTCTGATTAAGACCTTGATCTAAGAGAGACACTCTACTTGCGAAAGCATTGCTATCAAAGAGACTACACTTTGGCTACGCTAATCTCGTCTATCCCTCTTACAGAAAGGCCGTGTCTATCCATAACTTTCGAGAGCGCATCATAGTTTATCTTGGTTCCTTTCACTGTTATCTTTATAGTTTCTGTCTTGGAGTCAACTTCACTGACGACTATGTCTATCCCTTCTACCCCATCTGAAGAACATACAGCCTTCGACAGCTCAACAAGCGACAATTCACGAGGTTTAAGCGCGTCCAGGAGGACTCGTCTTATTGCAACAGGCATTGAACATCAACTGTAGTTGCATCTAATGATTTAAAAAGTTTCGTTTTCGAAAAAGCTTAAAGAAGATACATCATTTAGGTAATCTGTTGTCAGAAAGCTAGCAATTCTCAAACAGCAATTTCTCCTCTTTATTTCTAACACGCTGGCGGGTGCTTTCGTCACATTCTGTCTTGATCTTCAGCACTCCACGGGCATTGTGCGTTTGCCCAAAGTGACCCAATTTGCGTTTTTTCGTCTGAAGCAATCGAGCCATGTTATTGTAGCTATTCAGAAAACTCCGCCCAGCATCTGTTATTTTATATGTCACTGTCCCCTCTTCCGCATTCGCTCGAACTAGGCCCCGCACATTCATAAACCTCAAATAACCCTTTAATTGCTTGAAACTCAGGTTGCATTCATACATAATTCGCGTTTTCTTAGCTGGTTTCCGTACGTTTGCCAAGATTTCAGCAATGATCTCAACTTTGCCCCGTCTCCTTCCATCAAACTTGCCTATCCTCAACATAGAATATCACCTTCTAAGCACAGAAAGCTGATTTGGACATTTTAAATGAGCATGGACCATTTCAGCTTGTCTACAAAAATGCATCATGTTTTATAAAA
>Ga0315296_10002273_pt1 | contig 16421 bp, 19 predicted proteins | sample YL17G14_18_MG_FD_203921 | JGI IMG/M metagenome (GOLD analysis project Ga0315296, IMG submission 203921) | Sediment microbial communities from Yellowstone Lake, YNP, Wyoming, USA - YL17G14_18 | ecosystem: Environmental > Aquatic > Freshwater > Lake > Sediment | place: USA: Wyoming | collected... | reverse complement strand
CAATTCGTAAATTTGAAATCGGCAATTTTTGGTTTGAAATTTTAGTTTCAACCGAGGTTGAATCTAAATTGTCTTTTCCTGAAATTGCTTCAAAAACGATTTTACAATCAGCGACGGTTTTTGTGATTGGTCCTATTTGGTCAAGCGAGGAAGCATACGCCATCAGGCCATAACGGGAAACTGCTCCATAAGTCGGCTTCAATCCGACCACACCACAAAAAGAAGCAGGTTGCCTGATGGAGCCGCCAGTATCAGAACCTAAAGCGTAGCAAGATAAGTCCGCGGCAACGGCAGCGGCTGACCCTCCTGAAGAACCGCCTGCTACCCGGTTTAAATCATGTGGATTTTTGGTCGGACCAAAGCTAGAATTTTCAGTAGAAGAACCCATGGCAAACTCATCAAGATTGGTTTTTCCCAGAATTACAGCTCCCTCTTCTTTTAATCTTTTTATCACAGTAGCGTCATAAGGAGCAATATAGTTTTCTAAAATTTTAGAGCCGGCAGTACATTTTATAGCGTCAACCAAAATCACATCTTTGACCGCCAGAGGAATACCAGCCAAAGGATTAATTTCTTTTCCCTCGCTAATCATTTCGTCTGTCTTTTTTGCTTGAGATATTGCCAGGTCTTCAGTAATTGTTAAAAAAGCAAAAATTTCTTTGTTTTTTTCTTTTATTTTATCTAAATAGGCCTGGCAAAGTTCTAAGGCAGAAAATTCCTTTTTCTTTAATCCTTCTTTGGCTTGAGTTATTGTAAGTTCGGTTAGATTCATGTCTTTACCTTGACGGGTGGTGGGAGGGTGACGTCCATAGATTGGTTTTCCACAATTGACAGGCTTTTTGATTCTTATAAAATTGATTTCACTTTTAAATAACTTTCCTTTTTTTCTGGCATTAAAGCCATTAAATTTTTTTGAGTATCGGGCTTGATACTTTCTATATTGTCCCCTCTCGTAACATTCTCAATTTCAATTGAATGGCTGGTGGCTGAAACATTAGAAACGTCAATCTCTTTTAATTTTTCAAAATAATCTAAAATCGAAGAAAGGTCCTTCTGGAATTTTTCAATTTCTTTTTCACTTAAACCAAGTCTTGCCAATTTGGCTATTTTTTTAACTTCTTCTTTAGATATCATAAACTTTATTTTGGCGGCTCTAATTCAGCTGTTTCTACTAAAACTTCTTGTAGTTCGTCGAGGTTTTCCAAAACCATTCCTGCGCCCCTAACCACTGCTGTTAGGGGATCGTCAACAATTTTGGTAGGAATTTTAGTTTCTTTTTGAATTAAAGTATCTAATCTTCTCAAAAGACTGCCGCCGCCAGCTAGATAAATACCCCTAACCATAATATCAGATAGAAGTTCTGGCGGTGTTTCTTCGACAGTGGTTTTAATAGCACTGATAATTTGTTTTAGTGATTTATCCAGGGCCCTTCTGACATCGTCTTCTGAAACCAAAATTTCCTCTGGTAATCCTGTCACTAAATTCCTCCCCCTTAAAGGAAGACGATTATTCTGGTTCATTAAGCCCTGCTCTTTTTGAACTTTTTCTCTTTTTTTATTATTTCTGGCAGGATTTAACTGGTAAGCCGACCCTATTCCAATTTTGATTTCTTCAGCTGTCCTCTCGCCAATCAAAAGCCGGTATTCGTTTTGGGCAAACTGAATTATATCTTCATTGAGTCTGTCGCCGGCTATTCTCAAACTTTTAGCTATTACTATGCCACCGAGAGAAATTACAGCTACTTCGGTCGTGCCTCCGCCAATATCGACAATAAAATTACCTCCCGCGTCTTGAATCGGGAGTTTAGCACCAATAGCAGCAGCCATTGGTTGTTCAATTAAGAAAACAGCTCTTGCTCCGGCATTTTTGGTTGCGTCCTGAACTGCTTTTTTTTCTACTTCAGTAACCCCACAAGGAATACCAACAATGACCCGAGGTCGCGGACTGATAATAAATTTTCTTTTGTGGACTTTCTCAATAAAATACCGCAGCATTTGTTCAGTAACATCGAAGTCTGAAATTACGCCCGAAACCAAAGGTCGGGTAGCAACAATGTGAGCTGGCGTTCGACCAACCATTTTTTTAGCTTCTGCTCCTATCGCCAGAATCTGTCCGGTTTTTTGATTTACCGCCACCACCGAGGGTTCAGTAATAACTATTCCTCTCCCCCGAACATAAACCAAGCTATTTGCCGTTCCCAAATCAATAGCTATGTCTTCTGAAATGCGTGAAAATAATTTATCGAACATTTTTCAAAAACTGCCTTAGGTTATTAATCTTTAATAATTTAATATTTTCTTGCTTTCTGTTTTTAATCTCCAAACTGTTCCTCGCCAGGGTTTTTTCGCTGACCACAACTCTAAAGGGTATTCCGATTAAATCAGCTTCCACCAGTTTTTCGCCAGCTGATTTATCTTTTCTCTCGTCGTATAGTACTCCAATTCCTGCCTTTTGTAAATCTTTATATAATTTTTCAGCGGTCTTTTTTATTTTCGGCTTATTTTCAATTTGAATTAAATGAATCAAAAAAGGAGCTACTTCTCTGGGCCAAATGATTCCTTTTGCATCATGCCAAACTTCAACAATGGCTGCCATTAGTCTTCCAAGGCCTATTCCATAACAGCCCATCTGAACTATCTTTTTTTTGCCGTCTTTGTCCTGAAAGGCGAAGTCAAAAGCCCGACTAAATTTATCTTTTAATTTAAAAATATTGCCAACCTCAATTGCTTTCTTTGTTTCTAATTTTTTACTTTGGCATTTGGGGCAGCGATAATTTTCTTTAACAATAATCTCTTTGTTGATGGCTATCTTACATTTTTGACAGAGATATATTATATCTTCGCCAAAAGGAGTAATTGTCTGAAACTCATGAGAATATTTAGAAAAAGTGCCGCCGGAAGCCAGGGTTAAAATGGTTTGTTTGGATAAACCGCATCTTTTAAAAATTTTAAAGTAAGCTCCTTTTACTTGTTCATAATATTTATCTAAATCCTTCTCGTCACAATGAAAAGAATAAAGGTCTTTCATAAAAAACTCTACCACTCTTAAAAGCCCTGATTTTGGTCGTAGTTCATCGCGAAATTTATCCTGAATCTGATAAACACAAACCGGCAGGTCCTTATAAGATTTAACGAACTTTTTAACCAAAGGAGTGATAATTTCCTCATGGGTCCAGCCCAAGCTATAATCTTTTCCCGCCCTATTTTTAAGCTTCAGCATCTCTTCTTCTTGCCAACGATTAGTTTTAAGCCAGCTTTCTTTTGGGTGAAGGGCGGGCAATAAAACCTCTTGGCCCGAAATTTTATTCATTTCTTCTCGAATAATATTCTCAATTTTTTTCAACACCAAAAATCCCAGGGGTAGAAAAGAATAGACGCCAGCCATTAATTTATCAATAAAACCACCCCTAATTAAAAGTTTGGCGTTGATGCTTTTCTCTTCTTGGCTTAGCTCTTTAATTGTTTTTGTAAAAAGTTGAGATTGTCTCACGTTTCTAAAAAATATTTAAAATAATCTAGAGATATCTTTTATGGTTACCCAAACCATTAAGGCAAGTAATAAGGTGAAGAAAACGGAGTTAATATTTTGTTCGATTTTTTGGGGAATTGGTTTTTTTCTTGCAGCTTCAATTCCTAAAAATAAAAGTTTTCCGCCGTCTACCATCGGAATTGGCAAAATATTAAACAAAGCCAAATAGACAGAAATCATGGCAATAAATTGCAAGAAATAAACTATTCCTAACTGGCTAATTTGAGTAAAAAGAGAAAAAATACCTACCGGCCCCATCATCTGGACTCCTGATGGCCGACCCTGAAAATAATTCTGGCCAGCCTGAATCCATCCCTGGATAACGCCGAGAGTCAAATTTCCAGTTGCTGAAATTCCCTGGAGGGGGGCTTCATACCAGGGATAAGATTTGATAGCAGTCCTGATTAAAGCTATTCCCATTGGTCCCTCCTCTTTTGGCGGCGTGGCTCTCGGTATAAGAGAAACTTCGAAAATTTCTTTCCCTCTTTCAATTGTTAAAGTTATTTCTTTTCCTTTGTATTGCTCAGTTATGGCCTGAATTTCTTTTACCTTGTCAACCAAAAATTGAGAATTGTCAATTGAAATTTTCTTTATAGTATCCCCCGCCTTCAATCCTGAAAGTTCAGCTGGAGAATTAGCTACCACGGCTATAATTTGAACCTTCGGCTCTTTTATTTGATAATTTACCTCATCTTCTACCGCTATTTGGGCGCCAAAACCCATAACAAAAGTTAACAAAATGAAAGCTATCAACCAAAAAGAAAGAACACCGCCGAAAACAATTAAACATCTCTGCCAAATTGGTTTTTGGGTGAAACTCCAGTATTCTTTTTTTTCATGATCTTCTTCCCCATAAAGCTTTACGAATGCTCCCAAAGGTAAAAGATTCAGGGAATAAGTCGTCTCGCCAATTTTTTTTCCAATTAAGCGGGGGGGTAAAAAAATACCAAATTCCTCAACTCTGACTCCAAATTTTTTGGCTAAAATGAAGTGGCCGAATTCATGTAGAACTATTAAGCCTATTAAACTAACAAAAGCAATAAGAATTGTAAGAATCATAAATTTTTATTTTGAAATCCCTAAAGCGAGGGAAGTAATTTTTAGGAGCATCCGCAGGCAAATTAGCTTGGTGTCCCGATAAAGGCGGGACTAATTTGCCGAGGACCTGAGCGAGCTTGTCGCTGGAGCAAGCGAGCGTATCCTAAAAATTATCTTCCCGAACGATTACTCCATTATTTCTTTTTTCTTTATTTCACCTTTTTCTTCAATTTTCTTATTAAATTCATCAATTATTTTCTGGAGCTCGTCTTTTGCCCGGAACTTATCATCTTCTCTAATTTTGCCCTGCCGAAAACCATCTTGAATCTCGCGCCAAACCTCTTCTCTCCAGTGCCGAAGAGTCAAACGGCTTGTTTCTAATTTTTCGTTTACCAGGTGAAGAAGCTCTTTTCGATATTCTTCGCTGGGCGGAGGCAAAGTAATTTTAATTGAATCTCCTTCAACAATTGGATTAATTCCCAAATCCGACCCCAAAATAGCTTTTTCGATATTGAGAAGAGTAGATTTATCCCAGGGCTGAATGGAAATTGTCCGCGGCCCAGCTATGGAAATTGTGGCTATTTTTTTCAAGGCATTTTTTTCTCCATAATAATCAACCATTAAATCTTCAACTATTGAAGTCGAAACTCGGCCTGAACGAATTTTAGCTAATTCTTTATCCAAAAAAATCATTACTTTTTCTAGCTCCGGTCTAATTTTGGTGATAATTTCTTTATACATAATAAATAATTTTTACAGCTCTAACATTAAGATTTCCAGCGCCAATCTGTTATTAATATTGGTTGTAGAAAGAAAAAAAATTATATTCTGGAGAGTTTGAATAATTTTTCTAAGTTTTGGCAGAGAATATCTTTTAGAAAGCATTTGGAGCTCTGGAGAATTATCGAAATCTGGAGTAGCTCCAGCTCCTATGAGCAGAACTTCTCGAAAATACCTCAACCATCCATCTAGGGTTTCTTTTAGATTTTGGGAGGTATTTTGGGCGGAATCGGAAGATTTCTGGCTGATTTTTTTTACGTATTGAAAGCGCGAAATTAAATCAGAGTGGGGATCAGTAATTTTCATTAAATCTACTAATTTTTGTTTTTCGCTTTCTAATTTTTCTGGATTTGAAAGGAAATTAATGGCAATGCCGGGTCTGCCAAAAGAGATGTCTGAAATCAATCGGATTTTATCTGGAGGAAAGCCTTTTTTATTAAGAAAACTTTCAATTTCTTTTCTTTCTACTGGAAAAAATTTAATTTTTTGAACCCGTGACAGAATGGTTGAAAACAACGCCTCTGGATATTCAGTAATTAAAATCAAAACGGTGTCACCTTTTGGTTCTTCAAGAGTCTTTAAAAGAGCTGTCTGAGATTCCTGGTTCATTAAATGGGCCTGGTCTAAAATAGCTGTTTTAAAGGAAGAGGTAAAGGGTTTCAGCGTTAACTTATTGATAAGTTCTCTTATCTGGGAAATCTGAATTTCTTTATTCTGGGGCTCAACAATTAAAAGGTTGGGGTGCTGCCTTCTTTCAATATCTTGGCAAGAGCGGCAAACTTGGCAAGGTTTTTTCGCAAGAGAGTCATTTTGACAGTTGAGCAATTTAATAAATTCCAGGGCTAAAGTTTTCTTTCCCAGCTGGGCCTGACCAAAAAACAAAAAAGCGTGAGCAATTTTCCCGATTTCAACTGATTTTTTTAAAAATTGCCATTGTTTCTGATGACCGATAACCATTTATTTCTTTGACATTATACTTTTTTTATAAGCCTCGAGGTTTTCCAAAACTACACCAGTTCCTTTCGCTACACACAAGAGTGATTCATCAGCCACAAAACAAGGTACGCCTGTGGTCTGGGATAAGAGACCGTCAATATTTCGGAGTAAGGCTCCGCCACCAGAAAGAATCATTCCTTTATCCATAATATCAGCTGATAATTCAGGGGGGGTGTCTCTAAGAACCTGCTTAACTACTTGAATAATTTCACCCAAGACATCAGACATTGCCTCGCAGGTCTCGTTAGAAGAAATCTTGATATTTTTCGGTAAACCCGAGATTAAATCTCTGCCCCTGATTTCTAAAAACTGTTCTTTCTCTTCTGGAAGAGCGGTCCCAATTTTTATTTTGATTTCTTCAGCTGTTTGAGTACCTATGGCTAAATTATATTTTCTCTTAATGTAATCAGCAATAGATAGGTCTATTTTGTCGCCAGCTGTTCTTACCGAGTGACAGGTGACAATACCTCCGAGAGAAATTACCGCCACCTCCGATGTCCCACCGCCGATATCAACAATCATATGACCAGAGCAAGAATTGATGGGTATTCCTGCTCCTATTGCTGCTAAAATTGGTTCTTTAGCCACATAAACCGCCTTGGCGCCAGCTGAAATACCTGCCTCAATTACTGCCCTTCTTTCAGTTGAAGTAATGCCAGCTGGCACTCCTATCATTAATTCTGGCTTAAAAATTCTAAACTTTCCGCCGGCTTTCTGGATAAAATATCTTAACATAGCTTCGGTAACCCGATATTCAGCAATAACACCATCCCTTAGGGGGCGGTAGACTCTGATAGTTTCTGGGGTTCGGCCGGTCATATCTTTAGCTATAGCTCCGACGGCTAAAATTTTATTTTCAGAAAGAGTGACAGCTACTACTGATGGCTCTTGTAAAACTACTCCTTTACCAGGAATAAAAACCAAACTATTGCAAGTTCCAAGGTCAATTCCAATTTTTTTAATAAACATCATATTGATTTCAAAAATTTATTAACTATTATTTACTCTTTTAATATCTGCTCCCAGTCCTTGGAGTCTTTCTTCAATTTTCTCATACCCTCTATCGATTTGATAAATGCCATTGATAACGGTCGTGCCTGTGGCAATTAAACCAGCGATGATAAGGGCTGCTCCGCCTCTTAGGTCCAGGGGCCCTAATTCAGCTCCTTGCAGCTGGCTGGGACCATTAATTATCGCTCGATGGGGATCACAGATGATAATTTCAGCACCCATCTTGTTTAATTCTTCAAGATATTTCAGTCGGCCCTCATAAAGCGGGTCATGGAGTAAGGTTGAACCCTCTGCTTGGGTAGAAAGAACTCCGAAAGCTGACAGCAAATCTGAATGGATGCCGGGATAAGGTAGGCTTTGAACTTTATCAACCTTTAATGATTTCCAGGGAAAAACCTTTAGTGAATTTTTGTTTATTATTTTAAAAGGAACTCCGAAATCTTTTAATCTTTTTAGCTCCAATTCTAAAAATGACATCTCAACATTTTTAACCAGAACTTCGCCCCTGCTGGCTGCTGCCGTGATAATAAAAGTTCCTGCCTCAATCGGGTCGTAAATTAAAGTGTGGTTTGTTCCCTTTAATTCCTTCGCCCCCACAATTTCTAAAGTATTGAGGCCAGTCATTTTGATTTTAACTCCCAACTTTCTTAAAAATTTTGCCAATTCTTGAATTTGGTAATCCTGATCTGCATTTTTTATTACTGTCTTTTGGGGAATTAGACTGGCATAAAGCATCAAATTTTCAGTGGCAGTGACGCTAAATTCATCTAAAATTACCTTACCCCCCCTTTTCTCTTTTGCCTCCAGAGAATATCGGTGGCGGTTTGTTTGGACATGAACTCCCAATTGTAAAAAACCATCTAAATGAGTATCGATAGGTCGGGCGCCAATTATACAGCCACCTGGTGGCGGTAAGCTTATCTTGCCGAATCGAGCCAAAAGCGGACCCAGAAACAGAACTGAACCTCGCAACATGGCAACTAAATCTTCTCTGATTTTTGAAAGATCAAGATGAGTGGTATTAATTTTAAGAGCTCTTTGACTTTGCCAGGAAATTTTTGCTCCGAGGCTTTCTAAAATCTCGAGCATCCGAAAGACATCTTCAACCAGGGGAATATTTGAAATCTCACAAGTTTTCTTAGTTAAAAGGGTGGCAGCTAAAATCGGAAAGGCGGCGTTCTTGGCCCCCCTTACCTCAATTTTACCTTTCAGTGGTTTTCCTCCCCGGATAACGAATTTGTCGGCCATATTCTCCTTTATAGTATCTTAAAATCTAAAATCCCGCAAGTGGGCTGGCTATCTTGTGGAATTTTAAATTTGGCCTTAAAATAAAGAGTAGTTTTCAATTATGACTAAAAGACAGAGGGCTTTCTTATTTTCTATCTGCGCTATTCTCTTTGTCTCGGCAACCCTTTTCGCTATTTTCTATTCACAGGGATATAGACTGGATCTAGGAAATAAAAGAGTTACCCAGACCGGGGCATTTTATTTCAAAGTTTTACCAAAAGGTGCTCAAGTTTATCTTGACGGACAACCAAAAAAGAAAACCGATTTTTTATTTGGCGCGGCTTTTATTGAAAACCTTCTACCCAAAAGATATAATGTTCAGATAAAGAAAGACGGCTACTTTACTTGGGAAAAAACCTTAGAAATTAAAGAAAGGCAAGTTACTGAAGCGAAAAATGTTGTTTTAATTCCCCAATCGCCTGCTTTTGGTATCTTGACCAAAAATGCAGCTGATTTCTTTTTCACACCAGACGAGAAAAAAATTATTCTAAAAGAAATCAAAGAAACGGGATGGGAACTTAAACTCTATGATTTAAAAAATAATATCAAAAGCCACTTAATGAAATCTACAGATATAGCTAAAAATGAGGTTGAACTTTTTGATGTAATGTTTTCCTCTGACTCCAAAAGAGTATTGTTAAAAGTCGGTTTAGGAGAGAATTTAAAATATTATTTGTTTGATTTAGACAAAACTCCGGCAGTCTTGAGCTCTCTCGATTTTTTGGGCAAAGGGGTGGAAGATGTCGTCTTTAACCCGAAAGATTCCCAGAAATTATACTTTTTAAAAGAAAGAAAATTGGCAGAAGCTGATTTAACTAAAAAAGCGGTCTCCCCTACCCTTTTAGACAATATTTTTGCCTGGAAAATTTTTGACGCTAGCTTTTATTATCTGGAAAAAAGTGGCTATCTTTTCAAAACGGATTTCTCCTTTACTCCCAGAGAAAAAATTAATTCCCTTCCTTTCCCTTTAAAGGAGGAAACTGAATATGAAATTGATATCTTCCCGCATTTATTTTTCCTCAAGGATAATGAAGACCTTTATTTTTTGAATATTGAGGCTAAAGGGTTTGAGAAAATTTTTAATAAGGTAAAGGCAATAAAAGAATCTCCCGACTCAAAGAAAATAGTTTGTTTTACTGATTCTGAAATCTGGATTTTATTCTTGGAAAAAGAGGAGGGACAGCCCCAAAAGTCAGCTGGAGAAAAATTGTTTTTAACTCGTCTTTCAGAAAAAATTGGAGATGTTTTCTGGTTCGGCTCTCATTATTTAATTTTCAATAGTGAAGATAAAATAAAAATATCTGAAATTGACGAAAGAGACAAAATCAATATTTATGACTTAACCGAATTTAAAACACCTGAAATATATTTTAATCAAACCGATAAAAAGCTATATCTTTTGAGCGAGGGAAACTTTTTCTCTTCTGAAAAAATTATTCCCTAAATCTTTAGAAAAATTTTTCATTACTTTCGATCAAAAAAACAGTCCCGCTTCGGCGGGACTGTTTTAATTTTTAAGAAATTTCTATCTTTCCCTATTGGCTGTTTATTTTTGTTTTAAACTTATTCCAGCTTAATTCATTTTCGCCTGCCATCTTGCAAATCTCTTTAAATTGACAATATTGGCATTGCCAGTCATCCGGCCATCCTGGGATCCTATCCGGGACGACATCTGAATCAATTTTCGTTTTCAGATTGGTCAGTTCGGCCAAAAGAGTCTCCGCTCGCTGGCGGTCATAATTAAGCGAGAATTCTTTTAATGCCTGGGTGTCTTTATTAACATAAAGTAAAACACCATTGGGAATTTTAAAAAAATGTAAATAAAGCTGGATCTGGTTAATATTTTCTTCCTTGGGTTGGTCTAAATTCTTAAAAACCATACTGTTGATACTTTTGATATCTAGAACATACAAGTTTTTTCCGTCGCTGAGTATCGCATCGGCTCGACCCGAGATTATTTCCTGAGGACCAATATCTACTTCGGCGGTAATCACTCTCACCTCTCTTATCGCCACGAGCGAGCGCATAATGAGTTGGTGGATGTAATCGCCGTGTTCGAACATTCGCAAAACCCTCGCTTCCATTTCTTCTCGAGGCGCTTTTTTAAATTTAAAAAAGATTGCTCGACCGCACCTTCCAGCATCAGTAATGTAAAAATGCTGCTGTTCTTTTTCTCTCTGTTTGTCCGAATAAAATCGGTCAATAAGTTCTCTTAACATATTATCTCTTTTGCCACTGAGGGGCTCTTCTGGCCCTTTTTAGGCCGAATTTCTTTCGCTCTCTCATTCTTGAATCTCGGGTCAGGTAGCCTCCTCTCTTTAACCTTTTTCGAAAATTGGGATTAAACAAAACCAAGGCTCGAGCTATTCCATGCCGTAAAGCTTCAGCTTGGGCGTGAATCCCTCCTCCTTTTACTTTAGCCAAAATCCGAAATTTATCAAAACATTTCATCGTTGTTAAGGAAGCTGAAGCAACCTGTTGCAGGTCTTGAGTGGGAAAATAATTCTGATAGAGTTTTTCATTAACCAAAAAGGATTTTTCTCCTTGAGTAAAAAGTCGCACCCTGGCGATGGCTGTTTTTCTACGACCAATTGCCTCAAAAAAGCGAGCTGGTTTTGGAGCTATTAGCTTTGGCTTTTCTTTCGCTTTGGCTGGTGCTTTTTTACTGACCTTTCCTTTTTTTCTAGCTTGGGTTTTCTTCTTTAACCTTGCTACTTTTGTCTTTTTCTTTTTCTTGTTGGTTTTTTTCATCTTTAAGTTATCTTTAATCTTTTGATTTGTCTGGCTCTTAATTTATTGGTAGGCAGCATTCCAAAAACTGCTTTCTTTAAAACTTGGCTGGGGTTAGTTTTAAAAATTTTTTTTAATGGAGTCTTCTTCAGGCCTCCCAAGTAACCACTGTGTCGATAATAAACTTTATTTTCGAGTTTTTTCCCGCTTATTCTAATTTTCTCAACATTTTTAACCAGAACAAAATCTCCAACATCTTTATGGGGTAAAAAATCCGGTTTGTGTTTGCCCCTTAAAAAAATTGCGATTTTGCTGGCTAATCTCCCCAGAGATTGACCAGCAGCATCAATGGTATGGGTTTCCCTTTTCATATTTTTTATTTGACCAATTCAATTATTGCTAGTTTTGCTCCGTCTGATTTCCTCTGACCAAGTTTTATAATTCTGGTGTAGCCACCTTTCCTATCTTTGTATCTTGGTCCAATTTCTTCGACGAGTTTCTTGACCACCTTTTCTGAAAAAAATCTAGCTAAGAATCTCCTGGCGGATAAGTCTCCTTTCTTAGCTTTTGTTATAAATTTTTCAATAAAAGCCGAGGCTTCTTTTGCCTTAGCTTCCGTGGTTTTTATTTTTTCTTGCAATAAAAGCGAAGCTCCTAAAGACTTCAATAATGCTTTCCGCTGGTCCCTTTTCCGAGAGAGTTTTCTCCCCTTTTTCCTTTTGCGCATAGTAGTTTATTCAAGCTCCAGGTGAAACTTCTTTAATTTCCTTTTTATTTCTTTCACTCCTTTCTCACCCATTCCCTCTAACTCCAATAGACTTTCTTCACTCTTTCTGGCGACGCCTCCCAGCGTTTTAATGTTATTTTTTATTAAAGCATTAAGGGTTCTGGTAGAAAATTTTAAATCCTCAACCTTCATTTTAAGTACATCTTCCTTTGCCACAACTGCTTTTTCTTCTTTTGGTTTTTCAATTTTCTTAAAACTTTCTGCGACCAAGGAGAAATGTTTTACTAAAATCTCTGATGCCCGATGGAGAGCATCTTCCGGGAAAATCGTTCCGTCAGTTTCAATTTCCAAGAATAATCTGTCAAAATCAGTCCTTTCTCCCACTCGCATATTTTCCGTTCGGTAACTCACTCTTTTGACCGGCGTAAAAATAGCGTCGAGGGGAATTTCTCCGATTCCTAATTTTTCTTTTCTCCTCGATTCTTTTGGAGAATAACCAATTCCTTTTTCAATCTGCATTTCTATTTCGATTTCAGCTAACTTGGCAGTTAAAGTAGCAATATGGGCATTTTTATTTATTAGTTCAACCTGGGAAGGTAATTTAAAGTCAGAAGCCTTGACTTCTTTCTCTCCTTTTACTTTTAGGGTTGCTCTCTGGGGTTCGTTTGAAAAAAGTCTGAAGCGGAGTTGCTTTAGATTTAGCATAATAGTAATCACGTCCTCTAAGATTCCGGGGATAGTTGAGAATTCGTGTTGGACTCCCTTGATTTTAATCTGGGTGATAGCGGCACCCTCTAAAGAAGAAAGTAAAACCCTTCTCAGAGAATTCCCAAGAGTTACCCCATAGCCCGGGTAAAGACCTTCAATTTGGAAAATGGTTTTATTTCCTTTTTTTTCAATAATTTTTGGTTGGACGGGTAAAGGTATCATATTACTTAGAATAATATTCGAATATTAATGAGACTTCGACTGGAGGAGCAGCTTCTTCCAAAGAAACCAGCCCTATTACTTTTCCCTCTAGCTTTTCGACGTTTAATTCAAGCCAAGAAGGGGGCTTATATTTTTTTAATAAAGTTGGGAGATTTCGAAAAACATTTTTTTTATTTGATTTTGGCGAAATTACAATTTTATTTCCTTTTTTTACTTGGAAAGAAGGGATATTAACATTTCTTCCATTGACTAAAACATGTTGGTGAGAAATTAATTGTCGAGCCTGAGCCCGCGACGGAGCTAATCCTAAACGAAAAATTACATTATCCAACCGACTTTCTAGTCTTCTAATCAGTAAAGTGGCTGCGTCTTCCTTTTTTTGCCGCTGGGATAATATTTCTTTGACATATTTTCTGAATTGTCTTTCTCCTAAACCATACCAAGCTTTTAATTTTTGCTTTTCTCTTAATTCTTTTCCGAATTCGGAAAGAGCCCTAGCTCTTCTCTTTTTTTTCTGACCAGGCGGATAGGCCCGCCTAATCATCGGGCATTTTTGAGAGAAGCAACGCTCTCCCTTTAAAAAAAGTTTGACACCCAAGCGGCGACAGATTTTGCATTTGGAGTCTACCATATTAAACTCGCCTCACTTTTGGCGGCCGGCTACCATTATGAGGAATGGGAGTAACATCTTTAATGGATATAATATCTAAACCTCGGGCAGCTAAAGACCGTACCGCCGATTCTCTACCAGAACCAATCCCCTTAACTAAAATCTCTATTTTTTCAATTCCTATTTTTTTAGCGGCCTGAGATATTGCTTCAGCCACCCTCGAGGCAGCAAAAGGAGTAGCTTTTTTTGATCCTTTAAATCCGAGCTGACCAGCGCTAGTCCAAGCCAAAACGTTCCCCCGCAAATCAGCAAGGGTTAAAATGGTATTGTTGTAGGAAGAGGCAATATAAATTCGGCCTTCTCTAATTTTTTGAAGGGGTTTGATTTTAATTTCTCTCTTTATCGCTGCCTCTACTTTTTCTCTCTCTTTTATGAGCTCTTCTCCAGTTTTAGCAATAATTCTCTTCTTTCCCATAATATTACGTAGGTTCTGCGGCCGGTTTTCTTCCCGATCCCACTGTTTTTCTGACATTCCCCCGAACTGTTCGTGTGTTTGTTCGTGTTCTTTGTCCTCTAACTGGCAAGCCTTTAGTGTGACGAAGCCCCCGCCAAGAACCAATATCTCTTAACCTTCTAATTGCTGTTAATATCTCTCTTTTCAGTTCGCCTTCAATTTTATGCTGTTTTTCGATTATGTCTTTAAGCAAATTTACCTGCTCGACAGTTAACTCTTTTGCTTTGATAAAAGGGTTGATTTTGCTTTGAAATAAAATTTTTCGAGCCAAAGACCGGCCTATTCCATAAATATAGGTTAAAGCTGTTTCTATTTGTTTGTTGTCGGGAATATTAACCCCTGCAATTCTTGGCATTTTAATTATCCTTGTCTTTGTTTATGTTTTGGGTTCTCACAAATAACATAGAGTCGGCCTTTTCGCCGAACTAATTTGCATTTTTGACAAATTTTTTTAACCGACGGCCTAACTTTCATAATTTTAATTCCGAGCGAAAGCGAGGAATCAAGGCTCTTGCCGAAGGCAAGGTTCTTATTTTTGAGCAAAGCGAGACTACAACCCGCCCACCACATCCTCCCGCTTCGCGGGCCCCTACAAGATTCTGATGAAAGCAGGTTGTTATTTTTCTCTGTAGACTATCCTACCTCTTGTCTCATCGTAGGGGCTTATCTCAACGGTCACCCTGTCGCCAGGTAAGATTTTTATACGATAAAGTCTTAGTTTCCCAGCCAAATGGGCTATTACCTCCTTTCCCTCGTCTAATTTCACCCGAAAATGGGTGCTGGGCAAAGCTTCTATCACCTGACCTGATTTGCGGAAGACCTTTTTTTCCATTAATAATTCAATTATTGAGATTAACAAAAAAATTTAAATTAGTCAACCCTCGAAATTTAACTTAATCTCGATTTTTTCTTCGCGTTGTGGAATTTTTTCTACCCAAAAGGGCCAGAACTTTATTTCTGTTTTTTTAATTTTCGGTTGGTCTGCTAGAAGGACTTGAGCTTCTTTTAAAGATTTTCCTAAAAGCGCTTTTTTGAGAGCATCCTCTTGAATGTCGGGATAAATTTTGGCTGTAATCACTAAATTTAAAATCATTTTCTCCACTTTCCAATCTATCGAGGAAAATTCATAATCTATTTTAAAACTTTCTTCCTGAATTTTTTCCTTTGACCAGAAACTATTAGCTGGAGCCTCTGTTTCAGGTATCTGAACGAGAAGGAAACCTTTGGCAAAATTTTCTAAATCAGATTTTTTAAATGTTAAAACTTCTAAACGCATTTTAAGCTTAAGGTTAAAAGTCGGGGTTTCGGCCCCCACCTGGGCAGAAACAGTGAATTCAGCAGTCTCTTCTTTAAGGGCCTCTTTTAATAAAACAAAGTCTGAAGAAATTTTATTATTTAGATCCGTATTTCCCTCTTCAAAAAGTTTATCGGTTAAACTATTTTTTGCCTTATCTAAATCTTCCTGAGTGACTCGAGCAGCTTCTCCTCGAAAACCGCCTGTCATTGCTGTAGACGATTTTCCGTAAAAGGCAGTGTATTTAGGGGTTCCGGCAAAACCGGGAACCGAAAAAGTCGAAGGCCCGATGTTGTATTCTGTACCTGCTTCTGCTGCCACCACCTGAATATCCACAGAACCAGGAACCAGTTTTCCTTTCTCGTCATATGTTCCGCCAGGAATTATGATTTTTTCAACTGACTTAAATAATTTTCCTTCGGCAGAAATAAAACGGGTATTAGCAAGAAGCGCCTGGGGTGAATCTGAATATGCATTATAAATCCTTATCTGGCCCTGGGCTTTTTCTTCTTTTGAGATTTTACCCGTAGAGGGAAAGTCTTGAGAGGTCTCGATTTCTACATTAAAAACTTTGCCTGGAAAAATTTTAGCCCCAAAATCGCTTTGGTTTTGTTGAGTATTAATTTCTATTTTTTCTTTATAGTTTAAAGTTTTGGTTTCTGGCCATATTTCTATCTGGGTTCGAGACAAGGAGAAATAAGAAAAAATTGCTCCCAAAATTAAAATTCCAACAAAAATTAAAATCAAACCTATTTTTCTTTTGGAAGGTTTTTTCTTTGGTAGGGACCTGGGCAGACTTTCTGACGTAGGAGTTTTCACTGGTTGCGGTGACAAAATATCAAAAAATTTTTCTGGCATAAAAAATTAGTAAACTTGGTGTGTATTGGGGATTATTTAATATCGAACTCAGAACTCCTTCTTCCTTGGGCTGGATGGCTGGATAGCAATCTTTTGGATAAACAATTTTAACTTTTGG
>Ga0315296_10002272_pt1 | contig 16431 bp, 20 predicted proteins | sample YL17G14_18_MG_FD_203921 | JGI IMG/M metagenome (GOLD analysis project Ga0315296, IMG submission 203921) | Sediment microbial communities from Yellowstone Lake, YNP, Wyoming, USA - YL17G14_18 | ecosystem: Environmental > Aquatic > Freshwater > Lake > Sediment | place: USA: Wyoming | collected... | reverse complement strand
TATACAAAGAATTAGAAACAGATGTCGCCTTAAAAGTTAAAGACATGGATAATAGAAAATGGATTGTTTCAGGGCGCGGAGAACTGCATCTATCTATTTTAATAGAAAGAATGCGAAGGGAGGGTTATGAATTTCAAGTTTCAAGGCCACAGGTTATCATAAGAGAAATAAACGGACAAATAATGACTCCTTTTGAAAAGGTTTTTATTGAGGTTCCCGAAAATTATCGCGGGATAGTAATTCAAAAATTAGGAAGCAGGAAAGGAGAAATGGTGGAAATGAGAAATGCCGGTAGTACGGTGTTTTTAGAATTTATAGTGCCGACAAGAGGACTGCTGGGTTATAAAAGCGAATTTTTAACCGACACTAAAGGACTCGGAATAATAAATACAGCTTTCTATCAATACCAAGCAGATCCGGGAAATTGGAAGGAAAGGGCCCAAGGATCTTTAGTTGCCCATGAAACAGGAGAAACTAATCTTTATGGATTAAGAAATGTCCAGAATAGGGGGGTGTTATTTTTTGGTCCGGGCGTTGTTATTTACGAGGGCCAGGTTGTAGGCCAAAATTCAATGTCTAACGATATAAGAGTAAATGTTTGTAAGACAAAACAGCTTTCAAATATGAGGTCTAGGGGCGAAGGAACCACAGAGCATTTTAATGCTCCAAAAACAATGGGGTTGGAAGACGCGTTAGAATATATAGGAGACGACGAATTAGTAGAAGTTACTCCTAAAAGCGTCAGGATTAGAAAAATATACTTGAAAGAAATTGATAAAAAAAGAGCAGACCGGAAAGAAAAAGAAAAATAAAACGGCGGTTGATGCCGTTTTATTTCAATGTGTTAAATTTTGATTATTGGATTTAATGCTAAAAGGATTTTGGTATTATTTGATAATTTATCAATAAATTTAATTTTATCTCGCCAAACAGGTTCTAACGTCCCTCCTTCGCTTAAGCTACGGACGGGCAACCGTTCCGTAGGGGGAGCCGACAAAATCGCCAATCAGGCGATTTTTTGGTAGAATAGAAATATGAACAACACAAACAAAAAACCAGGCGTTGGAGTTGGAATAATGATTTTAAGAGACGAGAAAGTTCTACTCGGAAAAAGACACAGCGACCCCCAGAAAGCTGATAGCGAACTTCACGGCGAGGGTAGTTGGACTATGCCTGGCGGAAAATTACATTTTAAAGAAAAATTGGAAGACGCTGCCTTTAGAGAAGTTCTTGAAGAAACTGGAGTTAAAGTGGATAAGGGAAAATTAGAGATTATAAGTGTAACAAATGATATAGTTGAAGACGCCCACTTTGTTACCATAGGATTTCTTTGTAGAGACTTTGAAGGAGAAATTAAAATTATGGAGCCTGATGAGATTACTGAATGGAGCTGGTTTGAAATAAATAATTTACCAAGTCCTATTTTTTTCCCAAGTGGAAAGATTATAAAAAACTTTCTTGATAAATCAGACAGGTTCTAACCCCAGTAGTAGTCCCGCTGCGAGCGGGACACTACGGGGCAGGCGTCGTTCCGCATGCGGAGTTCGTAAAAAATCGCCCTATGCGCTATCGTGCCGGGCGGTTTTTTGGTAGAATGGGACAAATAAAAATAATTTTCTATAATATGAATTTTGGTATTATTATAATTTTTGTTTGTTTGTTTGTTTTATTATTTTCCTTATTTTTCTTTATATTTTTATTTTTTGGAGTTGTAATTTCTTTCATATCTTGGGGAGCAATTTATGTGCCAAGTGCAGAGAAAAAAATTAAAAAAATGATTGAATTTGCTGAAATTAAATTGGGGGAAAAAGCAGCGGATTTGGGGGCAGGTGATGGGAGATTAGTTATTGCTTTAGCCAAAAAAGGCATAGAAGCCCATGGTTACGAAATAAATCCTATATTGGCTTGGAGAGCTAGACGAAATATAAATAAAGCGGGACTTAAGGGAAAAGCTTTTATTCATTGGAAGAGTTTTTGGAACGAAGACCTTTCTAAGTTTGATATTATTACTGTCTATGGCATTGGTTTCATTATGAAAAGGTTGGAGAAAAAATTAAGGAAAGAACTTAAAAATAATGCAAGAGTTATTTCTAATGCTTTTTGTTTTCCTAGCTGGTCGCAAATAAAAAAAGAAGACGGCGTGTATTTGTATAAAAAAACAATAATTTGATTTTTTTAGGATAGCTGAATTTATGCTGGAGCATGGTTTTGTTGATATGATTGTGCAGCGCAAAGATCTGCGCAGCGAATTAGCTCGTCTTATAGATTACTGCCAAAAAATTTAAGCCATCAAGATTTTTTCAAGATGGCTTTTTTTTATTATTGTAAAGGTTAAAATGGTATGTTAAAATTTATAACATAATGGACAATCTTGGAGATAAAAATTCAAATATTATTGAGGTATCCAGACTTACCAAAAAATTCAGGGACTTTGTCGCTGTTGATAATGTTTCTTTTACTGTTGGCCGGGGAGAAATTTTTGCCTTTTTAGGTCCAAATGGAGCAGGAAAAACCACCACCATCAGAATGATGACAACCTTGCTTACTCCCTCAAAAGGTGGAATTATTTTGAACGGAATTAATCCTCAGGAAAACCAAGATGCTGCCAGAAAATCTTTTGGGATTGTTTTTCAAGACCCAAGCATTGATGAAGAATTAACCGCATATGAAAATATGGAATTTCACGGCGTCCTTTATAAAATACCAAAAGAAGTGAGAAAGAAAAGGATTGAGGAGCTTCTTAAAATTGTTGAATTGTGGGAGAGGAAAGATAACTTAGTAAAAATATTTTCAAGCGGGATGAGAAGACGGTTAGAGATTGCCAGGGGTTTGATGCATCATCCGAAAATTTTATTTTTAGATGAACCGACTTTGGGCCTTGACCCGCAGACAAGGAATCTTATTTGGAGTTATATCAAAAATTTGAATAAGACCGAGCAAATTACCATTTTTTTCACTACCCATTATATGGAAGAGGCAGAAGATGTAGCAACGCAAATTGTCATTATTGACCATGGAAAAATTATCGTTCAGGCAACTCCTTCGGGGTTAATGGCCAAAACTCATACCGAAACGCTAGAGAAGGCCTTTTTGGCGCTTACCGGCACTACCATTCGCGAAGAAGAGGCAGGCGTCATTGACCATTTACGTATGGGGAGGAGAATGCATAAGAGATAAATATATGCCCCGTAGTGAAATTTCGACTGCTGCGGGGCAGCAACATAAATTAATTTTAGTCGAAATTCTACTACGGGGTATGGATGTAATTTATATTCTTTGGTTAAGACAACTTAAAAGGTATTTCCGTTCGCGGACAAGAATTATAGGTTCCCTAGGGCAGCCGCTTCTTTTCCTTTTAGCTTTGGGTTTTGGGTTTGGGCCAATTTTCCAGCGAGCCGGCCAGGGCAATTACATCCAGTTCGTAACTCCCGGCGTTATTGCGATGAGCATTCTTTTTATGTCTGTTTTATCGGGAATTGAAATTATCTGGGATAGACAATTTGGTTTTTTAAAGGAAACGTTGGTGGCTCCAGTTTCAAGACTTGAAATTATGTTCGGCAGAACATTAGGTGGTGCAACAGTAGCAACCCTTCAAGGAATAATTGTTCTTCTTATTTCGCTTTTGGCAGGATTTCGTCCTTATTCGCTAATGGCCTTACCGCTTGCTTTTCTTTTTATGTTTCTTATTTCTTTGCTTTTCACCGCCTTAGGCACGGCTATCGCCTCGGTTTTGAAGGATATGCAGGGTTTCCAGTTAATTATGAATTTTATGGTGATGCCACTTTTCTTTTTATCCGGCGCCCTTTTCCCTTTGTCCGGTCTTCCAAAAATAATCGGCGTTATCGCCAGTATTGACCCTTTGTCTTACGGCGTAGATGGTTTAAGAAGTACTCTTTCTGGAATTACTCATTTTGGTTTAGGAATTGACTTAGTTTTTTTATCTATAGGAATAGTCATTTTACTTTCTATTGGAAGTTTTCTATTTTCAAAAATTGAGGTTTAATTATCAGCGTTGATATTAAAAGTTGATGGAAGATATAAAAAATAAGAAAGTAAAAAAGCAAAAGCCCGTCCCGCTAAAAGCGGGACGGGCTTTTTACATTCTTTCTATCTTTGAAACCTTTCACTTCTTTTCTGCGCCCAGCAGTCTCTGCAGTAAATCGGTCTGTCAGGGGCTGGTTCAAAGGGCAATTCGGTTATTTCTTTCCCACATTCGGAACATTTCCAATTTCCTTTTATCATCGGCGGTCGAGAAGAAAAATCTCTTTGCGGACGGTCAAATTTTTTGAAGACCATAAATAATTAATGATGATTTTACGAATTAATAAGCGACCTTTTATTTATGACTACAAGTCGCTTTACTTATTTGGGTCTTCGAATTTTAATAATTAAAGACTTTGCTAAGATATTACGACTTAAGCCTTAAGTTATTATAGTACCGCCTTTAAAAAAGTCAAGCCATCCGAGAGTTTTCTCAGTTTTTTATTATGTTATAATGATTTAATTATAATAAAAACTAATAATGCCTTTAACGCCATTGGGGACCGAGTTCTTGGATAGGATTAGTTTTTTTTTAAAAAATAAATCTAATAAATAAAGTTCTAATTTTTTGAACTATTTTTGAAGTTTTACTTGTGTTATAATAAAATAAAAGGTTGATAATTATTAAATTTAAAAATATGAACAAAAAAATTTCTCTCAGTACAGTAATTTTTATTATTGTTATTTGCGCTGTTTTGGCTGGGGGCCTTATTATTTGGCAGGTTGGTTTGTAGAGTTTTATTAATAAGGCGGATAATTTTGAAAGTCAACTAAAATGCACGCCTCATCGCAGGAGCGGTGGGGCTTGGCGTTGGAGGTTGACTTTTACTTTAAAGAGAGTAGTTTTAAAACATTAGTTGGGACCTTAACAAATTAATAAAGAAATAAAGAAATAAGGAGATTATGAGATGTTAAACGTGGAAGTCGCAAATGAAATAGCAAAGAGATTCGGAACGCCAATTTATATTTATGAAGAGGAAATAATTCAGAGACAACTGATGAATCTGTTATCAAGCATACTCTATAGACCTTTAGGAATTTTTTATGCCATGAAGGCTAATTCTAATCCCTATATTTTGGGAATTTTACAAAAGACGGGAAAAGAAATAGAAGATAGGGCAATAGGGATTGATGCTGTTTCGCCAGGAGAGATAGCTTTAGCCCTAAAAACAGAATTTCCGGCCGAAAACATTCTTTTTACCGGCAACAACACCACTGATGAAGAAATGGATTTTGCTGTAGAAAAAGGAGTTTTACTAAACATTGACTCACTTTCTCGTTTAGATAAATTCGGCAAAAAATATCCTAACCGCCGAGTTTGTATAAGAATAAATCCGGATATTGGAGCAGGGCATCACGAGCATTGTATTACCGGGGGACCTGAATCAAAATTTGGCATTTGGTTTTCTGAAGTAGAACCGATAAAAAGAATAGCCCAAAAATACCATTTGAGAATCATTGGCATTCATCAACATATCGGTTCTCAGATTCTGAAAGGGGCGACATTTTTAGATGCGATGACACCAATTCTAAAAACAGCTATGTACTTTCCAGAATTAGAGTTTGTTGATTTGGGAGGGGGGCTGGGTGTGCCCTATAGGCCCGAAGAAGAGCCGTTGAATATAAAGACACTCGGTCAGAGAATGTTTAAACATTTCACTATTTTTTGCAATCAATATGGCCGAAGATTAAAATTAATCATTGAACCCGGCCGTTATCTGGTGGCAGAAGCGGGTTATTTGCTGGTCAGGGTTAACACTATAAAAAGAAATCCAAACGGGCGAACATTTATAGGGGTAGATAGCGGTTTTAACCATCTCATAAGACCTGCAATGTATGGGTCTTATCACGAAATTGAGAATATTTCAAATCCTGGCGGTAAATCAGAAGTAGTTGATGTGGTTGGCAATATTTGCGAAAGCGGCGACAGATTTGCCGAACAGAGATTTATTAATCAGCCGAGAGAAGGGGATTCGCTGGTGATAAAAACTGCCGGTGCCTATGGTTATTCAATGTCTTCAAATTATAATTTAAGGCCGAGACCGGCAGAAGTTTTAATTAAAAGGGATGGAAAATTGAACTTGATAAGAGAACGAGAAAGAATAGAAGATTTGATATAATCTTCAAAACATTTCAAAACTCAGATTAATTTTTAACAGCTAAAAAGGCGGAATCAAAGATTTCGCCTTTTAATTATTTTTGTTATTGACGAACAATAATTTCTCTTAAAAAATCTTCCCTGAAAAATTAGCTAAGCCGAAACAAAAAATCGTCCCGCCTGTAGCGGGACGATTTTTGATGTAGTATAATAAAAAAAAGAAGAAAAAGGTCGATTTTTTATTATAAAAGTAAAAAAGCAAATTCATAATCTTATGAAAGATAAAAGCGTTTTGATGCTTGTAATAGTTGTGGTAGCAGCGCTTGCTGCTATTGTTGCCATATGTTATGTCCTTTTGTTTGAAGAAGAGCCAATAATAGGCCCGGCTCCGAGCATGGTGGAGAAGGAAATTATTCCGTCTCCGGCAACCGGAAACATTGATGATGCGGTTGATGCTTTGCTAAAAGAATTGGCAGATGAAAATACCTTACTCACGGATGAAGAAAACGATGTGTCAGTATTATCCAACGATAATACAGAGATTAATGAGTTTGGTTCTTCTGTCAATGAAAAAGAATTATGAAAAAATATTTACAATCGGGTTTGTGGAGGTAGTTTCAACTATTATTTTGGTTTTAGTCCTAATTTTAGCTAAACCCGAAAATATTAGAGGAGAGGGAATAAAAGGAATTTGTGAGCGGCTTTCAACGCTTGCTTCAAAAATTGAAGACAGGATTGCCGAACGCGATACAAAACTTACAGAGAAGCGGGCTGAGATAGGAAATAGAATTAACGAGCGCCGAAGCGAACGCAATACCAAATTTGCAGAGAAACGAGAGAAGTGGGATAAGAATCGAGCCGAACATTTCGCTAAGCTTGAGGAAAAAGCAGGGACTGATGAACAAAAACAAGCAGTGGTTGCATTCGTCCAAGCGGTTGAGCAGGCTGTGGCTGCGAGGAGAGCGGCAATTGATAAGGCGATTCAGGAGTTTCGTGAAGGTGTTGATGAAGCAAAAACTAGCCGAAAAACAGCAGTTAACGAATTAATCAGTACTTATAGAGAGGCCGTTAAGTCAGCTCTTGATAAAGCCGAAACTGATTGTGATGCTGGCGTTGAGCCAGGGACTGTTCGCGAAAATTTACGCAGCGAATTAAAAGCGGCTAAAGAAAAGTTTATAAATGATAGACAAGAAGTTGAGAAATTAAAATTTTCGATGGAAGACCTTATTGATGCTAAAAAGGAAGCAATCAAAAAGGCAATTGATGATTTTAAAGCAGCATTAGGGCAGGCAAGAAAAGATTTTAAAGCTGCGGTTCCCGAAGAAGAAAACCCTGAAGAATAACTTCCAGAGGGAGAAACCCCTGACCGGGAGTTTCCTGAATAAATATAGAATAAAATAGTTTAACTTAGGCAATTTTTATAATTGTTTTATTTTGCTATGCAATACCGCCCCGCTGCCAGCTGGGCGGTATTGCATAATTAGATTTTTTTGATAGTTTCGTTATTTAGGAAGAAAGGAGCGTCAAATATGGCAGATATAATTGAGCAATATACCGGGGACTTTAAAAGTAGAGCTTTAGAGGAGATTATGGGAGACGCTGAACGCTTACGGATAATTCTTCGTCAAAACAATGGAAAAAAAGAGGTACTTTTCACCGGGAGCAAATTTTCGGAAAAAGATTTTCAGCGAAGGATAACCGGCAGCTATCTTTTAGAAAGAAAACAGCAAAAAAAGAGTAAAAAATGGAAAATTTTGTGATAAATTTTTATATTCCTTAACCCATTACTTTTTTGTCCTTTAAAAACCCGTTAGATTTTTAATCTTCCGGGTTTTTTGATAGGATAAAAAAAGAAACGCCGAATTATTTTTAAAAAGAAAAAATATATTATCGTAGATTCTTAGAAATCATTAACTAAGATTTAAAATGAAGAAAGCCACTCTTTGTTTATTAATTAAAGAAAATCAAGATAAAGAAGAGCTTCTTTTGGCAATGAAAAAGAGAGGGTTCGGGGTTGGAAAGTGGAATGGGGTTGGGGGGAAAATAAATCCAGTCAAGGGAGATAGAAATATAGAAGATACTGCTATTCGAGAAACCGAAGAAGAAATCGGGGTAAAAATTAAAGATTTAGAAAAAGTTGCTATTTTAGATTTTTATTTTCCTTATAACGAAGACTGGAATCAGAGTGTTCATGTATTTTTAGCAAAAAATTGGGAAGGAGAACCGATAGAGTCAGAAGAAATGTTGCCGAAATGGTTCAAGACAGAAGAGCTTCCTTTTAAAGAAATGTGGGAGGATGATAAATTTTGGCTTCCTAAAGTTTTAGGAGGTAAAAAATTAAAAGCTAAATTTATTTTTAGAGAAGGAGAAAAAATTTCTGAAAAAGACATTAAAATTGTAGAAAATATTTAATAGCAACATGTTCAAAATTTTTAAAGATTACCCTAATCTAATTTATACTGTTTCAGAAAAAAAAGACGGTACAATGAAATTGTCGGGAAACTTTGACAATGATAGAGAAATTATCAAAAACCGAGAAAGATTTTTGAGGAAATTTGGCATAGAAGATAGATTAACGATAAAAGCGGATTTGGTTCACGGGAGTAATGTGGAATTTGTTTCTATTAAAGAATCAGGAAAAGTAATAGAAAAAACCGATGGGTTAATAACAGCAGATAAGAGTTTATTTTTGACCGTTACAGTAGCTGACTGTTTGCCAATTTTTATTTATGACCCAGAAAAAGAAATTATTGGTTTGATTCACGGTGGCTGGCGGAATTTAGCTAAAAATATTTTAGCTGTTGCTGTTGGTAAAATGGTTAAAAATTTCGGAAGTTCATCAGAAGATATTTTAGTTGGAATTGGGCCAGGAATTTCCCAGTGCCATTTTGAAGTGAAAAATGATGTATTGGCAGAATTTAAACCATATTTAAAAGAAGTTTTATTAAAAAAAGAAGGAAAATTATTTTTAGATTTAAAAAAGATAGCCAAAATTCAGTTAATTAATTCAGGCATAAAAGAAGAAAACATTGAAATTAGTCCCGAATGCACTTTTTGTCTTTCTGATAAATATTTTTCTTTTAGAAGAGAGAAACGGCCTAAATTTCCTCAAACAATGATAGCGGTGATTGGTAGAAAATAAAAATCGTCCCGTTTACAGCGGGACGATTTTTTGGCTTGCCCCACACCAAAATTAGGAGAGGGATTTATTTATATTTTAAAATTGAAAAACCTTTGGTGTGGGGGTAGAATGAAAATATGGATTTCATTTTTATTTACATAACCACTCCAAATAAAAAAGAAGCAAAAAAGATAGCGAGATATTTACTCAAAAGAAGATTAATAGCTTGCGCTAATATTTTTCCGATAAATAGTTTGTATTGGTGGAAAGTAAAAATTGTTGATGATAACGAGTTTGTTTTAATTGCCAAAACTATTAAAAATAATTTTGAAAAAGTGAAAAAAGAAATTGAAAAAATCCATTCTTATAAAATCCCCTGTATTATTAAAATTCCCGTGAGTTCAAATAAAAAATTTTTTGACTGGTTGAAAAGAGAAATTAGATAATAAAATTATGAAATATATGGATTTTAGGGAAATTTTAAGGATTGTTGCCCAAGCCGCTAAAAAATCGGAAACAGTTGAAATTTATTATCCCAAAACTGAGAATACTCCGGAAGGGTGGCGGGAAGTGGAGCCTTATAGTTTAACTACTGATATTGGGATAGAAGGCGAACATTTAATTTACGGAAAAGACCGTTTAAGTCCGGGTCATATTTTCAATGGTTATACTGTTGGAAGCAAAGATAATCATTGCGACTCTTTTATTATTGGGAAAATTAAGGCAGCCAGAAAAACTAGCAGAAAATTTAAACCAAAATGGTCAGTAGAATTTTAGTTAGAATTGCTCCAAATTAAAAAAGCTAAAGAATATGGAATTACATGATTGAGTTTAAGATTTTGAAAAAATCCAAGAGGAATCGGGCAAGGTTAGGGATGTTAAAGATAGAACATGGGGTTGTAGAAACCCCTTGTTTAGTGCCGGTTGCAACTCAAGCGGTTGTCAAAACTTTAACCAGCGAAGAAGTTAAAGAAACCAAAACGCAAATTTTAATTGCTAATACTTTTCATTTGCACTTAAAACCCGGAGAAAAAATTGTTAGAGAAGCAGGCGGTCTTCACAAATTTATGAATTGGGAGAGACCCTTAATGACCGACTCCGGTGGTTTTCAGGTTTTCAGTTTTGGGTTTGGCAGAGATTTAAATATTGGAAAAATTTTAAAGTATTTTCCAGGTTCACCCTCCCAAGTTTTGCAAGGCAAAATTTGGGAGGGCAAGCAACCAAAATCAATAAAAATTACCCAGGATGGAGTTTACTTTAGTTCTCCTTTTGATGGTAGAAAATTATTTTTAAGTCCTAAAGAATCAATTAAAATCCAGGAAGAATTGGGTGCTGACATTATTTTCGCTTTTGACGAATGCACTGCCCCTCTTTGTTCTTTTGAATATGCCAAAAAATCTTTGGCAAGAACTCACAGATGGGCAGAAATTTGTCTTGAGACGAAAAAAAACAAACAAGCTCTTTTTGGAATTGTTCAAGGCTCAAGGTTTAGAAAACTTCGCAGAGAGAGCGCTGAATTTATAAATTCTTTAAATTTTGACGGCTTTGGTATCGGCGGGGATTTAGGTCAAAATAAAGAAACGATGGAGAAAATTTTAGATTGGACAATTCCTTATTTAGACCAAAGGAAGCCCCGGCATCTTTTGGGGATTGGTTATCTTGAGGATATGGAAAATATTATAAAGAGTGGGATTGATTTATTTGACTGTACGGTTCCTACCCATTATGCCAGAAGGGGAATTGCTTTTACAAGTTCGGGGAAATTGGGTTTAAAACAGGCGAAATTTTTGAAAGACAAAAAGCCGCTTGATTCAAAATGCGGCTGCTTGGTTTGCCAGAGCTACAAGCGGAATTATATTTCCCATTTATTGCGGGCAGGAGAGATTACCGCTTTAAAGCTTCTTACCTTCCACAATCTTTATTTTTTCAACAGCTTCGTTGAAAAAATCAGAGAAAAAATAAAAAAAGGAAAAATATGAAAAATCTTGTTCGTCCAACAACCTTAAAGGTAGTAAAAAAAGCCAAAGATGTAAGGATTAATCAGGATAGAATAAAAGAAATAGCTCGGGAATGGGCAAAAAGAAAAATAATTGTTCCGGCTTGGCCACTTAATTTCCATCTTCGGGTTAGAAATTCCAGATTAATGCTAGATTATTTAATAATTTTAGACTCCATTAATTTTTGTTTCTGGAATAAAGATAAAAAATGGCAGATTACTTATAAAAATAAAAAATACAATGGTTATTTTGCCCTTTCTTTAGCTTTAAAGAAATTTTTTGAAGAAAATGCGGCGAAAGGCAGTTTGGAATACTTTACAGAGATTTCTTTCAAAGAATTTGTTTCAATTTTGCAAGGCGGGAAAGATCTTTTATTTTTAAAAAAGAGATGGCAGATAGCTAAAGCTGTAAGTAAAGTTTTAATTAAAAAATATGGCGATTCTGAAAATTTTCTGAAAACAGCTAATCAAAAATTTTCAGTTTTAGTCTCTAAAATTTATAAAGAACTTCCTTATTTTAATGACTTAGCTTTTTATAAGGGAGAAAAAATTTATTTCTTAAAAAGAGCGCAAATTTTAGCTGCTGATATTTTTGGTGCTTTTAGGGGAAAGGGGATAGGAAAATTTAAAGATTTGGAGCATCTCACTTGTTTTTCAGATTATAAAACCCCCCAAATTCTTCATCAATTTGGGATTTTAGAATATTCTCCTAATTTAGAGAGAAAAATTAAAAATAGAAATACTATTCCTCGGAGATCTAATCAGGAAATTGAAATCAGGAGCGCGACTGTGTGGGCGGTTGAACATCTAAAAGAAGAATTGGAAAAATTAGGCAAGAAATTCCGTTCTTTTGAAATTGACTGGATTTTGTGGGATATGAGCCAAAAACTAAAAATAGGGATACCTTACCATCTAACCAAAACAATTTTTTATTAAAAATGGTATAATTTAAAAGGTCGATGACCGAAATAATTAATCAAATAAAAATATGTTGTCAAAACTTCCTATTAATCTCCGCAAAGTAAAAAAAGAAGATATAGATAAAGAAATATCAAGGGTTGGCATGATAGCGGAATTAGATGCTGTATCTCTTTATGAGCAGTTGGCCGCTATGACCGAAAATAAAAATATTAAGAAAGTTCTTTTAGATATAGCGAAAGAAGAGAAAACTCATGTTGGCGAGTTTGAAGCATTGCTTTTTCAGATAGACGAAGAACAGGTTAAAGAAACTCAGAAAGGCAAAAAAGAGGTTGGGGAATTAACAAAATAGAAAATAAGTGCTAAAATATTCTAATATGATTAGTTTAGCTCAAGTAAAAAAACATCCTCAGATTTTGGAATTTATAAACAGCACAGAAAAAGTATTAGCCGAGCTTTCTTTTACTGACCACGGCCTTAGGCACGCTAATTTGGCGGAAGACAGAGCGAGAGCGATTGCCAAAGAAATCGGGCTGACCCAAAAAGAGGAAGAATTATCAACGATTGCCGCTTTCTGTCATGATATGGGGAATTTTTTAAGCCGACGCTATCATAATTATTTTGGCGCCTTGCTTTTTCAACAAGTTTTTAATAGTGATTTTAAACCAAAAGAATTAGTAAACATTATGCTAGCTATTGCTAATCATGATAAGAGAATAGAGGATATAAACTTTTCTACTCCGATTTCTGCCGTTGTTGTTTTAGCAGATAAATCCGATGTTCACCGTTCAAGGGTAATTGTGACAAAAATGGAAGAAATAAAAGCAGATATCCATGACCGGGTAAATTATGCTACCAAATCAAGCAGTTTGAGGATTGATAAGGCGAAAAAAAGAATTACCTTAATTTTAAAAATAGATACCAACTTTGTTCCGATAATAGAATATTTTGAAATTTTTACTGCAAGAATGGTTTTCTGCCGGAAAGCGGCAGAATATTTAGGCTATAAATTTGGTCTAATTATTAATAAATTTAGGTTGTTGTGATATGGAAGAATTTTTATCAGAAAATTTGTGGATTCTCTTACTAATAGCGCTTTGGACACTTCCTTGGAAAGGATTTGCTTTATGGAGAGCAGCTCATAATAATCAAAAAGGATGGTTTATTGCCATTCTTATTTTAAACACCCTTGCTATTTTGGAAATTACTTACATTTTTTATTTTAATAAAAAAAAGGCACAAAAAAATATTTAATATGAATATTTACGAAATAATTGAAAAAAGAAGAAGCGTTAGAGCTTATAGAGACGAGGATATTTCTGATGAGAAGTTGAAGAGAATTTTAGAGGCGGGAAGATTGGCTCCGTCAGCTCATAATTCCCAGGAGTATAAATTTGTAGTGGTAAAGGACGCTAAAAAAAGAAAAAACCTAGCTCAAGCAGCCTCAAGCCAACGCTTTATTGCCCAAGCGCCAGTGATTATTGCAGCTGTCTCTTTAAACCCGGAATATTTAATGGAATCTGGAGTACCAACTTATGCCTTAGATTTGGCTATTGCTCTTGACCATATGACTTTAGCTGCAGTTGAAGAAGGATTGGGAACTTGTTGGATAGGTTCTTTTTTCCAGGAGGAAGTAAAAAATATTTTAAATATACCTGCTCAATATAAAGTAGTAGCTCTTTTAGCCATTGGCATTCCGGACGAAGAGCCGTCCCCCAAGTCAAGAAAGAAATTAAATGAATTAGTCTGCTACGAGGATTTTTCTGAATAGGAGATAAAAAGATACAGTTATTAAAAAACACTTGTCCTAAACAAGTGTTTTTTCTTGACAAATTATAATTAGTATGCTACAATTAAAGTAGTAAAGAGGATAGAAAATCCTCTTTTGAAAAGTGAAAATTGGAAACCTATTTTTGAAAGGGTAAGAAAGTGGAAATGTTTAAAAGAACAATTTGGTTGGTTGTATTAGTAATTGGAATGGCAGGAGTTGTATTTGCTGAAGAAGCAAAAAAAGATATTTCTGTTACACTTTCTTCAAAAGTGTATTCAGAATATCTTAGTTCTAATAGTGGTGGTATTTGTCACGATGGGCCAGTTATCCAGACCGATATGTTTATCTCATTGCCGAGAGGATTTTATTTTGATGTCTGGCATTCAGCCGGGCTTAATGGAACAGATTTATCTTCGGATTACGGCGACGAGATTGACTATACCATTGGCTGGAGCGGTAAGGTAAAGGGGATCGGTTTAGATCTTGGAGTGGCTTATTTCGACCTAATTGATCTTTTTGAAGCACCCCACGGCGATTTAATAATGCCATACCTGGAGTTTAACAAAGGGTTTGATATTTCCAAGAATCATCGCTTGACACCTTTTGTATGCTTTAAGTTTCCTTACTCAGCCAAAGGGGATGAGCTTGGACATGGATTTCGTACCTATCTTGGCACAAAACACGCTTGGCAGATAAACCCGAAACTCTCGTTTAATCAGAAGATTAATCTACTTTTTGACGACGGCGCTTGCGGTAACGATAGTGGAGTATTGGGACAATATCAGGGCGGTATCAGTTGGCAGGCATCTAAACAGCTTACGCTTGATTTAATATCTGTAAAAGCCGTTACGCCCCTTACTTCGCTCTCGGATAGCCGCGAAACCAAAATTGTCTACGGAGCGGGCATAACCTATCGCTTCTAAGAAACCAGAAAGGGCAGTTTAGCAAAGCTAAACCGCCCCTTTTTCTTTCCAAAGCTATTTTAAAATGCTAAAATTAAATCATTAAAATTATGAAAAAATCAATTATTGTTATTGTCATTTTTGTTTTAGTTTTTTTAGTCGGGGCTTTTAACTTTGTTTCAGCTAAACAGGTTGAGATTAATTTTTTTTATAGCCCGACTTGTTCGCACTGCGCCCAGGAATGGAAGTTTCTGGAAGGATTAAAAGAGAAATACCCCGAAATTAAAATCAACAAATTATCTGCTTTCGAAAAAGACAATATTGAATTATTAAAAAAACTTTACAAAGATTATAACGTTTTGCAGGAATATTACGGAATGGTTCCAATCACTTTTACTAATGAGAGATATTTTATAGGTTTTAACGAAGAGATTGGAAAAGGTATTGAAGATTGTATTTTAGTGTGCCAAAAAGATAAGATATCAAAAGGAAACGTTACTATCATTGACCTTGAAGGAAATATTAATCTGCCTATTATAGGAAGGTTTAATATTAAAAAATATTCCCTGCCCACTTTAGCTGTTATTTTAGGAACTTTGGATGGTTTTAATGTTTGTTCGCTTGGGGCTTTGATTTTAATTTTGGGTATAGTTTTAGCTTTACGCTCAAGGATTAAGACATTAATTTTTGGTGGGCTTTTTATTCTTACCACTGCAACGGTATACGGATTTTTGATAGTACTCTGGTATCAAATTTTCTCTTTTCTTGTTCCCTATATGAGAATTATGCAAATTTTAATAGGTCTTTTAGGCATTGGAGGAGGAATTTATTTTCTAAGACAATTTATCAGATTTAAAAAACAAGGACCGACTTGCGAAGTAGGCATGGAGAGGGTAGTGGAAAGATTTTCTTCAAAATTCCAAAAATCTCTTAAAGATTCAAGAAATATTTTACTGCTTATCGGAAGCGTGCTTTTGTTTGCCGGAATACTTACTATTGTAGAGTTTCCTTGTTCGGCTGCTGTTCCTGTGATTTTCGCCGGTATTTTATCTCAGGCTCAGCTTCCCGCATTTTTATATCTTTTTTATATAACCTTTTACCTTCTGTTTTATACGTTAGATGAGATTATTGTTTTTTTAATAGCTTTTTTCACAATGAAAATTTGGCTCGTATCAAATAAAATGATTATTTGGTTTACCTTGGCTGAGGTAATAATTTTGTTTGGGCTTGGGATTTATTACCTTTTTGGTTTTGGTACTTTCGTGTAATTTATGAAAGATTTGGAACAAAAACTCAAAAAAATTAAAGAAGAAGCTTTAAAATGTAAAAAATGTTCTTTATATAAAACAAGAACTTATCCGGTAATAGGAGAAGGAAATCACTTGGCAAAAATAATGTTTGTCGGCGAGGCGCCGGGGGTGGAGGAAGATAGAACTGGACGTCCTTTTTGTGGTGCAGCTGGAAAAATTTTAGATAAGCTTTTAGAATCAGTGGGAATTGGAAGAGAAGAAGTTTATATTGGCAACCTCTTAAAATGTCGGCCGCCAGAAAATCGTGGCCCTAAAAAAGAAGAAATCGAAGCTT
>Ga0315296_10002271_pt1 | contig 16433 bp, 15 predicted proteins | sample YL17G14_18_MG_FD_203921 | JGI IMG/M metagenome (GOLD analysis project Ga0315296, IMG submission 203921) | Sediment microbial communities from Yellowstone Lake, YNP, Wyoming, USA - YL17G14_18 | ecosystem: Environmental > Aquatic > Freshwater > Lake > Sediment | place: USA: Wyoming | collected... | reverse complement strand
GTTTCGAATGCTCTGACCGCTTTCGCTGAGGAGATTCTCCAAGACCCAGCTGATAGCCCTAGGGGTGCCGGTTGAGTACATCGACTACATGATGGGCCACAAGCTGTCAACCTACCACGACATTCAGGTGAAGGGAGTCGAGTTCCTCAGGAACATATACGCTGCGTCGGGCTTGAGCATAAAGCCGAAGACTAGGGTCGGTAGGATAGAGATACTCAAGGAGATTGTGAGAGGAATGGGAATGAACCCAGATGAAGTCCTGTCGAGGGAAGCCTTGGTCAAGCCTTGGAGGACATACGCCTCGCCGGTTGAGAGGGAAGAGGATCAAGTCAAGGTGTTGAGTCAGTCATTGAAGGAGATGCTGCGGAAGGAGCTGCTGGACTCGGACAACAGAACACGACAATAGAGTTCTGCTCTGGAGCCACGCTATCCTTTAATTGGTCAGCGCTGAACCCGAATATTAATGTGCGGGCACGAGGGAACCCTTGTTACGAAGTCGAACTAGCCGCGCTAAGTACGCGTACACTCACAACCAAGAGCCTGGGGGATATAGGATAGGGGGTTGCCTCCATCGTCGGATGAAGATTGTATGCCACCCAGAATTGATCCTCAGGACATTTGGCGTTCTCCCAAGGGCTTACCACCATCAAAACTCGCGCTATCCGTTTTCCAATTGGTTCGATCTCGTGGCGTGACTCGTCTTCTTAGTTTCGGACAGCTTCCAACTGGCGAGGAAGAGGATGATTCCGACCCCCAGCAACCCAATCGCAACACCCCAAGGAGGCAGATCAAGGGACCCTAGTTCGGTGAAACGAAGCATCGCGAACAGCAAGAAGAACAGGCCGACCAGTTCACTGACTTGACCTTGCGGAGTGTTGTAGGAGGGGAGCTGGGACCGAGGCACGTCGTATTTGTCCATCGGCTTCCCCCTGATGTACTGAATGAGTTCTTCATTGGTCGCTTCTTTCGCATAGCCTGGAAAGGGACGCCTATATCCATGGGGAATCTATGCCGTAGAGTGCGGCCAGAACCAGCTTGGCCATCGTGCCCAGTTTCTTGGGACCGGAAGCCCCGGCCCCCGGGCTCCTCTTCGTCAGCACCAGAAACTCGTGATGGCACTCATGTCTGGTCCCAGGAAGTAGAGAGCCGGACCGCTAGACGCTACTGCCCTGACCGTAAGGAAGAGCCAAGGAGACAGACAGACCAGGACGATCCAACAGGCTACCCACCTCCTGAGGATCTTCGCTTCTCTGTCGTTGCGTTCTGGGACCAATGCACCTAGGTACGTCGAGCCAGTTGGCGATATATGGGTCACTGGCCTGGTTCTACAGTGGTGGTGGAGGAGGCGGTGAGACCTGTGGAGGTTGTTGCTTGGGCTTGGAGATGAAGCCAAACGCGATGACCGCGATTGCGACAACTGCCACTCCCAGTGCTGGAAGTGTTAGGTTCATGGGTTCGGAAACCCGCATTGCAAAGCTGAAGGGTATGTCGTTTGCGAATGGCGATGCTCCATTGTCCTTCAGGGGGTGAAGGACAATCGTGTAGCTCCCGCTCGCTGCCATCTTCTGTTCGAAGCTCACCTGCTGACCAAGCGATGTCGGCTCTATCCAAGCGAGGGCGTCATAAACTGCCTTGGTTAGTTGGGATAAGATTAAGTACTTGGAATGAAGCATAATCAAACAAACATGAGAGTGAGATTTTGGAGGTTAACATTCATGGCTACAGCAGAGACCAGCTTTTGGCGATGGACGTTGACTCTCTGAGGGGCATACTGCACGAGAGAACACACCACACCATCGAGGTGATGCTGTACAGGATACTGAAGGGAAAGATGAAGAAGCCCGAGAATTTCGGCAACCAGGCCAGAGCTGTGCTCGATGTCTGGAAGGAAAGGAAGCTGCCCACCGATACCCCCGACCTCCAGTGGTGCACAAAGAACATCGAGATAGCAGAGAGGCTCAACTCAGGCAAACTTGTTAAGCTGGACACCGCCCTGCCCGAGCCCTTCTCAGAAAAGGAGATTGAGATCGTTGAAAAGCTACTATTCCAAAGGCGCTCGATAAGGCAGTTTACCAGCAAACCCGTTCCCGAGGATATTATCAGGAAAGTCCTGTACTCGGGGCTGATGGCACCCATAGGTTGCAATGTCGACTCGAGGCGCTTTATCGTCCTCCGCAAGCCCGAGGAGCTGAAACTCGTCAGGAGCGACATCCCCATAGAGAACGGCGTCATGATCCTCGTCTGCGAGGACATGCGCGTCTACAAAGCGCTGAGATTCGACCAGATGGTGCCTCAGAACATCTACTACGACGCCGCGTGCGCCGCTGACCACATCTGCCTCATGGCCCACGCCCTCGGTCTCGGGGCCTGCTGGCTGACCCATGGCGAGGAAACGCAGAAGAAGATCAGGGAACACTTTGGGCTGCCTGAGACCTTTGTGAGCAGGTGCCACATCGTACTCGGATGGCCAGATGAGGCACCCATCAAGTCACAGAGGATGAGCCTGGACGACGCCATCATCAAGTAAAGGGGTGGAGATCATTGACGACGCAGAAAGAAACCCTCACGCGCAAGGAAGCCGCCGAGCAGGTCAGGGCAATGGCCCGCCTCTTTGGCCTCATGTTCTACCACTTCGCGAACTTGGCCGTGGAGAAGCTCGGCGAGGAGGAGGGCAGGGAATTCGTCAAGGAGGCTGTGAAGCGCTTCGGCTTGGACAGGGCGAAGAGGGTGAGGGAGGAGGTGGATAAGCTTGGCCTGGATCCTAGCTTGGAGAACTACGGTAAGGTGCTCGACCTTCCGAGGCTGGGATGGGGAGGCCCAACCAGGGAGACATACTGTCCCTTCGCCGAAGTCTGGATCGAAAAAAGGGCGGAGGACCTATGCAAGCTCTACTGCGAGGTTGATGTGTGGAAGTTTATCGGATACAACCCGAAGATCAAGGTTAAGCGCCTCAGGAGCGTCCTTGAAGGCGACAAAGACTGCGCATATGAAATTAAGGAGGAATGATTAAGGAGGAATGAATGGTGCTTGAAGGTAAAATCTTCCAATTAATTATTCTACTGGTTTTTAGTGTTTTTATCGTATATGGCATACAAAGCTCAAGCCGTGGAAAAGTTCGGAAATTTGGAACACCCGAAGCAATTTTAGCCATCGACGAAGCGATAGGGCGCTGCGTCGAAATGGGTAGACCGTTCCTGTTCCAAACAGGTATTGGAGATATTAGCGGCGATGGAGGTAGCTTCTGTCCTGTCTTAGGGGACTTGGTTGGTGGATCACCCAATATGTATCGACCGCGTTTTTGAGCCTCTTTGGACATGGGATCAACACTACTCATTTAGTGTGGTTGTTCGTTCTTCGGAAACTGGGCTAAGACACCCTGTAGGACCTCTTTCCTCACGAATCAGATCAGCCTAATGCCCGCTCTGGGCTGGGTCACTTTTTCTCCCTGACTCTCTCCTTGAAACTGTCAGACGCAAAATAGCTCGCTCTTCCGATCTAGCACACCCTTGGCTACCAGCTCTAGAGGCTGACTGAACCGACTGCCTGCGAGTACTTGCGCTCCAGCTCTCCCATGATGGGCCCTTGCTTCAGGCCAACTATGAGAACCTGCAATCGGAAAATCAACAACTCCAGAAAGAGTATGACAATCTGAGGAACCTCGCTCTGGGATACGGCGCAGCCTCAACCGTACTGGTGATTCTCCTCGCAGTTCTGCTGTATCGAGCCAGAAAGGCCCGGCCCAGAGAGCCAGCTGTGAAGGAAGGCATTTTGACTGGTTCACGCGAACGGAGTGACTGAATCTCGATGAAGAGAGATACGAAGAACCCGACGAGTTTTCCCGAAAGGTCTAGGTTGCTGCACGGCGAAAAGAAGGTATGTTCCGTCACATTCTGTCTGTATCTCAGAACTCTCTCGGAGGACGCCTGGTCAGCTGTGATGGAGTTGGCTTCAGTGGACGAAAGGAGTTAGTCCTTGTTTGTCTGAACGGGCAGTGAGACTGCCTGTCTACGCTGTGGTGATCTTCCGAACCCCCTGCATGTCAGGAGGCTGTGACAGACTCACAAATTCTACAGTTGGGTGTGGACTTGGGGGAGTGCGAGTGCTACTATTCTGCTCCTAGGAGCCCCATAGTTATCACTATTTCTGCGGTTCTACGGGATTGTCCAGAAGTGCCCTATTCTCGATGCTATTGCAGAGAAAGGCATATGATCCAAGATACTAGTTCCTCGTGCTCGTTTATCGATGAATGACAGGCAGGCGAGAAAGCTGATGTTAGCGACATGATGACGTCAACCCATATGGCGGCTGGTTTCGTGCTGAGCGGCATTTCCTACAGGCTCTTGACTCAAGTATTCCCTTACTACGTGAGGTCTGATCTTCTGCTTCTGTTCCCGTACGTCTTGGTTGCAGGTCTGATGGGAGGGCTCTTCCCAGACTTGGACAGAATGGAGCGTGAGATCCTCGGCTTCAAGGTGGTCCACAGGAAAACACTCCACTTCATCGTGGGATATACCTGGACAGGCGGGCTAGCAGCTGTCATGCTGTTACTCTATCCGGAGCATGCATGGGTATTGGCACCCCTCTTCGCGTTCCTGCTCTCCGCATGGGCTCACACGGTGATGGATGTGTTTGACGGAGGGCAGAGGGGCAGACCTGGTGCTGTCTACGAACACTTCACCCGAAGGTGGATAAGGGGAAAGGAGGTTATCCCCTTCGCCAGCACGAAGGAGTGGATTCTCTACTCAGCCATCGCGATGGGCTTCATCGTTTTCGCGATCTACCCCTACCCAATCACGCTGCTGGGATCTGATCTCCTCACACTGCCCGCAGTATTCTACGTCCTTACGTGGATCCCGGCCGCTGTCTACGAATGGAAATACGTGGCACCGAAGAGAAGGGATGGGCACCGGGCTTCCCGGACAAGACGAGTCTCCCCAGACTAGGGCTCTAGATTGGGTCGCCCCTCGTGGAGGCTCTTGCGGTCCTTCCGGGATTTGTCGCTTGGGACTAGCGGCGTGGCAGCGGGCTAGAACTGCCTGCTGACGAAGGACTCAGCCAGCACAATCAGTCTTGCTTTCGCATCGGAATCCGGCAGCACATGGAGCGCCCTCTTGGCTAGCCCGACCCTCTCTTCTGCGATTTTGAGTGCCTTGTCTCTGCATCCTGTGGACCTCATCAGCTCAATGGCCTGGCTCAGGTCCTCCTGCGACACATGCTCCTTTCTGAGTATTGACAGCAGGTTCGCCTTTCCGTCGGCGTCCAGCTCGTTGAGCGCCAACAGAATGGCTGCATTGCCGAGCTTGTGCTCGACTATGTCCTTGCCGACCTTCTTGCCGAGCTTCGTCTCTTCTCCGAATATGTCCAGAGTGTCATCCGCGATCTGGAAAGCCTCACCCGCCAGTCGCGCGTAGTCGCCCAGTCCCTTCCTCACCTTGTCCGGGGCTCCGGCGATGAGTGCGCCCGCCTCTGCACAAGCTCCCATGAGTGAAGCTGTCTTGTGGATCACTATCCTCTCATAGGTCTCCCAGCTCGGTTCGCGCATTCTGGCCCTCTTCACATATTCCTCCTCTCGCCCGGCCTGTTCGTACAGAATGTCCATCCGCTCTCCTTCCACGAGATTCTCGATAGCTTTGCTGACCAGTCCGTGCAAAGCAGTGGATTGAGGGCTGTCGTTGACCACTTGGGCTATGGCCTCCCTGTAGTGAAGCGCCGCGAGCAGTGCCATTGAATCTCCAAACACCCTCCTCGTGGTAGGCTTTCCCCTTCTGATCTCTCCCCTGTCTATGATATCGTCGAAGATGAGCGAGTAGTTGTGGACGAGTTCCATGGCAGCCGCTGCCTTGAGCGCTTGAAGTCTGGAACCCCCGGCCGCCTCACAAGCCAGCATGACCAGAGCTGGCCGTAGCATCTTGCCCCCTGCGTCCAACTGGTGGGTCAGGACTTCACGGAACTCGGCGCTGGCACCCCTAAGCACGTATTCCCTGACTACGGGCTCAGCTGTTCTGCCGATTTCCGATAGCTCATCGAGCACGTTCAATCGGGTCACGACACGATGTCATCGAGAAAAAGCTTTGCGCCCTCCGGCGGGGCGCTCAGACTGCTGACTGCTCGAACGCGTCCAGAGTACCGGAGAATGTTCGGTGCTAGAGAGGAGGAGGCGGTGCAGGCGAAGGAGTCGAGGAAGCAGGTCTTCTCATTAGGAACCGTATGACGATCAGCAGGACGAGCAGAAGCACGATGCCACCTCCTGCGTACAGCCACAGCATTGGAATCTGGACTTGGTAGGTCGAAGTTGGGCTCGTTGTGTCATTCGCCACGTTGTCGGTCGCCTCAATGTAGTAGCTGACGTTCGTGAAGACGTTCTGCGCGGGTATGGTCCCTTGGAACAGAGTGCCAGAACTGAGCGTCATGGTCACAGTGGCCCAGTTCGTCCCGTCAGTTGAATACTTGAGGACGGTAGTGTGCACCCCAGATCCCGCGTCCTGTATGTTGGCCGAGACGACAACCGAGTCGCCGTGCACAGGTGCCGTCGGGTTTATGGCTGTGCCGGTGATGGTGGGGCCAGTGTTGTCGAGCCTCACAGTGACGGAGAGCGCGGTAGGCTGTCCGACATTGCCCACATTGTCCACGGCGCTGATTGTCCAACTGTGTGCACCTTCAGTGACCGTCACAGTCTTGCTATAGGCCGAGCCGAGGATCATATCTCCCTGACTCGTACTATCCAGCATCAGCGTTATCGTGGCGAGCCCCGAGTCGCCTTCAGTGACCGTGCCTTCGAACCTGATGCTGAGTGAGGTCACCCATAGATCGCCAGCAGTCGGTGACACGAGGTTGACCGTTGGCGCGTTCTTGTCTAGGAAGACAGTCGAAGTCTTCTCAGATTCTTGATTGTCAGCGTTGTCCGTTGACCTGAAGCCGATCGTGTGCGTCCCGTGCGAGAACGCCGCAAGCGTGAAGGGACCCGTGTATGTGGACCACCCACCACCGTCAACTCTGTACTCTACCTTCTTCACTCCGCTCTCGGTGTCGACAGCATTCAGCTGCAACTGTGCTGAGGCACTCACGTAGGTGGTAGTCGCAGTCACATATTTCGGGTTACCGATGATCAGACTCGTCTGTGGCGGCGTGTTGTCTGGTATCACGGTGACTTGCGAGGTGTCTGAGATCAGACCAGCCGAGGAAACGGTGATAGTCCAGATTCCTCCTCTTATGTCGTAGTAGTCAAAATGAGCAGTCGTACTGCCAGCTGGCACGGTGACCGAGGTGATCTGTGTGCTACTGTGAACCTGCCTGAATTGCCCTCCTGGCGAAATTGTTGCCAGGGTCACGACAACCGCTGAGGAAACTGTGGCCGTGTTGTCGAAAGCGTCGAGCACGGTCACCGTGAAGGAGGAGAACTGCCCACCTGCGCCTATGGTAGCAGTAAGTGGGGTCAGCGTCAGCTTGGCAGGTGCACCTCCCCTCACTGTTATCGCCTCGGCGTCGTTGACGTATGTGGGATAGAAGTCTGATGCCGCGCCCAGCGTCTGGATCCCAGCCTTGTTGTCATAGTAGTAGAGCGTGATAGAGGGTGAACCATGCGCTATCCAGATTTGCGTAATAGTCGGCCCTCCGATGGATGTGGAGAACCTCCCGCCGGTGCTCGTAGAAGTCAGATTGACTAGCAGCCACCCGGTTGTCACTGGATTGTTGTCGTAATCCTTCCTAGCGATTGTCAGCTGGAGCCAGCCACCAGCAGCCATTGTCGGCCCTCCAATGGCGGTAATGACGAGACGTGGCGGGTAGTATTCAAGATTCAGCTTCGGCGTGTAGCCAGCGTCAGCATATTCGCGAGATCCGAAATCAGTTTCATATGATGTCGCGCTTCCCTCGGTCTGATCCCTCACGTACCATCCATAGTTGGGTACGTAATCTGCAGTGTCGCTCGCAAGGAACTTCTGCACCGTGGCTTTGACATCCCAAGATACCCACCCGGCTGACGTGCTTACGGCGGCATTTGAGGGGTCATACCCTGTGATGTGCCCCGGGTCAATGTAAGGTCTCGTGTTCCATGTTATGGTCGTCTCGGACCATGAATTCGACGCTCTCCAACATATGTAGGTCCGTGCTACACTGGGCGGAGCATACGCGTAAAGCACGAGATTGGCAGAGATGACCTTAGCTCCGTAAGGGATGAGACTCAAGTCGGCTCTGATATAGGACCGGCAGTTCAGATCACCCGGCACATTGGAACTCCGAACGACGAAGGAATCGTAACTCCCATAGTTGTCGTCGGGGTATCGTTCCGAAACAGGCGCGTCAGCGACTATTGGGGGATTCACAGCAATACCGGCGCCCTTGACCAGCACGTGGTCAGGAAGAAATAGCGTGGGAACAATCGCAAACAACAGGAGTGCCATCAGAAAAGTAGCTCTCATATTCAACCTGTTCGATCTCATTGGAGGGATTCACTCCGCAGAGCTGTTATAAGGTTTCAAGGTGACTTTCTTAGTTGACCTGCGTTCAGTCAGCCATCTTTCCGCATCTTCTCCTTTCCACATGCTTCGGCGCCTCACAGGTAGTCGAGCAGTACGGAAAGTGACTGGACCTTCAGGTCCGGCTCAGGCCCGATGTATTCTCCTTGGGTTCTCATCACTAAGATGGCGATCGCGCCTGCCTCGAGTGAAGCTCTCACGTCATGACGGGTGTCGCCGATGTAGGCCAACTCCATTGTTGGCACACCCAGTTCGTCTGCAGCCTCAACTATGAGATCTGGGGCCGGCTTACTCCTCGGAACCTCATCGCCCCCCACAATGACGTCGAAAAACGCATCGACCTTGAAGGCTGACGCCATGGTTCTGATCCTCTCGATCATGGTGGAACTGGCCAATGCCATGCTGTACCCTCGCCTCCTGAGTTCGCCGAGCACAGGAATTGAGTCCGGAAAGAGTTCGACGTTTTCAATGTAGAGTTGAGTGTCGAACGCCTCTCTTCTCCTTTCCGCGATCTTCGCCAACAGTCCTTTGTCACCGCCAGCCAGTATCCTCGCTATCTCGTTTCCGGTCATTCCCACAAGCTCCTTCACATCAACTTCGGGCTCGACGCCTATGGAACGAGCCAGCTTCAGCCAAGTGTTCGCCATGTAGTCCACGGAGTCAGCTAACGTTCCGTCGAAGTCAAAGACAAGTGCCTTGGGTTTTCTCGGCATCGAGCCGACTCCACTGCTTGATTCTGACGCGCTCATTGACACTGGGGCAGCACTCATCCGGATTCGGTGCTCCTCGGGCCGTTATATGTGGTTTGTGGCTCTGAACGCAGGGAGCGAACGGCTTAAAGCGACTCTTCATTCGAGAGGGGCATGCGCAAGAAGAACGTAGACCCGTACGAACTCTTCAGTGCTGTTTCCAGGGTGTTCGACGATCCGGGTCTGCTCTTGGTTTCAGTCGATTCAGCGGGCAAACCCAACGTGATGGCAATCGGATGGGGGGCGGTCGGACCAATATGGAACATGCCGACTTTCACAGCGATCGTCAGGCCTTCCAGGTACACCCACGGCCTCATCAAGAAGACAATGAACTTCACGGTCAACGTTCCGGGAAGAGGATTGGACAGAGCCGTTTCTTTGTGCGGCACCAAATCTGGCAGGGATGTTGACAAGTTCGCGAAGGCGCATCTTACCCCTGTCAAGGCTCGGTCCACGAAGTCACCGATAATCAAGGAATGTGTGGCTCACTTTGAGTGCGCAGTCGTGTGCCAGCTCGACATGACTAGGAAGTCCATAGAAGCCAGAATAAAACGGAACTACAAGTCCAGGAACTACCACACCCTCTTCATCGGAAGGATACTTCACGCGTATGCTGATCCCAACTACAAGTCTAAGCTCCCGAGACGACCCCTCCGCCGTTGATCTCTCACTTTAATAGCAGGAGGCCAGAAGTCATCTAGATTGGTCCTTCAAGTCTTGGTGTTAGGTACCGCAGGGTCCGGGAAGACGCAGCTGTCGTACAACTACGCCTCATGGCTCAGACAGGAGGGAAACGACGCAAAGGTGGTGAATCTAGATCCGGGCGCAGAGGTAACCCCCTTTGATCCGGACTGGGACATCAGGAAGATCATCTCGGTCGATCGTCTAATGCGTAGCGAAAAGCTGGGCCCGAACGGCGCGATGATCAGGGCAGCGGAGCAAATGCTCAGCGAGTCTCGGCAGATAGTTGAGGGCCTGAAGTCGCTCGGAGGAGAGTACGTTGTACTCGACACGCCCGGGCAAATCGAGCTGTTTGTGTTCCATTCCTCCGGCCCTAGGCTTGTAAGCGAGTTCAGCAGAATCGCAAGGACAGTCGGGGTCTTCCTGCTGGATCCTGTCTTGACGACTGATCCGGCGAACTTGGCAGCGGCCCTTGCGCAGTCGATTGTGGTCAGAGTCAGATTGAATATCCCGCTGGTCATCGTGGCGAGCAAGTCAGACATCAGTTCGAGGAAGGATATTGCCAGGATGCTGTCAGATGTCGACTATCTCGCGTCAAAGGTGGATCAAGAAAGCACAGGATCAGCATCGGAGGCTGCAACAGTCTTGGTAGATGTCATGCGGAAGCTTCCTTGGTCTCAGAGAGCAGTGAGCGTGTCGTCAGTCACACGAGATGGCTTTGAGGATCTGCACGGCTTGCTCCACGAAGCGTTCTGTGCTTGCGGGGACCTGACCTAGAGTGGGCCAGCAGTCGGCACAGGTAACATTGTTACATAACACTTATATAGGTAACAGTGTTACTTAGCCTCATGAGTCACGAAAACGTTGGAACTGAGGGAATCAGCCCGAAGGATGTCGATTGTCCTCAGGAGCATGGACGCGAAGTTTCTGCAGAAGCGGAATGCTGCGAAGGCATGCACCATGGAATGGGTCACGAAATGCATCACGGCGGGCCCGGCCACGGATGTGCGGTCGTGCGCGGATTTCCAGAAAGGGGATGGATCAAGTTTCTGGTCTTGAGAGTGCTGTACGAGAAGCCAATGCACGGCTATCAGTTGCTCGAGGAGATAGAGAAGAGGAGTGGGGGCTATCACAAGCTCATGCCAGGCTCTATCTACACGATACTGAGAAGAATGGAACACAGAGGTCTGCTAAGATCGGAGTGGGAGAAGGTCGAGTCTGGACCTGACAGGAGAATATACAAACTGACCGACGAAGGTGTGGCCCTGCTGAAGACCGGACTTGAGTCAATAGCGAGAAGACGCAAGCTGACGGACGATCTCGTGAAGTTCTACGAGAAGGAATTCGAAGGAAAGAAGTAGGGTCTCGTGAAGCCAGGTATCCTGGGACAGTGAGAAGCCCGACGTAGTTATCTAGGCCCCGGTGGAGATCAACTCCCTCGGAGATCCTGCTCAAAGATGTTCGGTGCGTTTCACGTGCTGATAGGCTATGTCGTCGGATGGTTCTCGTTCAGGTCACTCGGGATCAGAGAACAAGGCGACGGATTCCTAGCAGGCTTCTTGGGAGCAGCACCAGATGTCGACTTCTTTTCTCCATTTGCTTTCGGCAGTCCTTTCGGTCATCACGGCATAACCCATTCGCCCTTTCTTCTGACCTTGGTCTCGATGCCGTTCCTGTGGAATGACGGACGCAGGAAGCTGCCGTACTATCTTGCACTCATGTCGCATGTTGCTGCCGATTTCGTGGAGAACTTCGTGCCCATCTTCTCTCCACTCAGCTGGGATCAGCTTGGACTCGACCTCATCTCAAGAGCACCTCAGTTGGTGACTGCGCTTGAAATGGCCGTGATCTGCTTGTTCTTGGCGGTCGCATTCAATGTGCAAAGGGTATTCCCATTGGTCATTCCGGACCGATACAGTCGCATTGCCTCCTTGGCGGTTGTCTTGCTTGCAGTGCCGCTCGTGTCACTGCCGGTCATATGGCCATTGCTGGATTTCGCGTCGGAACTGTCTTTGTTGACCTGGCTGACCTCATATCTCATCGTCTGGGGGATTCTGATCCTGAACGTGAGAAGAGCGAACGACTTTCTCATCAATCGTGTGAAACCACGCAAGGCCTGACAGAGGGAACTACAGGTCGGATCAACGCGAGCTGAGCGCAGACTCACCATTGCAGCTTGGTAGGCCTCCTAGCAGATGACTGTTCCTTGGAATGACGCCGCCAATTCTTATAAGCCAAACGAGGATTGCCCATTGCCCAATTGGATGCAGTCCTACTTTCGGGAATCAGTCGCCTCGCGCTGGCACTTCTTCTTCTATCCATACCCCTGCGTGCCTCTGTTAGCATCCTGCTGTCTCCGGGAACACCTGCACCTGATTTCACGCTCCCCGACATTGACGGAGGCTCCTTCACGCTCTCGGAGCAGAGAGGGACAGTGATCCTTCTCGACTTCTTCTTCATCGAGTGTAGTTCGTGCAAGGTCGCGCTTCCCGACGTGAAGCAACTTCTCGCCGACTTCCCCTCCGGGTTCAGAATAGTCTCCATCACGATAGAACCAGGAGACACGGAGGCCAAACTCAAGCAGTACAGGGGGCAAGAGGGCATCGCTTGGACGATACTCAGGGACACGCTGCAGATGTACTCAAGCAGTTACAGCGTATCCGTGGCACCCACTTTCTATGTCATCGACGCCATAGGAGTAGTCCGCTTCGTCAAAACCGGAGGTATTGATGTCTATGAGATTCTCAGGCCACAGATCGCCTACTTGATCGATCCCAGACCCGCCACTCAACTGACAGCACAGCTCTCCGCAACCACCGTGGAAGCTGGCAGCACGGTCACGGTCTCCGGATCGATAACGCCACCCATAGGAGGTGGCACTGTTTCCGTCAGAGTGACAAGACCCGATAGTACGACGACTGACCTGTCCGCTACTATCGGTTCGGGAGGGAGTTACAGCGGCTCCTTCTTGGCGGACAAGGAAGGGTCGTGGAAAGTCAAAGCCATCTTCGCTGGTGACGCTGCGCATCAGCCATCTGAGAGCGCTGAGTTAGAGCTCGTGGTCAAGCCATCGATCCCATGGCTCCTGATCGGAGGAGGTGTAGTCGTTATCGCTCTCGTCGCAGGGACTGTTTGGTATTTCATCCTGAGAAAGCCTCCACGTACCGGTGAGCCTCCGCCTCCTCCACCCACTGCGATGGAACCGTTAGGGATTCCACCAGCCCCCGTGCCGACACGAAGTTTACAGCTCTTCAGTACTGCAGCAACGTTCGCGCCGGTTGCTCTCTTGGGAGTATCTGCAGCAGCAATCGTGTTCGGCGCCGACCAGTACGCGTGGATCCAGGTGTACGTCAGAGTCCTGTGCACGACATGCATCGGCGTAGGGTGACCCCGATCTTCTTGAAGCTGTCCGACCTGCGAAAAGGAGCCCAGGTGCTAGGCTTCGTCGTGCTGAACCTGGGGTTCACTGCCGCCCTCAAGACCGGCATCGTGTGTCCAGCCCTTTTCTGTTACGCTTGCCCGCTGGCGATGTTCGCGTGTCCGTTCGGAACGCTTCAGCACTTCGTCGTGCTGGCCGCCGTTCCGCTGCTGGCAGGCGGCACAATCGGCCTGTATACAACTCTCTTGGGCAGGGCCTTTTGCGGCTGGTTCTGCCCCTTTGGCACAGTCCAAGACATCATCGGCAAGCTGAACTCGAAGAAGCTCCGAGTGAGCAACTTCCCTTGGATGAAGTTCGTCGTCCTCGGCGCGGCGCTCGTGGCGGCCTATGTCACAACCGAGACCGTCTTTTGCAGGTTCTGTCCCTCGGGAAGCCTCTTCGCTGCCTTCCCTTACGTGTTCATGAATGCCCCGAGCCCAATACCTGCAGGCATCTGGGTCCACGTCGCGACATTCCTCGTCGTGGTGTTCGGTGTTCTCCTGATTGAGAGAGTCTGGTGCAGGTACCTCTGCCCGGTCGGTGCAATATTCGGGCCCTTCAACAAGGTCTCGTTCTTGTCGATGAAGGTGGACCTGAGCGCCTGCGGGGACTGCAAACAGTGCCTGAGGGCATGCCCGATGGGCATAGACAACGTCGAGGCGATCGGCTCTTCGACAGACTGCACCCGGTGCGGGAAGTGCATCGAGGCCTGTCGCAAGGGTCTCATAAGATACGGAATGTGGTTGGCCAAATCTGACATTGAGGTCCCGAAGAGTCCGACCTAGTTGTGCCCTCTAGCAAAACGGAGTCAGGATCTTGATGGCACGTTTGATGTCCTTGATCTGCTGGGGGCCTGATATCTCGCGCTCTATGGTGAGAGCGCCGCGGAAGCCGCACCTCTTCAGCTTCGGAATGAGCACCGGGTAGTTGACTTTCCCCTTTCCAAGCGGCATTTCCTGGCCGAGCTCTCTTCCGTTTGTGGGATACAGTCCGTCCTTCGCATGAACTCCCCTGACGTACTCACCGATGACGTCCAAGGCATCGACAGGGTTGGCCTTGCCGTAGAGTATCAGATTGGCGGGGTCGAGGTTGGCCCCGAGGTTGTCCGCCCCCGAGTCCTCAAAAGTCCTGAGTAGTGTCACGGGTGTCTCTTGCCCGGTCTCGAACCAAAACTCCTGTTCAGCCTTCGCGCAGTAGCCCGCTACCTCCTTCACGACCTCGACTAGTCCAGGAAAGAGTGGGTCGTTTGGATTCTCCGGTATGAAACCGACGTGAGTCGTTATGCTGCTGACTCCCAAAACCCTGGCGAAGTCTGATCCTCTCTTCAGGATCTGGACCCGCTCGTTTCTGGTTTCTGGGGGGACGAGCCCGATTGTCCTCGGGCCTTCGACGAAGTTCCACACCGCTACGGGGAGTCCTGTCCACATCGTGGTGATCTCGACGGAGTTGTCTTGAGCCATCTTCTTCAGCTGTCTCGCATTGTCCTCAGTGAGCATTTCCGGACTCCAGCATGAAACTTGACAGGTAGAAAGCCCGAACTGGCGGACCTTGACTATTGCCTCTTCAACGCCGCGTTCCATCGAAACGATGGTACCAAGCTTCAGCTTTGTCATCCCTAAGACGGTGCGATCTCAGCGTATATAACAGTGGTCACCGCCGTGTGAGAAGTTTCCAGACGGATACCTCGACAAGATGGCTTGAGGCGATTGAGTCCTTTCCAGCTGATGATGTCCTGAAGCTAGCGGGGCTTTAGAGGTTTGTGCCCTTGCCCTACTAGGCGGGATATTCGTTGAAGTTCCTTTACAGTTGTGAGAGAACTACTTGCGCGTGTGTGATCGTTGAGGGGGGGCCTTTTATTAAGAGAAAATCACTCGTTCTCTGCTGTTTCCCGGCTTAGTTCCGTTGTCTGCCCAGATCTTAGCGCCTTCTTCTTAGCTTAGCCTTCTTTGACATCTTTGATCGTCTCCTTGATTTCCTTGCCATCTAACGTTTGCGCCTCTTTCCTTGACGGTTCCTCTGGCCTCTGCTTTTGCTGTGTCTGCGGCGGACCCTGTGGGCTGACTCTCCGACCTTACGTCTTGCCATCTAACGTTTGCGCCTCCGACTGTTCGGTCGTCTTATCTGAGGTATTAAGATGTTCGGATCTCACGAGTATATCTGGCCGAGCCCTGCAAGAAAAATCTCGTTAGAGGTGGAAAAGTGAAATTGTTCGAGAATCTCGTCGTGCAACCAAGATCGGATTGAGTTGGCGCCCAGAACTCAAGGAATCGCTGGATCTTAGCGGGCGATAACCTGAAGGAGAGCAAAAGGCATCATATCTCCCCAGATCTTTGAGCTGGAGCGCGTGGATATCTGCTGTGGCGAGAGATCTGCTTCCTTCGGGACTCCTCCGGGCGATTCAGGCTCACCTTCACGTACCTGATCGTTCCGAACCTCGTTTTAGGCAGGGACAGGCTAATGCATCGATTCAAGCCGAGAGTCGATTCCAATCTCTTGCGTCTGTTGTGGAAATAGTGCTTGATTGGGTGTGGTCTCTGGGCCGAGGATCCTGAAAAGCAGCCCGATGTGTTCATCAGGTTCATCCCGTTCGGGGACCGAATGAAGGTCGCGCACCGAATAAGATACATGTTCCGATTGCCCCTCCTTGATGTGAACGAGCGCGCGGATGCAGATGAATTGGCGCTGGCCGATGTTGATTTCGTAAGGTGGCTGCTGAAACAGACCACACGGAGGCACAACTCGGGCTGGATGACAAACATGAAATGGTTGGACGTCGCTTGTCACAATTCGTCGTCGGCCGAGGACATCCTTTGTCCATCGTGCGGGCACAAAGCCACCTACGTCGGCACCGTTCCCGTTTCTGAGGTCGAAGGCCTCCCCATATACTGGGTCGATGGGCTCGGTCGATGGCACGAGGAGGAGGGGAGGTGCCATGAACCTTGATTGGCCGCTCGGTCGGTCGTAATATTGTCATGCGACGTGCGCGCGTCAATCCACTCGACTTGCCTCGTCGGTCTCGGACTCCGACCGAGAGGGGCGATTGGATTTGGGCTCGATGATTTTGTCCAAGGTATCCGCTATTCCCGCAAGGAACCAGATCACGAGGACGAG
>Ga0315296_10002270_pt1 | contig 16440 bp, 16 predicted proteins | sample YL17G14_18_MG_FD_203921 | JGI IMG/M metagenome (GOLD analysis project Ga0315296, IMG submission 203921) | Sediment microbial communities from Yellowstone Lake, YNP, Wyoming, USA - YL17G14_18 | ecosystem: Environmental > Aquatic > Freshwater > Lake > Sediment | place: USA: Wyoming | collected... | reverse complement strand
AGCTGAATAAGACCTACCAGCTATCCGTCGGCAGCTATCTTGTCGAATGCAACCTGATTGTCGAAAATCTCAGCAGCAGCGAGCAGGAGGTGCGTTTTAATCTTGCCGGTCCGACAGGAATCAGCAGAGAGGGCGACCGAGGCGATGTGAGAAAGGTTGTCGGCGGTTTCGTGACATCGCAAGGCAACGTGGTCTCGGCCAGTCAGGATATTTTGAGCTCTTTTTTTGGCAAATTCAGGGGCGAGCTGGGCCTGAAAGATGCTGCCGAGCGCTATCAGCAGGCCCTGCGGAGCGGCAACGAGGACGAGATTAGAGATGCAAAAAGGAAGCTCCGGATAGGGCACAATTTGCCTGATAATTTCTTATGGGCGGCAATCACCAACAAGTATTTCACTGCCATACTTCGGCCTGTGCCGCAGCAGGGCGAAAACTACTGCGACTGGGTGTCGGATAAGACAGCCAGATTCTACAATCCGGATGGAGATGCAAGGGCCGATAGCGGCGATGAGACGATAGGCATGAATCTGGAGATTGCCTTAACTGCACTCGCCCGGGCGGGCCAAGCCGGCAGCGAAAAGACCTATGCCTTCCAGTTGTACCTCGGCCCCAAAGACAGAACACTTTTCCAGAAGAGTGAGTTATATAGGACTTTGGGCTTCTTCCACACCATTGATTTTATGCCGTGCTGCTGCTGCCCGGCGACTATTATCCGGCCTCTGGCGTTCGCAATCCTGGCCGTGATGAAGGGGATGTATGGTTTCATCGGCAACTATGGCGTGGTGATTATCATATTGGTATTTTTGGTCCGCCTTGCCCTGCACCCTCTGACCAAAAAGAGCCAGGTTTCGATGAGCAGGATGAGCAAGCTCGCCCCCAGGACCGAGGAAATCAAGAGAAAATACGCCAACAACAAGACTGAGATGAACAAGCAATTGATGGCGCTTTACAAGGAGCAGGGTGCGACTCCGATTATGAGCATGCTGCCGATGATGGCGCAGATGCCTATCTGGATTGCGCTATATAGCGCGATCTACGCCAGTATTGAGCTGCGTGGTGCGCCGTTTTTGCCTTTCTGGATTACTGACCTTTCAGCCCCCGATGCGTTGATTAGATTTCGGGCGGTGACGCTGCCGCTATTCGGAATGGTAGATTCTCTGAATCTCTTGCCGATTCTTATGGGCGTGGCGTTCTATCTACAGCAGAAACTGACGCCCAGCCAGGCGTCGGCATCCACAAACCCCCAGATGGCTCAGCAGCAAAAAATGATGATGGTCATGATGCCGGTCCTGTTCCCGTTGATGTTTTATAAGGTTGCCTCGGGAGTGAATCTGTATATCATGGCCAGTACCTTTGTCGGGGTTATTGAGCAGCACGTTATCCGCAAGCACATCGAGAAAAGGGAGCGCCAGGAAGCCGAGGGCCTGGTATCTGCCACCGCCAAGACTGGCGGCAAGGTTAAGAAGAGAAAGCCTAAGCCATTCTTCCGTTTTAAGTAGGACTCAAGACGCACGTTGGCGATTACGAACCAACAACGATGTACGACCTCAGTGACACTATCGTAGCTGTGAGCTCGCCTTCTGGTGTGCCGGGACGCGCAGGCCGAGCTATTGTCCGCATAACTGGGCCCGCAACCATGGATACTTGTCAGCGGATTTTTCAGCCCTCGATCCGCACCGGAAAGACCTGTGTGATACCGGGCAATCTGGCTATTGATGACGAGCTAGAGGTCACAGCGCTGCTGTATCTATTTTTTGCCCCTTATTCCTATACCGGCGACGATGTTGCGGAAATTCACGTTCATGCCGGCGCTGCTGTTACGCAGGCCTTATTGGGCAAGCTGCTCGGTGAAGGTCTCCACATGGCTGGGCCGGGCGAGTTTACCGCACGGGCATATCTGACAGGCAAAATCGACCTGGCCCAGGCTGAAGCCGTCAATGAAGTGGTGGTAAGCTCCAATAGTCATCAACTAACGGCGGCTGAAAGACTCCTGGCTGGACGCTTGGGAGAAACCACAGCCCAGGCTCAATCCGCGATAATGGACCTTCTGGGCTTGATCGAAGCGGGCATCGATTTTAGCTGCGAGGATATAGAGTTTATAAGCCGGGCTGATGCCGCTGCCCGACTGGCCGACATAAAGAAGCAGCTTGAGCGGCTGGCCTCGGCCAGCATCAGTTATGAATCGGTAATTGACCTGCCGGCGGTGGGAATTGCCGGTGCTCCCAATGCCGGCAAGAGTACCCTGCTGAACAAATTGCTCGGCACAGCCAGGAGCATCGTCTCGCATCGGCGTAAGACCACCAGAGACGTCTTGCCCGGCGAACTTTCGCTGGCACACAGCAGGTGTGTTCTATTCGACTGCGCCGGTTTGACCGGTTGCCCGAGCGACGAGCGACGAGCGACGAGCGACGAGTTAATCCTCGATGAGCTGGCGCAGCAGGCAGCGGTTGAGGCGCTGCGAAATAGCTCGGTTGTCGTATTTTGTGTAGACGTGTCCAAAGCAGATCGGGCTGAAGATGTGGCTGTTCGTGGACTGATTGAGCCGAAAACTCTGATACCGGTGGCGACAAAATGCGATTTGTGTACGGAGAAAGTGCTGGCAGATCGTCTTACCAGGCTGGGAGAACTATTCGGCAGCGAATTCTTAGCCGTCTCTGCAAAAACAGGTGCAGGTCTTGGTCTGCTGCGAGCGGCAATTGATACGGCAATTGTCAGTTGTCAATCGTCACTCGTCGATCGTCAATCGTCGATTCTGCTTACCGCCCGGCACAGACAGGCTGTTGCCGAGGCAATCCAAAACATCGGTGGGGCGGTCGATGAGTTGAAATCTGGTAATGACGAGGTCGCGGCGATGTTGCTGCGTGCCGCCTATCAGTGCATTTGTGATATCCATCAGCCTGTCGCTGGTCGGCTCGATGAGCAGATTCTTCAGCAGATATTCTCGCGTTTCTGCATAGGCAAATAGCAAACACCCCCAACATAAAGTTGGGGGCTAAACGGGTAAATGACCGTCACTCACCAGTCACCAACTACCAATTACCAGTGACCTACTCATCCTTGGCTTCGAACTCTGCGTCGATTACGTCTTCGCCGCTTTTTCTTTTGACTTCACCCTCAGGCGGCGGTTCTTTCGAGCGGCCGCGCGGGGCCGAAGCTGCCTGCTTCTTGGCTGCCTCCTCGTAAAGGGCCTTGCCCAGTTCCTGAGTGGCTGAGTTGAGGTTGTCAATAGCTCTTCTTATCGCCTCAGCACTGTCACCTTTGATTGCTTCTTTTAAGTTGTTTACTGCACTTTCGATATTGCCGCGTGTGCTGCTGGAGACCTTGTCGCCGTGCTCTTTGAGAGTCTTTTCGGTGGCGTAAATCAACTGGTCGGCCTGGTTCTTCAGGTCAACAACTTCTCTTTTCTTTTTGTCGTCCTCGGCGTGGAGCTCGGCTTCCTTGGTCATTTTCTTAATCTCTTGGTCGCTCAGGCCCGAACTTGATTTGATCACAATGGACTGCTGCCTTCCGGTGCCGAGGTCTTTGGCCGATACGTTCAGGATGCCGTTGGCGTCAATGTCAAATGCCACTTCGATTTGCGGAATGCCTCTGGGAGACGGCGGGATGTCGCTAAGCTGAAATCTGCCGAGCGTGCGGTTGTCGCGGGCAAATTCCCGCTCGCCCTGCAGGACATGGATGTCAACGGTAGTCTGGCTGTCTGCAGCGGTGGAGAAGATTTCCCTTTTGCTGGTTGGGATTGTAGTATTGCGTTCGATGAGTTTTGTCATAACTCCGCCGAGCGTTTCGACGCCCAATGACAGGGGCGTTACGTCCAGCAGCAGGATATCTTTTACGCCTGCGTCGCCGGATAGAACCGCGGCCTGAATTGCCGCCCCGAGCGCAACCACCTCATCGGGATTGAGACTCTTGTTCGGCTCCTTGGCGAAGATCTCTCTGGCAATCGCCTGGACCTTCGGAATGCGGGTTGAGCCGCCAACTAACAGCACCTCCGTTATATTCTTGGGCTCCAGCTTGGCATCCTCCATCGCTCTATAGCACGGGGCTTTCAGCCGTTCAAAAACAGGGTCACATAGCGACTCGAGCTTGCTGCGCGTGATGGTCATCTGCAGATGTTTGGGCCCCGAGGCGTCAGCGGTAATGAACGGCAGATTAATAGTCGCTTCCAGTTGCGTGCTCAGTTCGCACTTTGCCTTTTCGGCAGCTTCTTTCAGCCGCTGGTGTGCCATTGGGTCCTTTCGCAGGTCGATGCCCTCTTTCTTTTTGAACTCATCAGCGATATAGTTTATGAGCACCGCGTCCAGGTCGTCGCCTCCCAGATGCGTGTCTCCGTTGGTGCTCAGCACTTCCAGGACGCCGCCTTCCTCTCCGAATCCGCCTATATCGAGGATGGAGATATCGAACGTGCCGCCGCCGAAGTCAAAGACCGCGACCTTTTCATCCTTTTTCTTTTCGACGCCGTAGGCAAGCGCGGCAGCGGTTGGCTCATTTATAATCCTTCGAACATTCAGACCCGCTATGGCGCCTGCGTCTTTGGTTGCCTGTCGCTGGGAATCATTGAAGTAGGCTGGAACAGTGATAACGGCGTCGCTGACTTTTTCGCCCAGATAGTCCTCTGCGGTCTTTTTCAGGTCTTGTAAAATCATCGCCGATACCTCCGGCGGCGTGTAATCCTTGCCCCGGACCTGAACCTTTACCAGCTCGTCTGGACCACCGACAATCTTATAAGGAACCAGCTTTTCTTCTGAGGCGACTTCGCTGTGCCGACGCCCCATAAAACGCTTGATGGAGAAAACGGTGTTTTCAGGATTGGTTATGTGTTGATGTTTGGCGATTTGGCCGACCAGTCTTTCGCCTTTCTCTGTAAAGCCGACCACCGAAGGCGTCAGGCGAGAACCGGAAGCGTTAATCAAGGTCTTCGGTGCTGAGCCTTCCATCACGGCGACTACCGAAAATGTTGTCCCCAAATCTATTCCAATGGTTTTGGCCATGCTGATGTCCTTTCGCTTTTATTGTGCTCAGATTCTGCGTTTTGTGCGCAACAGCGTTTTACGCCCTTTCCCGGTACGGGCTGCAAAAGGCGTGCCAGGTATGGGGTGTGACATGGCAGACTCCTTTAATGTGCTGAATATTAAGAGGTTAGGAAAAACCCCCAAATAAATTTGGGGGTTAAATAGTGCGGTTTGCTTGTTGGTTGTTCATTCATTGTGCCATTTTGGCAGTTTTGTTCGGTGCAGATTTAAAACCCCCCAAATAAATCCGCCGTATGTCTGGCGGATGAATTTGGGGGCTAAATATTCAGCCCCGCGATTCATCGCGGGGTTATTTCCTGCGATTTATTGCGGGCGACCAATTACCCGTTGCCCACGACCAACTTCACACGTCCTGGGTCAGGGCTGAGCGAATGATTCTGGCTCGCAACGCATCCCTGTCAGTGGAATCCAGCAACTTTCCGTGGTTTAGCTGCAGATGAGCCGGCAGTGTCAGCATAAACAGCCGGTTTATAGTCGCTATGGACAGACCCTTGTCTTTGTCTGCTTTGCTACTGCGGCTGAGGCTGCAAAGCCTTTTTATTGCCGGAGTGGAAGCCCCCATGTGGTCGTGCATATTGATGCCCAACCGCAGGTGGCTCAGCAAAAATAGCGCCTCCTGCGAACTTATTAGCTGGGCATTTTGCAGCAGCGCCATCGCCCGCGAGATTTTGTCGTCGAGCGTGTCGACCTGCTTTGAAAGCAGATGATTTCTGGCAGCGGTTTCGTATTCGACTATTTCCGGGATGATGGTGTTTTCGAATTGCCGGACGATGTCCAGCTCGCAGATGCCGAGCGTTACCTGGTTGGATAGCTGGTATAGATCGCTGGCTGCCTCAGTGCCTTCTCCGAAGAGTCCCCGCACTGCCAGGTTCATATCGCGTGTGGCATTAAGGAATTTTTCTATCTGGCCGGTCATCTTCAAAGCCGGCAGGTGCAGCATCACAGATACTCTTATTCCGGTGCCCAGATTGGTAGGGCAGGCCGTCAAATATCCGTAGCGAGGGCTGAAGGCGTACTCTACCTTCTGGTCTATCATACTGTCGATGTGGTCTATCTGCTTGGCGCACGCAGACAACTGGCAGCCCGCTTTTAAGACCTGCAGACGCAAATGGTCCTCTTCATTGATCATAGCGGTGAAGAATTCCCGCCGGGCAATGACTGCGCCTCGTGGGCCTTTGCCGAAGGCGTGGTGCCGGCTGATAAGATGCCGTTCCACCAGGAAATTTCTGTTGAGAGTGGAGGTCTTATCCACGCTGATGTAGAAGACCTGGTCGCCCAGGTCCAGTGCCATTAGAACGTCTTTGAGCTTCTGGAGTATTTCGGCCTTTTCGGCGTTTGAGCAGCGACTGAGGAATTTGTAGCCGGCCAGGTTTCTGGCCAGGCGAATCCGTGAAGATATGACGATTTCGGCTAACGGCCCTGCGCCGCTAAACCATTCGTTTATGTCACTACTTATGTCGGTCAGTTTCATACCTCGTATCTCGATGCCGGATGCTCGATGCTCGACGGGTGTCGAGAATCGAGTATCAAGATTCCATCTGGTTTATTTTGTCCCGCAATTTGGCTGCCAGCTCGTAATCTTCGGCTCGTACAGCCGCATCAAGCTGCTGGCGAAGGTTTGCTAGCTCCATCTGTTTTTTCGTCTGCTGCGGCGTCCTGATAGGGACCTTGCCACGGTGGCTTGTTGCGCCATTGTGGGCTTTTTCAATAAGCGGCGCCAGCGCCTTTTCAAAAACCTCATAATCGCGCGGGCAGCCCAGCACCCCCTGTCTGCGAAATTGTTCGAGCGTGAAGCCGCAATGTGGGCATGTGGCATCCGGCTCCGAAGGGCCGAACAGCTCGTCATCCGAAGGCTGAGAAGCAAGCAGACTGCTGAGCAGCTCATTTATGGATATTTGGGTCTTGGCGGCTATGCCCTGCTCGATGGCGCACTGCTCGCAAAGGTGCATCTCGGTACGCACACCATCGGTTATCTCCGTCAGATGAATAGTCGCTGCCTTTTTGTTACAGACCTGGCAAACCATACGTTGTATTATAACAGAATTCCGCTGATAGTATCGGCAAATTTTGCAAGGGCCTACAAGTTATCCATTTAATCAATTATCATTTAGAGGAGAATCTGCTGGTGAAATTGCCGGAGCGTTTCCGATATATATAAGTATGGCAATTACTGACTTACGTACCAGGCAGTGCCCATTTTGTGCCGAGACGATTCAGGCCCGTGCAATCAAGTGCCGATTCTGCGGAGAATTTCTTAATGGCGAAAGGGCTAAAAACCTCAAAGCCGGCCCAGAGTCGAATTTAGACCCTGCCGGGCGCAGAGAATCGGATGAGAACAACGTCTTATTTGCCTGTAGGCCCTCTCTCTGGGGTTTGGCGCCGCAAATTGTTAAGGGCCTCTTGCTTATTGCTGTGGCGGCCCTCTTGGTCAAACTGCCTTTGGAAAAAATGCTCGATAGCCTGCCGGGCGTGAGCCTTTCCATACCTCAGATCTCATTGTTTGGCCGATACAGGATTATGATAGGTCTTGGCCTTGGTCTGGTTGTGGCGCTCTGGCTTGTCATTAAGATGGGCGATCTGCGAATGACCTGTTATCAAGTTACAGCACAAAGAATTGAATGGGCGCGTGGCATACTTGATCGAAGGGTGGACAATCTGGACATGTTTCGGGTCATTGACTTGAAACTCCGCAGGAGTTTTCTCGACCGGATTTTGGGTATAGGCATGGTGGTTTTGACCACGACCGACAAGTCAGACCCGGAGTTTGTCTTTGAAAAAGTACGGAGGGCTCGCCAGCTCTACGACGTTATCAAAAAGGCCAGCCTTGAAGCAGACCGGCAGACTCGTGTTGTACATCTGGAATAATTAAAAAGAACCGGCGCCGGGCACTTTCAGGGGCACAGGGACAATTCGGCGGCATAACGCGGGCAAAGGCCGAAGGTGTCACTGAATACTTTTGGGCGGGCAACGAAGCGAAAATACCTGTCGCGGGTAGTTAACCTCAAGAATAAAGTTACTCAAGAACTGCCTGTATCCCAGAAGAAAGGACTCACAGCCTACGGCGAAATCAATCAGCGTATCAGGGATGGTATATAATATCTCATTGCCACATCTGCCGTTTTGCTGCATCTGCAAAATATCCACTCTTGAGGTATGGCCGTAAGCGTCTGTTATTCCGCTGGCCGTCCGCATCGTCTTACGTACGCCACGTCTAAGGTTATGCCCGAGTGAAATGGCAGTTCTGGCAGGAAATACACACTCGTCAGCCCCAGTGTCAACAATTGCCAGTGCAATAAAAGCCAAGTTTTTCGTTGGATTAACTACCCTTATCCACAACATGGGACGCGCAAAGTCGCGTCTAACTGGTGTGAAAGGATAATTTCTTATGGGCATTTTATTAATAGATATACGTTACACCATCTTTTGGTACGAAGACAATCGCAGGAACCTTTACCCCTTTTGATCGAGCCTTCCTGACCACAATAGAGGGATCTGAGCCAGATGCGATAATCTTGTTTCCATCAGGACCAAATGCAACGTATTTACCTTGATACTTTGCCTCTTTGACTAACACTTGTGGGGTCCGTTTGCGCATCTTTTTGTACCTCTTTTATTGCCAATTATAAAGTATCGGCCAAATTCTGGCAAATAAAAACTTCAAATGAGAGTGGTCATTAGCCCGCGTTCGGTCGTTCAAGTTCAAGCAGGCGTTTCTTCATAGTTGTTCCGCCGGGCGCGGAGAAACCACCCATTTTGCCATCGCTGCGGATGACACGATGGCACGGGATAATCAAGGGCAGCGGATTTCTGGCCAGGACATTGCCTACAGCTCTGGCAGTCCGGGGTCGGCGTGTTTTTTTTGCCAATCCAGAGTAAGTCACCACCTCGCCGAATCTTATCTGTCGGCATGCTGCCAGGACCAGGCGGGTAAAGCAGCTAAGTCCTTCAAGCAGGATGGGGATATCCGGGCTGAAATCTACGCGAGCACCTTCAAAATAGGCAATTACTTGCTCTTGAAGCGGCCTGAAATAATCCCTGTCATATTGAGCGGCTGGCAGGTCTTTGAGCAGGCAACTTTCCGCCTTTTGGCGGTCGCGCATAGGCAGGCAGGTTCGAAAGAGCGTGCAGTCGCTACCAGCCAGCCCGAAATAGCCCCAGCTTGTTTTGAAGGTCGTATATTTTAGTGATTTATCACGCATTTTGGGGGATGCCTTGCCTTCAAAATATTCTATCTAATGCCGCAAATTTGTTGACGCAAGGCCAAAATTGTGTTATTCGTTCTTACTTTATGGTTTGACCGTCGCCGTGCCGGCGACGGCTAAACACACTAGTGCTTAGGGTGCAGACCTTCGTTTATGTCCCTGGAAGAACTGAGAAAACGCATAGACGAAATCGACTATCAACTGGTGCAGTTGCTCAACGAGCGCGCCCGCGTAGTGATAGAGATAGGTAAACTTAAGAACAAAACCGATAGGCCTGTCTACTCGCCGGATCGCGAGAAGCAAGTCTTTGCCAAGATTGTTCAGGCCAATAAGGGCCCGCTGCCCGATAAGTGCCTGGTAGCCATCTGGCGTGAGCTGATGAGCGGCTCTTTTGTGCTGGAAAAGCCGTTGCGGGTCGGGTATCTGGGGCCGCGCGGCAGTTTCAGCCACACGGCTGCCATGCTGAAGTTCGGTCAGAGCGTCGAATACGAGCCGCTGGCCGACATAAGAAGCATCTTCGATGAGATTAGCAAGGGCCACTGTGACGTGGGCCTTGTGCCGATAGAAAACTCAATTGGTGGCGGAGTAATCGAAACGCTCGATGCGCTGGTAGATTCCGATGTAAAGGTCTGCTCGGAAGTATTAATGGCGATTCACCACAATCTGCTGGCCAATTGCTCGCTGCAAGAGATTCAAAAGATTTACTCCAAGCCGGAAGTGTTCGCTCAGTGCCGGAACTGGCTAAGCGCCACTTTTAAGGACGCGCAAACTATTCCGGTGGCCTCCACTGCCAAGGCAGCCCAAATGGCGGCGGAAGAGCCGGCAGCCGCTGCGATAGGCTCCAAGGTCGCTGCGGAACTCTACGCCCTAAAGATTGTCTGTGAAAATATCGAGGATGTGGCCAACAATATGACCAGATTTCTGGTGGTCAGCCGGGAAGACGCAAAACCAACCGGCGAAGACAAGACCGCCATATTCTTTAGTACCGCCCACAAGGCGGGAGCCCTTGCGGACGTGCTAGATGTCTTCAAGCAGTACAATGTAAACCTGACCAATATTGAGTCCAGGCCCAGCAAGAAAAGGCAGTGGGAATACTACTTCTTCGTCGATTTCGTAGGACACAGAGTTGACAAGCAGGTTCAAGAGGCGCTGGAAGAAGCTCGCAAGCATTGTCTGCAGCTTTCAATATTGGGCAGTTTCCCCAGAGCAACAGAGCTACTTTAGGAGGCTGTCATGAGAAAGCCATTCGTAGCCGGCAACTGGAAAATGAACACGGATAGTCGCAGCAGCGTAAATCTGGCTAAACGCATTGCTTCTGGTTCCTCGGAAGTGGCTGGCCACAGCGTCAGTGTGGCGGTTTTTCCGCCTTTTGTTTATCTGGAGTTGGTCGCCAAGGCGCTAAGTGCATTCAGCGTTGCGGTGGGTGCTCAGGATGTCTATTGTGAGTCTAAAGGTGCTTTTACCGGAGAGGTAAGTTCGCCAATGCTCAAGGATATTGGCTGCACATACGTCCTGTGCGGCCATTCTGAACGCCGACACGTGATAGGCGAGACCGACGAACTTATAAATAGAAAGGTTGCCGCTGCTATCACTGGCGGACTTTTGCCGATTCTATGTGTGGGCGAGCTATTAAGTGAGCGTGATTCTTCACAGACAGAACAGGTGGTGGCTCGCCAGCTAAAAAGCGGTCTGGCTGGATTAAGCGCCGAAAAGGCCTCAGCGGTGACCATCGCTTACGAGCCTGTCTGGGCCATAGGGACAGGCCGGACAGCGACACCGCAGCAGGCCCAAGAAGTACACCAGCTTGTGCGCAATTTCCTTGCCGCGATGTATGACAGTCAACTTGCCCAGGAAACGCGCATCCTTTACGGTGGGTCGGTCAAGCTTGATAATTCGGCTGACCTGATGGGCCAGCAGGATATAGATGGCCTGCTGGTCGGCGGGGCCAGTCTAAATGCAGATGACTTTCTGGCAATAATTCGGTCAGCAGCATAAGTTTAGGGGATAGGGCATAGGGTACAGATAGCTCTATTTAGCTTCAATTGGGGCTATCGGGGCATCAGGTTATCAGGTAGTGGACATCAGGTTATCAGGACATCGGGTAACCGCGCTGAAGGGGCGTTAGTTTTCCCTGATGTCCTGATTACTGGTATCCTGCAACCTGGTTGCCTGATATTCTGATCGCCTAAAACATCGCCGTTTTGGAGAACAGATATGACTATTTTGCCGTTATTGGCAGCAGGGTTTATTATGACGATTGTCGCCGTCCTGTTCGTTATTTGCTCGATAGTGCTAATCCTTGTCATCTTGATTCAGAAGGGCAAGGGCGGCGGTTTGAGTGGGGCACTCGGCGGAGGCATGGCGAGCGGCATCTTAGGCTCAAAGACCGGCGACTTTCTCACCTGGCTGACGATAGTGCTGGTGGGCGTATTTCTGGGTCTTGCGATAGTGCTGGTCAAATTCTATAGGCCCAGCGTGAGCGCTTACGACACAGTTCCGATAGCTCCACGAACCCAGCCGGCTGCTGCCAACGATGTCGCCACTCCGGTCACCGATGTTAATAAAAGTGCCGCAACAGGGTCGCCAAGAACCCCGTGATGAAAATGACGAGAACCGCCAAATAAATCTGGCGGCTAAATATTTAGCCCCGCGTTTTACGCGGGGTTTTTCAAGGCACGCAGAGCTATGATAAAAAGTATGACCGGCTACGGCTCAGCGGAGGGCGAAATCAATGGCCTAGGCTGCGCCGTTGAAATCAAAGCGGTCAACAATCGTTACCTCAAGACCACCGTAAAGCTGCCGGAAGTAGCAGCTTTTCTGGAGGAAGATATTGAAAAACTTCTGCGTCAAAATCTCTCGCGCGGCACAATAAGCTACGTGCTTCGGCTCAAGGATGTGTCGGCCAGCGTGCTTTTTGATATAGACGAGGCGGCTCTGCGTAGCCTTATGCAACGGTTGAGCCGAGTCGGGTCCTTGGCCGGTATAAATGGGACGATCGATATCGGCAGCCTGTTGAACCTGCCTGGAATGGTTCGACCTTCTTTGCCGGATAGAGCCAGGGCTGAACAAATTAGAAACGTGGTGCTAAACATTTCACAACAGGCGATAGAAAAGCTCAAGCAAATGCGCGCCGCTGAGGGAAGCTCCTTGGAAGCTGAATTAGAGAGCTACTGTGAGCTTATCAGGAAGGACCTTGAGCAGGTCCGCACTCGCAGTGGTTCCGTTATCCAGGAACATGCAAAGAGACTGAAAAAGCGGGTCGACGAGCTGTTGGCGGAGGCAAAACTAAAATTGGATGAAGAGACTCTTGCTAGAGAAGTGGCGATTCTGGCCGATAGGTCCGATGTATCTGAAGAGATTGCCCGGCTGGATTCGCACCTGCAGCAGTTTGCCCAGAGTTGTCAGGCGGACGACCAGGCCGGTCGCAGATTAGATTTCATCAGCCAGGAGATGCTCAGGGAAGCCAACACGATTGCCAGCAAGGGCTCTGATAGCGAGATTGTCCGTTACGTGCTTAATATCAAGTGCCAGATAGACCGGATTAAAGAGCAGATCCAAAACGTGGAGTAGCCGTTGTTTAGCCCCCAAATTTATTTGGGGGTCAAAAAACCCCGCAATCCTTCGACCCGGCTCAGAGCTAGCCCTGAGCGTGCCGAAGGGACGGGTTTATTGCGGGGTTAACCCCGAATAATATGGATAAATCAAATGGCGCAACAGGCAAAGTTGTAATAGTTAGCGGTCCGTCCGGCGTCGGCAAGAGCACTATCTGCAGAGAGGCGGCCAGGCGCATAGAAAACGCTTACCTGAGCGTTTCTGTTACTGCCCGGCCGCGAGGCAAGGGCGAAAAGCACGGCAAGAATTATTGGTTTGTATCTAAAGAACAATTCCAGCAACGCGCCGGCAAGGGTGAGTTTCTGGAGCATGCCGAGGTATTCGGCCATCTATATGGGACGCCGAAAGACAAGGTTGAACAGGCACTAAATCAAGGCAAGACCGTGATTCTGGAAATTGATGTTCAGGGCGCCAAACAAGTAAAGGCGACTTATCCGGACGCGGTGATGATTTTCATTTTGCCGCCCAGCGCAAGGGTCCTGGCAGAGCGGCTGGGCCGCAGAGGTAGGGACAGCAGCCAGGCCGCCGAAGATCGGCTCGGCGGGGCGAGCGATGAGATCGCCGCTGCCTGGCAGTATTACCAAGATCTGGTCATAAACGACAATTTGGAGCAGGCCATAAAAGAAGTGATGCAAATCATCCGTAAAGGCTCAGTCGAGGAGAAATAATGTTAGAGGAGCTCAAAAGCGACAAAATAGTCAATAAAGTTGGCGGCAGATTCAAATTAGCCGCTCTGATTCAGAGGCGGATGAGCGAGCTTATGCAGGGTGCTCGGCCGCTAATTGAGGACGCCCGCGACAAAACAATGCTTGAGATCGTTGTTCAGGAAATCCTGCAGGACAAAATTACCGCCGGCGAGGCATCGGCTGCAGACTGGGACAGGAGTGCCTTGACCGGGCGGTCGCAACGCGGACGATACGCGGCCGGCGACGAATCCGCAGATGCTTGAGAATTTCAACATCTTGCTTGGTGTCAGCGGCGGGGTCGCCGCGTACAAGGCGGTGGAATTAGCCAGCAGGCTGACCGCCAGCGGTGCAAAAGTAACCACCGTTATGACGGAAAATGCCTGCCGGCTTGTTGGCCCCAAGAGCTTCGAGGCCGTGACCGGCTCAGCGGTGTATACCAGCTTGTGGAACCCAAGCGATACGCAATTTGCAATTTGCGATTTGCGATCCGAAAAGCCTGTGCATATAAGCCTGGTTGACTGGGCTGAGCTTGTCGTGGTGGCTCCGGCAACCGCCAACATCATAGGCAAAATCGCAAACGGCATCTGCGATGATTTGCTCAGCACAACCCTCTGCGCTTGCTGGGCCAAGCCCAAACTTTTAGCTCCCGCGATGAACAACAATATGTGGGAGAATCCCGCTGTGCAGCGAAATGTCGAGATCCTCAAAGAAATGGGCTACGAGTTGATAGGTCCGGTAAAGGGGCGGCTTGCCTGCGGGACGGAAGCTGTCGGCAGAATGGCTCAGCCGCCGGACATTTTGCAGGCAATTGAAAAAATCGCATCAAAAATTAAACGCAGAAAAAAACCGCCAAATAAATTTGGCGGCTAAATATTTAGCCCCGCAATTCATTGCGGGGTTATACCTCGTGCAAACCGACAAGATGCGAATTCTAATCACAGCAGGCGGCACACGGGAATATATCGACCCGGTTCGTTTCATTTCTAATGCGAGCACCGGCAAAATGGGGTACGCCCTTGCACGCGAGGCGCTCAAAGCCGGACATAAAGTCATACTCGTAACAACCGTTGAGCGTCCTTCATTTCTCGTCGCTCGTCGCTCGTCGCTCGTCGCACGGAGCACGGGTCACGAGCGACGGGTCACGGTCATCGAGGTCGAGACTGCTGCTGAGATGTTTAAGGCGGTAAAGAAGCACTTTCCACGCTGCGACTGCCTGATTATGGCTGCGGCGGTGGCCGATTATACGCCCGCGCGGCCGGCTAAAACCAAAATCAAGAGAGAAAACAAGCCGCTGACCATCAAGTTAAAACCTACGCCCGACATCGCCAAATGGGCAGGAAACCACAAAAACAAAGGTCAAATTGTCATCGGTTTTGCTCTCGAAGAGAAAGCTCTGCGCAACCGGGCGGAAAGGAAACTCAAAGAAAAACGCCTTGATATGATAATCGCCAATACCACCACCGCGATCGGCGCAGACAAAATCACCATCCAGATAAAAATGCCTGAACGGAAATGGCTAAAACTTGCGAAAGCAAGCAAGACCGTAATCGCCAGAAAAATCATCTCGCTGATGGAAGGAGATAAGAAAAATGAAAACCATAATTAAAAGATTCGGTTTATCGGCATTAACCTTGTTGATATTTGCGGCAAGCGCATCAGCCGAGCAACCGGTTTTTCCTGTTAAGGTAAGCGAGAATGCCAGGTATTTTGTGGACCAAAACGGCAGTCCGGTCTTCTGGTTAGGCATTACCCAATGGCAAATCTTTCGCGAATATACCCTGGAGGATGCCAGGACAATCCTGGAGAACGCAAAAAGCAAGGGATTTGCCTTTGTTCAGGCGATGCTCATGGGCGTTGGCGACGGCACAAAGCCCAATGTGTACGGGGAAAAGCCCTGGATTAATAACGATCCCCTCACGCCAAACGAGGCCTATTTCAAGAATGTGGACGCCGTTATCCAGATAGCCCGTCAGAACGATGTGATCTTTTCGGTGACTCTTTATCATCAACGCTATCGCAAGTACATAACCGTAGAGAATGCCCGGGCGTGGGCCAAATGGTTGGCTCAGCGCTACAAAAATGTGCCCAATATTGTCTGGTCCATGACGCCCGAGGCCAAGCAGGAGTTTGTCCCGGTTCTTCGAGAGCTGGCGGCGGGTCTTCACGAAGGAGATGCAGGTCTTCATCTTATTACCTTCAAGCCTGATCCCGCACCATATTCATCCAGCTTTATTCACGATGAAAACTGGCTGGATTTCAACGGAATGCAAACATGGAAGGCCGTTGAGCTAATTTATCCTATGGTGACCAAGGATTATAACCTTAAGCCTGTCAAGCCCGTTTTAATGGCTGAAGGCGCATACGAGGCTGGCACGGAGTATGGATTCGACGTATCGCCTCTTTGGATTCGCAGACAGGCCTATTATTCATATCTGGCTGGCGCCCATCACACCTACGGGCACAACGACAGTTGGCGCGTGCTGCCCACCTGGAGAAAGGCCCTGGATGCGCCCGGCGCCGTTCAGATGGGCATCCTCAAGAAGATATTTTTGGCCCGAAACCAGTGGTGGTATCTTGTTCCGGACCAATCGATTTTTGCAAGCGGCGGCCAAACCACCGGGCAGGTGCTGAACCTTGCAGCCCGTCATAAAGATGGCAAGTGGATTATGGTGTATTTAGCCGGCAAGGCAACCTTTTCGATCAATATGAATAAAATTACTGCGGCAGGCAAAGTGAATGCATTTTGGGTTGATACGAGAACCGGCGAGTCTGTCGCCGCCGGCAGCTTTTCAAATACCGGCATCGAGTCCTTTTCGACGCCCGATGGCTGGGAAGATGCTCTGCTGATACTTGAAGCGTCCGCCGGCTAAACTCACGCCCCGACATTTTTCTCCATTACCTCCGATCACTCTA
>Ga0315296_10002269_pt1 | contig 16440 bp, 18 predicted proteins | sample YL17G14_18_MG_FD_203921 | JGI IMG/M metagenome (GOLD analysis project Ga0315296, IMG submission 203921) | Sediment microbial communities from Yellowstone Lake, YNP, Wyoming, USA - YL17G14_18 | ecosystem: Environmental > Aquatic > Freshwater > Lake > Sediment | place: USA: Wyoming | collected... | reverse complement strand
CAGAAATACTTCACAAATTACGGTTTCCGCTTGCCGTGATTGGAAACCAGATAGACAGAATATTGATGAAATACTATTTTACGAAGTAGTTAGCACAACGAATTTTCGTCCTAACATGTTTTATGACATTACTGACTTTTTCCCTTTGAAAAAATCGGCTTTATCCATTCACTCATCCCAAAATGCAAAGATTTGCATGGATTTGAAAGTCTTGGAAGCATTGGCTCTCGTACATGCCAACAACTGTGGTTATAAAGACCGCTTATTCGAAGCGTTCTATCTATACAAAGCGGTTAAATGAGGGACTACATAATGGAAAGTGAGAAAGAGAAATATCGCCAAGCCTTTCAAAACTTCATTGGTAAGCAAGAAATAAATGATTTGATTTTTCCGAGAATATATTGGTTTGACGATGCGTTGTTAGACCAATATGAAGTTGGTTTTCCAATACTCAAAAAATACAATTTAAAACATGGAGTAATTCTAGCAGTTCCAACCAGATATGTGGGCAAAACTTTTCCGTGGACAGACCCATATGTAGATTTGCCAATGATGAATATTAGTCAAATAAAAGAAATGATGGAGTACGGTGTTTTAATTGCAAGTCACACTGTCACACATTCATGTTTTAAAGGCATGACTAGAGAAAGATTGGTTTGGGAATTAACTGAAAGTAAAAAATGGATAGAAACAAATTTGGGAGTCACTCCTAAAATTCTTGTTGTTCCTTTCAATGATTATTCTCAAGAACAAAAAGACATTATTCTTGAACATTATTCACATGTTAGACCATCCACAATCCCATCCATATCTGGTTATTACAACCTTCACCATAACTTTAGAGACGATAAAGAAAAGAAGTTGTCAAAAAGGTGGGGAAAAGAATTTTTTAAACTGTTAACTCCAGCTTTTGAAGACAAGATAAAAATGGAACGTTCAGTACGATTTTCATTGGGATTTTATGATTTGAAAACTGAGTTTGACAAGACCAAAATCAAGATTCCAGAAATCTCTCTTCCAGAAGGATATAGAGTTTGTTTTGCTATTCCAGATAAGGATGGGAAACTTTGCGAGAAAGACAAACAAATATGGCATTCACTACATAGTGATAAAATGTTCGTCAAGATTGTTCATCCAGAAAACGCCGAGGGAGTAATATTTGCTTATTATAAAGATGAACCGATTGGATGTTTCGTTGTAAACACTTATGGAGATGTGGTGGAATTTGAACATGTTATAGTGATTGAGGTTCACAGAAGGAAAGGAATATACAAAGCAATGATGATTCTTGGTCTCCATTATGCTGTGCAAAAGCAAGAAATTAAATGGATAATAGCGATTCCACTTCAAACGTTAGAATCTTTTTGGGATAAAGTAAGAGGATGAAAAAATGAAAATTGTTTGGTTGGGAACTTTCAGAGAATGTCCATCTTGGAGATATTTCAGAAGAGACTTGAAAAATTACGTGGAACTAAAATGTTATGGAGAATCTCCTAACCCAAACCGTCTAAATGAAATGGGTGGGGACACTTCTCATTTTTATAAAACGAATACAAATGACTGGATTGAGGGTTACAATGTTAAGGAAATAGAAAGGTTAGAGAATCCAGATTGGATACTCATCTCTGCTTATGTTAGCAAAATGAATTACTCAAACTTGGATAAAGTGCAAACTCCAAAAGCCATTTGGATAGGCGACCCGATTCAAGACAAAGTTAGAATTTTACCAAAAATAAAGGAATGGAAAATAGATAAAGTGTTCTGTCATTATTGGACGGGAACAATTGAACCTTACATGGAAGAATACAAAGCCGATTATTACCATCTTCCACACTCAGTTGATACTAAAGTTTTCTATCCTACTGGGAAAGAAAGGTCTTTAGATTTGGCTTTTGCTGGATGTATTAACTCCTATTGGTATCCTCTTCGAGACAAATACATTAGACACTTAAATAATCTACGGAAACATAAAATACAAATCAGCGAACATTTTGGCACTATAGAAGAATACGTTGATTTGATAAATCGAGCAAAACTCTTTCTTGCGGATGGTGGACTATATAGGTATGCCGTTTGTAAATATTTTGAAATTATGGCTTGTCAAACCGTACCTATCGGTGCAGAACCACTAGATGCAGACATTCTTCACATTAAATCAAATTTCAATCTAGCTCCCATGCGGGGAGACCACATCATTGAAGATTTTACTTATTGGATTGAAAACGAGAAAGAACGTGAATCTTTGGCTAAAGCGGCATATGAGACAGTCATGAAATATCACACTAACGAAATAAGAATAAAACAACTTTTGGAAATGTTGAAGAAATGAGGAAACCTTTATTAGTCTCTTTGAGGTCTTTATCTAAAGAGGTTACAAAATGAAGATATTGGTAACTGGTGGTTCGGGATTCATAGGAAGCCACTTAGTAGATTTGCTTTTAGATAAAGGACATCAAGTTAGTGTTGTAGATGGACATCCAGTGAAAAACAAAAATGCTGAATGGATTGATGGAGATTTAAGATGGATAGGCGACTGTGACAAATCCGTAGAAGGAAAAGACGTAGTATTCCATCTAGCCGCTAGAATCAGCATTGATGAATCAATTGACCGTGTTTGGCACTACTTCAATGATAACTATCTGTCAACCATAAACATTTGCATGTCTTGTAAGAAATTCAACGTAAAACGTGTAGTTGACATATCCTCTTGTGAAGTGTATGGTAATGTTCCTAAAGGCAAAGCAGATGAATCTAACCCTTGCAACCCAACATCACCTTACGCCGCAAGCAAATATGCGGCGGAACGTAGTGCAATAGCATTTTGCAATTCATTCAACATTCCAATAACTATTATCCGTCCATTCAACGTCTTCGGAGAAAGACAAAAAGCTTTCCGTGGCGGTTCAGTGATTCCCACGTTCATACAATTAGCGTTACATGACAAACCTTTAATCATACACGGTGACGGCAACCAAATCAGAGACTATCTATACGTTAAAGACACTGTTGGTTTGTTATCACTTACGTTAGAAAAAGATTTGGGAAACACTGAGATTCTAAACGTTGCTTCTGGAAATGGACGAACAATAAAAGACATAGCAGAAAAAATCATTGAATACACGAAAAGCAATTCTAAACTTGAATTTGTTGATGACCCCAGAGGAAAAGCACAAATGTTGAGGAGTGTTGGAAATTCAGACAGAGCTAGGACGTTGTTAGGATGGAGACCAATCTATGATTTTGATTTTGCTCTGAAGAAAACAATTGAGTTCTACAAAAAAATTGAGTGATTAGAATGGAACTTAGACTGTGTAAGGGACCGAAAGACCCGAATTTGTATTCTTGTAGACATGAATGGGGCGAAGTGAAAGAGGAAGGAGCAAAGGACAATCAGACTTACGCCAAATGTAACCATTGTGGTTTAGTCTGTCCAATTCCTAAAGGCGGAGAATACCCACCAGAATGCATAGAACATAAAATAAATCAATTCACGTCACGTCTTCATCCTTCTCTTGTTAAGTCACAGAAAAAACAACAGTTAGAACTGGTAGACGCTACAGACTTTAGTGACCCAAGAAGTGAAGGGTGTGGAGAGTGTGAAACGTAATGCCATACATTAAAAAAGCTTTAAGAGAACCAATAGATGAGAAATTAGACCCGTTAATAGGACGACTGAATGAAATGCTTACCTATATAGATGGGAAAGACTTAGCCGCATGTCTAACTTACATAGTTTTCAAACTTATTCGTAGATACTATGAAAATGGCAAATGGTATGATAAGATGGACGCTGAGAAAGTTTGTGCATCAGCAATAGACGAATTCAAAAGACGATTCCTTCACCCATATGAAGAGATGAAAATTGCAGAAAATGGAGATGTTTGTTAATGCCAAGAGGAAATGTAGACATGTCTGAGAAAACAAAAAGACATAAAGTATCTGGACATGGAAGTGTCTCTAAAGCGGGAAAGGTTCGTATGCAAACTCCCAAAGTTCCTAAAAGCGTAAGTCATTCTAAACGTAGTTGTCCCCGCCTCAAGAACAAAAAGAAATATTATAATCGAATAATTCTAAAGCGAAAGTGTGGTCAAAACTGGGTGAAATAATATGTTCAAAATGTATTATGCTAGTGCAATAGACTGTAGTGTAGACCAAGGTAAACATCTGTTAGGGATATTCAAGGAAGTATTCAAGAAGTATCCACAGATAGAAGTGTGTGGTGCTGGCATAGGAGAATCGCCAATAATAAGCCTCAATAATAGCAAGACTCTGAAAAAGGCTATAGTGGCTTACGACCTAAGAAAACTTAGAGAATGTGATATACTATTGGTTGTTACGGACTTGAAGACTTACTGTGCTGGTAGTCATATGGAGTTAGAGTATGCTAGGAACTTGGGATTATTGACTATAGTATTATGTGTTGATAAAGATGGGATTTGTAAATACGGTCTCAAGAATATTTTCATAGAAACGTTAGCAGATAAGGTAATCCATTCTATCGAAGAATTAGAAGAAATACTTGAGGAGTTAACGAAATAATGCGGAAGAAAGAAACTTACCGAATAAAGGATGTAGATATACAGACTGGAACATTAAGAGAGGGAATCCATGATTATACTATTAAGGACAGTGGAAAAAGAACCGAGTTCAAGACTGGAGCAGTAAGAGATTTACAGACTGGAAAGGGACGTTTCGACCTAGTTCCACCAGCAACTTTAAGAGCCTTGGCAATCCATTATGAGAAGGGTTGTCTGAAGTATGGAGACCGCAACTGGGAACTCGGAATATCAATTCATACTTTCCTCAATTCGGCTGAAAGACATTTGCTTCAAGTGATTGATGGACGACCCGATGAAAACCATTTGATAGCCGCCATATGGAATCTTTTCTGTGCTTACGAAACAATATTGAGGATTCAAGAAGGAAGGTTGCCAAAGGAACTTTATGATTTGCCACGGAAGATTCGGCTTCCTAATCCATACGAATAAACAGAAGCCTTATAACCCACTTCTTCATATTAGAATGCTATAGTAAGTGACCTTTATGGATAAGGATAGAAGAGAAAAAGGTAGAAAAGCAATAGAAAATAGAAGAATACGTGATGAAAACCGAGTAGACGCTCAAGTAAAATTTATTGATGACTTTCAAAGGTTTATAGAGACTCAGAAAAAGAAGACTGGAATACCAGAAGAGGAACTTATAAACGAAGTCTTATCAACCCACGTTTCAATGGTAGAGTTTGACGAGACAACTGGAAAGGCAAGCCTAGTTTTTGACGCTTGGAAAGGCGTGGTGGTTGGAGAAGAAACAAAAGTTAGTCAAGCCACTCTGAAAGACTTTCGTGATTTGAGAGAGAACTTTGCTCCAGTAAGTGCTGGAATAGAATGGCATAGAGACTTTACATCGGGTGGCGGATTTCTAGTTCAGATAGACGACCCAACAAACAAGAAACAAAACGCCATGCGAGAAGAAATCAATCTACTTAACCGAAACGTTTATCAAGACCAATACGTGAAGGGACTCGACAACATTCTTGATATAGAAATAGATATTGCTTTGACTGACGGTTGTGCGGCGGCTGAAATAGTTTACCAAAAAGAAGTCACATTTGAAGATTATATAGACACTATAGAAGAAGTAGTGTTGGACGATGGAAAGAAAGTAAAAGTTTTAAAGCCTAAAGACATGAGTTCCACAATATCAATTGGAGAAGAGAAAGTGAAAAATGAGGCTGGAGAATACGAAACAAAAGACAAAAAAATAACTCTATGGCAAGACTTAGGTGGAATTACTCGACTAAAGATTATTGAAGATGCATATACCCGTCTAGTTCCGTATCGCCATCCGAAAAGCGGAGAAATACTCTATTGGACTTTAGACGAGAAATGTTCAAACGTAAATCAAGGTTTATCTTACGATGATATTGCAACTAGAGAAAAGAAGAAAACAGTAATAAAGTTTCATCCTTGGGAAATCCTTTGGTTGTCATGGAATCAACGTGGAACAAACCTTAAAGGCATGAGCATGATTCAACCAATCTACAAAATTGCCAAGATGGTGCAAGAAATCCAGACTTCAGTTGGAAAAGGCTTCAACAGATGGGCTAACAAGAAATATTTCTTCGTGTGTGGAAGTGAACGGAGACAATGGAACAAAGTTTACAGAACCGAATTCTTGAAAGCAATGGAGAAAATGATAAAGAACAACTGGGTAGGAATTCCAGTTCCAGCAGAATTCGAAATTAAAGAGATTGGCGGAGAACAATCAGTCTTTGACGGAAAGAATATATTAGACCACTTGATTGGAATGATTGCGGCTGGAATGCAATATCCAAGAGAGTTCCTTGAGGTTGGACGTACACAAGCAAGCGACAAGGCTTGGTTGGCATGGACAGTCCGTTATGGACGAAGCCAATTGCAGATACGCCGAGCAATAGAACATCAACTTTGGGAGAGACATTTATGGTGTAAGTTCGGAATGACGAGTAAGAAAAGCGTGAAGGGAGTCGAAAAAGAAAAGCAAGAAGACATTCCAATTTACGTTCCGAAACTTCAATGGAAAGCGGAAGGTCAATGGTTGAAGGACGCAAAGATAAAGTTGCTTACTGGACTGTTGAACGTGGCTAACCCGATAGATTACCCGTTGAAGATGCCCGTCCAGAAGGAAATGGGAGCAACGATTGGCATTGGAGAAATAGATTGGAAAGACATAGAGGAACTGTTTGACGTTCAAAACAAGATTAAGATTGCAAATGCAAAAATGGAACAGATGAAAGCGGAAGCGAAACTTGAAGAAATGGAAAAGTTGACTCCAGAAGAATTGGCGAAGTTAGTTACTCCAGCACCAACACCAATTACTCAACAAACTCCAGAAGAGAAACTTCAAGAACAAGAGAGGAAACGTACTGAAGCTGGAGTTTCAAGAACAACTAAAGAGACTGGAACACAGACAAAGAAGGGACAAGCTAAAGAGATGGGTGGAACAAGATTGGCTGAAACTGTTGAACAGTTAGAATTGCCGCAAGACATAGTTGACGGAATCAAGAAACTGGTGAATGCTAGATTAGTTAAACAAGAATTAGAAAATCAGACAAGTGTATTAGTCTTGGAGAATGCCAAAAAGATGAGTGAAGTGGCAAAAGTGGAATCTGAGTCCAGTCAAAAAAAGACAGAGTTGACACAGTTAGAATTGGAAGCCGTAAAAGAGAAAGCAAAAACTGAAAAGGAATTGGCTGAAATGGAAAAGGAAAATACCAAGAAGAAGGGAGAATTGACGGAGATAGAGTTGGAAAGTGCTAAACAGAAAAAGAAACAACGAGATGACCTTGACGAAGAAATTAGGAAGGTGAAGAAGAAGTGAGGAAAGAAAAGCTTTTCCAATACTTTAAAGACCCAGAACTTTCACAGCCAATATACAACTTAGAGTTTCCAAACCCAGTAGTGGCTGGACTGGAAAAAGGAGAATTGACTGTTTACGCCCACAATATTAGTCCAGCAGAACTTTATGACGTAGAGTTCATTCCTAAAGACCCAGACCTCAAAATAGATAAGAGTAGCGACAAAGTGAACCCTAAAGAAGTCATAATACTAAAGTTTACTTTCGCTCCAGCAGAAGATAGAAAAGAACCGTTAAATACAGAATTTACCGTGACTACCAAGGGAATCATCAGAGCTAACTCAGCGAAACCCTTATAACTCTCCTCTCATCTATATAAGTTAAGAAGTTGATAGTATGAAAATAAAAGAACCGTCTGGATTTGTAGACGAGATTTCATGGGTACACAGAGACAAGAATGGTAAAGTTCTCAAGAGATACAAGTCTAACACTCGATTGAACAGACTGTTGAAAAGACTTCACTTGAAACCACGTAACTGTCTCACTTACGATGGAATGCGGATTGTTGCTGGACTGATGACGGCTGACATTGGAAATACTGCATTTGATTATATCGGCATTGGAACTGGAGTAGGAGTTGCTGACCCCACCGATAGAGCATTAGGAACTCAGAAATCAAGACTAGGCGGAGCATTATGTACTGGAACTATTGTTAAAACTGACCCCGCATGTACTTTCGATACTGCACAATGGGTTGTAGTATTCTCAAAAGCAAATGACGCTGGATTAACTGGTGCAATACAAGCAATCACTGAAGTTGGAGTATTCAAGGATGCGGCTGGCATAATTGATACTATGCTCTTTAGACAAACATTTGCGGCTGAAAACATGGATTGGGACTTAGGCGACACTTTAACTATGACTTGTAAGTGTCAAGTTAAGCAAGGCTAAACTCTAAGTTTAATAGAAGGCATGGTTTCAATGACTGTTAAGATAAATGATGGTCTAACAAATTCACAACGATATAGGTTGAAACATCCAGAATATGACCCCTCTAAGTGGGCTAAAACCCACCCAGAAGAATATAAAGTCGTTCACAGAGAATGGATGAGAAAAGACTATAATAAAAATCCAGAGAAATATAAATTGAGAAATAAAGAGAAGTATGGAAGAAATGCAAAAAAGATAATAATTTCAGCATCAGAATATCGAAGAAAACTTAGACAATCTCTAATAATTTTGATGGGTGGTAAGTGTGTTCGCTGTGGAGAATCTGATTGGAGATGTTTACAGATAGACCATGTGAACGGTGACGGAAACAAAGATAGAAATCAAAGAAATAATTATACTAAATATTTCAAAGGAATTATAGAAGAAGTTAAAACGGGTTCTAAGAGATATCAATTACTTTGTGCAAATTGTAACTGGCGAAAGGTATATGAGAATAAGGAATGGAACTAAGATATGTATAAGGCGACTTATCTAATGACTACATTTCTTTTTATTTGTGTAGTCATTAGCAAAATTATAGAGGGTATAAGGTAATGGGTTGGCTTTCTGGTTGGGGCTATCGTAAGTCTCACGTTATTAATGCGGCGGCTGGAGCGGGAGACCATTATCAAGTAGCAATTAAAGTCTGGAAATCCGCTTCCACTATTTACACTAAAACACCGAAAGCAAACATGACTTATGAAAGACAGTATGCCCAACAAGGCGTTATTGGTGGCAAGATATATGTGGTTGGTGGAAGGACTGGAACTTCCAGAGTTGATTACAATGAGGAATATAATCCCGCAACAAATACGTGGGCGACTAAAACTGCTTTTCCACGAACTCAAGATGCGGCTGGTTGTGGAGTGTTAGTAGATGCTGATGCTGTAACCAGATTTCATGTTGTAGGTGGTTATCCACCTGTCGCTCATAACCATTACGCTTACGACCCAATTGCCGATACTTGGACAGAATATGCCGCATTTCCAAGTGACTATGAGTGGGATTGTGGTGGAATAGTAATCAATAATAAACTTTACATCTTCGGCGGCTCATCAGACGGAAATGTTAAAGACATTATATATGTCTATGACCCCGCAACAGACGCTTGGACTCAGAAAACAAGTATGACTTATGGAAGGGCTAAACATGGTTTCTGTGCCCATAACGGCAAGATATATGTCTTCAGTTCAAATTGGAGTACCTTGCATACACATACAGAAGTTTACGACCCAGTAGGGGACAGTTGGACTACTCTAAGTGATGCACCAGAACGGGTACATTGTGCCACTAAAGAATCAATAAGCGGCAAGATTTATTTACATACTTATGTTGATAAAAATTATGTCTATGAATATGACATTGCAACGGATTCATATATAAAACTTTACGGTAGTGTTTGGGGCTACTCTTTACCATTAGAAAGCGTAGTTATAGGAACTAAGTTCTACACTATTGGCGGAGATAATGGCACATCTGGTGAAAAGTCGTGTTGGGAAGAAAGTCTAACTTTAGGTTCTGGTGACGGAACTGAAGCTATTGAAGGTACTACTGCTGGTAAGGTATATGTTAATGCTCGTTGTAGAGATGATTTTGGAGACATAAGATTCACAGATGATGATGGAACTACCCTATTGGATTATTGGATGGAAAGTTATATTTCTGGAATTTTTGCAATATTCTGGGTTGAAGTGGCTGACAGTCTAACGACAGACCCACAGACTATCTATGTTTATTACGATAAAGCAAGCGATACGACCACCAGCAATGGAGCTAACACGTTCCCACTATTCTTCGACCATTTTGACGATGCAGATTATACGGACAAATGGACTGCTGGCGGTACTGGAATAGTCGCTATTACTGAGTCTGGAACGGTAATCACTTTACAAGCGACTGGAAATTGGAAGAACGCTTACATACTCTCTAAATCTGTATTCGGATTGAATACAAGAAATGTCTTCTACGCCAAATTCTATAGTAATAAGAACGAAGAAAGTGGAGAAGCTGGATACAGTGATTTAGCGAAAGCCCACGATGTCTTCAGATACAACTATAGTGGTCAACCATATTTCACTCATCATACTTGGAATGGTGGCTCACATACTTACTTGAATAATGCCCTTGCAAGAGATTCAAATTATCACCGTTTTTTTGCTATGAGGATAACGAATGTTAGTGCCAAATTTCAAATTGACAATGGAATAGTCATGCAGATTACGACTAACATTCCAACAGCAAATTTAAATATATGGGCGCAAGCGGGTAGTTACGCTACTTCTACCGCTCCACAAGTTGAGGTTGATTATGCGTTAGTAATGAAATTTGTTGACCCAGAACCAGCACATAGCACTTGGGGAACAGAAGAGGGTGGGTTTACAGAGCACTATGTATCTGTAACCGAATTGCTTGGTTGTTTAGATTCATATAGTAGAACTAAATCATATTTCAGAATCATAACTGAAAAGTTGGGAGTAAAGGACACTAGAAGCCGAAGTAAAACCATTAATAGAATAGTAACTGAGTTGTTAGGATTAAAAGATAGTAGAAGTAGAAAGAAAACAATCAGTAGAGTCATAACTGAACTGATTGGAGTGAAGGACGCTGTTACGAAAGTTGCTTGGCATTGGAGTCTACCACCGATTCCACCCGTAATAACCGCCGCCGTTGGCAAAATCAAACAAATATTGCTTGACAAGTTTTTGGGTTGGCTTGAGCAACCAGCAGAGGACAATCCTAGAGTACAGTGTGACGTGGAAGTAAGTTGGACTCAGACCAACAGAGTTGCTTCCAGCATAAAGGATTTCTTCACTGAAACAGTAACTATCAAGGCTAAAGTGGCTCACGTCTTCACGGAAACAATGCCTATAACCGCCGCTCTATTACACGAATTTATTGAGAGTGTCCAGATTAGAAGTGGCATCATTCAGAAGTTCGAGGAAACAAGAAATATAACAGCAGACCTCATGAAAGCGGTAATTGAAGATGGACTCAAGGTTTTTGGAGAAGTTACTCCATTGCTGGAGAAACTCAGAGAATTGAAGAGAAGAATTGAAGAAAATTAATACGGTTATCCATATTATGGCATATATCAGTAAATAAGTGAAACATCATAGGATTGAAATAGTAAACCTTATATGATAGAAGAGAATTAGCGAAACCTTTATATCTGTCTTCCCATTATAAAATAGGTGAATGACGATGGGGAAAGATTTGGAAGTAAAAATTACGAAACAAGAGAAAGAAGATAAATGTGAGGATTGTCCATTTAGAATGGCGTTTGATAAAACGGTTATGAAAGCAACTGAAGACGCTAGAAAAATTCAAGAGTATTATTTGGCTCAAGTCAAAAAGGTGAATGAGACACTTACAAAATATAACCAGAAAATAGATGAATTGGATACGGGTGGAAGTTAATGGGTGGCACGGTAGTTTCAGATTTAACAGATATTAGTTTATGTGAGGCGGTTGGAAATTGGAGTGGCACGCCTACACCCACTCTTCAAGACTCATTAGTATATACTGCTAAAGAAGGAACGTATTGTATGCAGAGTTATTCTGCTTCTGCTGTAGTTAGAAGTGGAAGATGGGACTTTGGTGCGACTTCGGGATTTTGGAAAAACTTTACTGGTAAATTCTTTTATATCTGGATGGCATTTAGTATGAAGGCTTATTCTGCTTCGGCGGGAACAATAAAACTTAGATTAACAGATGGAGCGGGTAAAAACCGTGATTGGTATATCTTTGATAAAACTACGTTGCCTCACATTGGTTGGATATGTTGGATTGTTCATGCGGAATATGGTTATGATGCTTCAGATAGCGGTTTTGATGTGACTCAAATAAGATATGCTGGTTTCTTTACAACTGATACTCTTAAAAGTAAAGTATATGTTTATTGGGATGCTGTTAGATTTGGAACTGGGTTAAGTATTAAAGGTGGGACTTCTGGAGACCCAGCAATACTTGAAAATTTCTATACTGCTGAGGAAACTTATGCTTATGGAGTAGTAGATAAAAGAGGTGGAGTATATTTTATTAAGGGACAAATTGGTATAGGTTCAATGACGGTAGATGAAAGCACATATTTTAAAGATTTAAATCAAGTTATAATATTTGAAGATATAAAAGGGACTCCTAGTGGAGTATATGAAATTAAAGGGAAAAGAGCGGCTAGTGGAAGTGGAACTACTAAAATATTCTTTGGAACATCTGGAATATCTGGATGTTTTATACGTGCATCTACAAGTATGAAGTTTAAGTTTACTATGACTGATAGTGGTATAACAGAGTTTGGATTCCATGCATGTTCATTTGTTAATGCCGATACTATAAGTTTTCCAACATATAATGCTAATAAAGAAGTTCGTAATTGTAATTTTACAAACTGTGCTAAAGTCTCTTCAGATTCAACTGTAATGATTAACTGCAACTTTGTTAGTTCTCCAGCGATAGCAGTAACTTATAGCACTTATCTCACTTATTGTAACTTTATCGGTTGTGCTGTTGGTGTAGAAATAACGGCATCAGTAAGTTTTATAGGTTTAATATTTACTACTTGTACTTATGATGTGAAAAATACTAGCGGTTCTCCAAAACAAGTAACTAATACATATAATTCTAATGCTAATACATATGACCCAGTAGGGAGTGTAGTTACTTTTATAACGAGTGTTACTCTTAGATTAACTAAACTCATACAGAATAGTGAGATAGAAATAGTAACTCATGGAACAACAACGGAAAGGGCAAATGTAGAATATGTAACCGATTATAATGCGGATGATGGATATTACTTTGATTTTCCTTATAACTGGATGGCTAATGATTATGTTGATATATTCATAACCAAGAATGACTATGAGTGGTTTGTCATGTGGAACTATTTACTCTTAAATGCTAATACCAAAATTCCAATCGCCCAAAGAAAAGATAGAGTCTATGTCAATCCATGAGTTTAGGAGAAACACTTTTAAATGTTGTCTACATATAAATATCAGAGTGATTAGAGAAAAATGACAGATTTAATCGTTGACCCAGACGACTTAAACCAAGGCGTAGAAGTAGTATTCGATTCTGCTGGTACTCCAAAAAAAACAATTCAACTTATCAAAGCGGGCAATTTAGGCGATGAAGGCGTGACTCTACAATGCCTATACTCATTCTGTAAAGAAGAATGGAAATCAGATGCAAGCCTCATTAAATTCCCATTTCCATTCATAGCGATTACGGAAGAGAAGTTTGAATTGGTGAATGGTTGGGACTTTAAAGATGCTACGACCAGAAACTTAGTTCGAATCGGTGGTTGGGCATTAAAAGATTCTGGCGGTGTTTCTGAAGAGGAATATGCTGGCATTATTACATTGGGCGTTATCGGCGGTTCAGACCAAGTATATTATCAACAAGTGACTGATGGTGCGGCAACCAACATAGTTTTAACTGGTGTAGTCAATCAAGCAGTTAAAGTTTATGGAGACGTGACTCATGGAAGCATTGACTATCGAGCATATTTCAAAATCTTCGTTAGAGAATACGCAAAGACCTACGGTATGGCTCAATTAAGTGACATTGGTGTTTCCTTAATGACATATCAAACTTACCGATTCCCCCTCGCTAACGGCACAGACCTTAAAATTGTTGCTACTGATACGGTTGTTGACGCACAAGCACCATATACTGGAATGTCTATTGAATGGTTCACCTCGGCTCAACAAAGACAGATTGGTGCAACAAGTTATGACTTCCACGTTATTATTGATGGTAATGCTGGAACTGCCGAACAAATTTACACTTTCTTCCAGAGACAATTAAGAAAGGACACGGACATTGACGCTGGTGCTGGAACTAAGATAGGCAAAGTTACCAAGGGAGTTCTTAACTTTATCGGAGATTCTCTCTACACATTGCTTTATACAACTGGTGAAGGTTCATATATTGATGACCATCAAGAAATTGACAGAACCAGATTATACTTCACAGATGATACTGGTGCAGTTCTACAATTTCCATATGCGGCTGTCTTATCATTACAATTCGGAGACAACTTGAAAGCAGATGCAGAAGCAATGTTTTGGGCATTCTTCACTAACGATGACGCTGGAACAGATGAAGGACGAGACTATGGAACTTCAACAGCTATTCTCGTTGATTCCACTTCTGCTGTGGCAACAGTTCATAGAGCAAGAGCAAGTAATATAGCCACTATTGGAACAGTATCCGTTCACGGATTGGCTATTGGAAACGGTATTAAAGTAAGTGGCATGAGTGGAACTGGATATAATGTAAACGCTATTGTATTAACCATTCCAGACACTACACACTTTACCTATGCAAATACTGGTAGTGATGAATCAGAGATAGCCGATACTGGTGGAACTATTACAAGGACAATAGTTGGCAAGATAAGCGGAGCATCAAGCGTTCAATTCTCATATGCTTACGATACCAACGTTCAGCGTGGTGCTGGTTCAGATGGCGAAGATGCACCAATAACTGTTGTAGGAATCGGCTTATCAACGGCACAATTCGTGGTTGCAACTGGAACAATAGCACGTTCATTGGCTAACGTAGTGTCATTGGTAGCGGCACTAGAAAGAAACTATAAGAACGCATAGTGATTCCAATTGAATAGAGAACTTTCTGTGGAACACAGAAGAAAGATAAGTGAATCTCTAAAAGGTAGAATTGGTTACTGGAAAGGAAGAAAACGTTCTGAAGAAACAAAGAGAAAAATGTCTTTATCTCAAATGGGGAAGAAATTTTCTGAAGAAACTAGAAGAAAAATAAGTGAAGCGTTAAGAGAGAACTCGAATACAAAAGGAAAACATTGGAAATTATCCGAAGAGGACAGAGAGAAAAAAAGCATGTCTCTTAAAGGACAACATTTTTCTCTTACTACAGAATTTAAGAAAGGACATTTGAGAGGTCTAAGATTCGGTTCTGGACAAAAAGGACATAATCAACCTCATACAGAGGAAGCTAAAGCAAAAATGCGGAAGGTTCATATAGGAAAAAATCTTAGTGAGGAAACGAAAAAGAAAATAAGTATCTCTCTTGGTGGAACGGGAATGTCAAGAAAGACGGGGGAGAGAAGTTATCATTTAAGAGATGAAAAATACATGAGATGGAGAAATGAAGTCTTCAAGAGAGATGATTGGACATGTGGAGATTGTGGAAAAAGAGGTGGTGTTTTAGAACCACATCATCTCAAAGGTTGGACAAAATATCCAGAATTAAGATATATTATTGAGAACGGTATTACTCTTTGCAAGAATTGTCATATATTAACTCGAAAAAAGAAGTGTGGTTAAATGGGAAAAGTAGTCTTCGATGGTGACAGTCTACTCGTAAAGGTAAATGAGGGAGTCACCACCCTAGACATCCAAACAGACCTTTATTCTGATTGGAAAGAATGGTTTCAAACTGGAACTAACTCTAAGTTTCTACCAGCTTTGAGAACGATAGGTGGAGACCCCACAATAGAGCAGAAGGTGGTAGCACCCTACTTTTTCTTAATGAATGGATGGAAGATTAAACCATATTCTTGGAATCACACTCTCAACCTTATAGGCAATTTATTCGTAGACAATCCAGAAACATATGGGGCAAACGTTGTTGTGCCACCAGACGGATACTTTACTGTTCTGGTAAATATGTCCACTACTTCAGATGCATCAAAACTGATGGTTGGTTCTGGAGTAACTCAACAAGACAAGGAAGACATTGCAGATTTAGTTGAAGCTCAGACTGGTCAACCAATAAAAACAAAAGTTAATCCTATTCCCTTAGACCCCGCATCGGAAACTGGAATTATTATTGAACTTCAGCAACAATTAACTGATATTCAAGCTCAAACAACTAATATTGAACTTCACAATGTTGGACATATAAAGTTGGTTGGAGACATCTTGACAATCTATGATACCAATGAAGAAGTGATTGCGAGATACAAACTGATAAAGGACGATAAGGGAAAAGTCACAGAACGTGTGCCACTATGAGCGAATTTCTAAGTTTCGGAATGGGCGAAGAATCTAGTGTTTTCATCAGTTTCGGATTTGGATATATCGAAATTACTGAAGGGGGAGAAGTCATTGTCCATTTACCCCAATTCTT
>Ga0315296_10002268_pt1 | contig 16447 bp, 16 predicted proteins | sample YL17G14_18_MG_FD_203921 | JGI IMG/M metagenome (GOLD analysis project Ga0315296, IMG submission 203921) | Sediment microbial communities from Yellowstone Lake, YNP, Wyoming, USA - YL17G14_18 | ecosystem: Environmental > Aquatic > Freshwater > Lake > Sediment | place: USA: Wyoming | collected... | reverse complement strand
TGCGAAAAATGGCTTTTGACCTTAACGGCCCAGGCAGTCACTCTGGCACCTGGTGAAGTGACAACTGATGTCTCCTTTAAAGTATCTGAATTAACCATATCACAAACCTCATTGCATAATTTCGCGAACCCCGCAATAAATTGCGGGGCTAAACAGGTCTTTTCCGAACGATTTTCAAATTCGTACACTGTTTTGCAAAATCCATCTGTACTTTTTCTATCCAGCTTACGCTGCGGTTATCAGTCCTGCAGCCGAGAAGGTCTCTGCTTTCGGGACTGCAAGTTACTCTGTCACCTACTCTGTAATCAAAAACTAAAGTCGGCGTCTGAACTTGAACGGTCTCTATAGTTTCAGATGACACTGCTGCTGTTTGACGGACAAATTCATACAGCGCAGCAGAATCATCCACCTGGTCCGGCACGCCCAAAGTATCATCAGAGGTGTTTGCGAAAATGCTCCGGTCTGAGACCTTGCGGAACTTGAACCCCTTATGGGGCGTAATTATGTGCTCTACTACCGGTGCAACTGAATTGACTGGGCCATCAGCCACCACGCAACTTAATCTCTCATCGCTGACTACCGACGCGGTTATCCGGAATTTCAATACGCCTTTAAGTGCTGCCACCCAGGTGTTAACATCGAGCTGGTCGCTACTGAGCCATATACCGCACTCATCGAGAAGATTATTGAAAGCGTACAGATATTGCCACCAGTGTTCGCCATCATACGATACCTGCAGGAAATAACCCAGCGACCGTCCCTGTTTATCGGTGGTTAGGGCCGGCCAGAAGCGCCTGCGCCGACAAGCGAAATTACTGCTCTGAAAGATTTTTGAAAAGTCAAATGCCTCTCCTTGATTATATGGAGCACCGCTGTAGTCACCTGCCTCGTTGAGAGTCCATTTGCGATATACGTCCTTGACTTGGTAGAAATCGGGATTGGTCGAAGGCGAGAATTTATAATAATTAGTGTCTTCATCAGCATGGTCCCAGGCCTTTACCAGCTCGAAGGTCGCTTCAAAAACTTTGAAGTCACCCTGCCCGATGTACTTGTGCGTCACTGGCCAGAAATTTTTTCTGCTGGATAAATTGGCGATGTTTGTCTTTGAGATGCTAAACCGCTGGCCTCCTTGCTGACAATTTAACTGTACTGCTTTGCCTGTACCACTTTTATAGAACACGATTGCTTGAGCGGGACCAGTCGCCGCCAGTCGGGGGACAAACTTGAACCGAAGGCCCGCCCTGCTGCAGCACCGCTGTAGCGCTTCAAGCAGATTCAATCCGGTGACATCAAGGTCACGAACTGTCTGGTCCTCGGCCAATGCTCGCAGCTGCTCAATACGCGGGGTGTGCAATTGACCGATGAGCAAATATTCGCAGAGCAGATAGTCAATTGCCTCGGCACAGCTAAAGAACTTGCTTTGCGACGGCTCAGCACAAAAAACTGTATAACTTTTACCATTGACAGTTATGGGGCTGCGATGGGCGTTAGCCTGGCCGTCAGGATTAAAGATAGTGTCCAGACCAGCCAAAAGCAAAGTCGAGCCGTCTGAGCTACTGACCCGCTGGCCATAAACTGTGATACGAGAAAGAACCGCACTGAAGTCTTTAGCTATAATTTCTATTTTTTCGCCGTCAGAGTTCAGGTTTGTCTGGACGGCTTCAATTTGACCAACAAATATAGGCAGACTAAAAGCTGCTACGCCGGGTGGGATCCCATTATAAATCTGTCGAATGCAAATGGATTTTCCCATAGCAAATTTGGTCTCAATCTGCTCTGCAGGTATCAAGCTGGCACCTTGCTGCGCAGCAGGATTGTAAGCCAACCTAGCCCAGCTAAATTCTGGCCAGTCGCTGCGTACGATCTCTGTCACTACCATGTCGGGACATAAAACGCCATCGAGCAAGACTGAAACAGTCGCGCCAGGAATCGCTAGTTTTGTTTGAGCAGATTGGAAAAAGTCGATTCGGTTAGACATAACTCGCATCTAGTAACTCGATTTTGTGAACCCCGCAATAAATTGCGGGGCTAAATATTTTCAACACTTAAAATGTCGATTGCATCAGGATTGGTGATATTAAGCTGGACTGCTAATTGCGCTAGAGAATTATTCTCTATGCCAGCGGCATCTTCAGCTCTTACAGCAAATAAGTATCTGCCTGCAGCCAGTGCGTCACTTTGGTAGGTGTAAAACTTCCGCCCCTGGTAATTAATTGTAGCGATAGGGTTTTCATAATCTACAAGTCCTGTCCCGCCATCATAGTAAATCCTAAAAGATTCTGGCTTTGATTCTTGCTCGAGAGGACAATAGAACCATATTAGCTGTATCTTATTGCCATATACCTGGTCGAGACGCCACACAAAGATATTGTTTGGCTTGGGTTCTATCAGGTTACCATCAGCATCTATTGCAACCTTGACCGCTGCGGCTAAGGTACGTTCCTGATACCCGCAAATATTGAACCGACGAACAACATAAAAATAGGTCGAATTACTATGGTGCGGAAGATAGTCAGGCGGTGAGATTGAGCCGGCGTCCTGCTCAGCTACAGTTAATATGTTCGCAAAATCTATCTGTTCCATACTGGGCCCGCGATAGAGCGCACAGCAGCCGAACCGCCGCATCCAGAACCATCCGCCGCAAAGCGCTGTTCCGAGCTTAAATGCGTTGGCAGTCATTCCATTAAAAAGGGCTTCTATTAGCCATTGTCTTTCTACCTGCCCGCGATAACACCATGTCAGTATTGCAGACAGAGCTGCCGCCGCATCTATTATCCCAGCTAATTTGCTCTGTTTGGTAAGCGTTCCGTAAACTGAAGAAGTTGCCGTTGACGCTGCAGTGAGCCAAACGATCTGGCCTGCTGGATATAAAAGGCCAGATTCGATTGGCAGGTCAAACATGCAGAACGGCTCACGGTAAAGATGTGCAATCTCGGCGGCGCTGAGGGCACGGTTCCAGATGTGGATTCCATCAATGAGACCATCAAAAGGACCTTCGTTCCATTGACTTCGCATTCCTATTTCAAAAAGCGTTTTTGTTGCAGGAGAAGTAGCGCTTTCAGTATAGTATATATCCTGAGCTTGCCCATCCGCATACATCTTTGAATTGGTAATATCATTCTGCCCATTTCCTGTAACAATGAGAGCAACGTGATGCCAATTATTATCCAGAATATTTACTGGATTATTATTGAAGAGTCTATAGTTAGTGGCCCCTAAGTCTATTCTCATTTTACTATTATAAATGAAAATGGTAGGACGATAATTCGCCCATCGCACTAAACCATTATCAGTCGTCTTCGTCGTTTTTATCCAAGCCGTAACGGTGAATATATCAGGCAGTAGACTTGCATTGGTTCCGCAATTCACATAATCCCCGCTCCCATCAAAATATAGAGCAGAGCCAAATTTCCCTGGTTGCCAAAGAGCATTATAGATTGTGCCTGTATTCCTATTGCCGCTTAAATCAAAAACCTTACTCCCCGTGCCTTCGTTCATTACCCAGCAGCCGACAAGACCGCGAGCCAGCGGATGAGCTTTGTTTAGTTGCGTCCCTCTTGGCGGTTTGAGCAGAGGCATCTACATTTATCCTCCTTAGGCGGTGATATAGTTCCAGCTCTGGCACTTGGCGCTGACGGTGATGGTATCGGTGGTGCCTGAGCGCTTGCAATAGAGCTTAAAGTGCGCTACATCCCTGATGATGAAGCTGACCTGGTGCGGGTCGGTGGCTTTATCTATCTCGAACCGATACAGTGGCGTGTCATCGTAGTTGGTGCCATCCAGCGAAGCCCTCACCTCGACTAGCAGATTGTCGGTGGGGCTGGCAGGAAAATCAGCGTCAACTGTAACATGGGCACCTTCCATTCCATTTGTTTCCAGATCAACATCGCTTGACCAGCTGCCGGTGGTAACGCTAACTGCATCCATAAGGGTCTGTTCTGTTTGCCAGTTTTTCTTGATTGTTGCCATTTCAACCTCCTTAATCAAGCGAGACATCCAAAGCGCCAACATTAAATTTGGCTGTGTCCCCGCTATTGATTGCTTTAGATTGGGAAAGTGAACCGTGAGCCAGCATATTGCCTGATGTTGCTGCATCAAATAAAGCAAAGTGGGTTATTGTGCCCCAACCGCCGGTTGCCTCAGCAAAGGTGACGGTATTAGCGTTATCAATGGTTCCGCCGGAAGCTGCGTTCCAGTCGCTGGCCGATGTCGCAACGCGAGCATAGCCGTTGCCGGTTGGCTCAGCTAATCCGGAAGCATCATCAAGCGGATCAGCTATAGATAAGCCCACATAAATCGCCGGTGGCGTATAACTTGCTTTGCCGAAAATGTGGTCTAAGATTTTATTTTCCCAGTAATTACTGAAACTGCCCATTACATAACTCCTTGATTTTCGTTGTGCGTTATGCGTGATGCGTCGTGCGTCACACGCAATACGCAGTACGCACTACGCAATACAGTTTATTGCGGTGTCCTTGTAATGCTCGATTCATCATCGGTTGGGATGTGGGTCAAAATAACAGTCTGGCCATCATCATCGTAATAATCAATTGCACCTGTTGATTTGTTCTGGACGGCCTTATTGGCAAGTATCTTATCGACGGTCAGTTCTCCATTGCCTCGCCAGATAATTCGGCCACTTCCTAGAAGAGAATCGGTATCTGCGGGATTAGCGCCGGCCTGCAAAAATGCTTGAGTGGTGTAACGACCGACAGCAATATTGGCATCGAAGCTGCCGAGATATCTGCTGCCGCCCTTGTCGGTCAGGGTCAGGTCGTAATCATCTGCATTATGTCCATCTGTGCCCCAGTCTTCGAACACTTGAGCTGCTGGGTTCCACACCTGACCGGCACTATTACGAATGACAGCATAAACCGTGTTACCTGAAGAATAATCTATGTGTATTTCGTTGGCCATTTTGCTTCCTCTTAAAACCCCCAAATAAACCCGTCCTGAGCCGGGTCGAAGGATTTGGGGGCTAAATATTTTTTATATATCCATCGTGTTCCAGGTTTCGGTCCAATTGCTGGCCAGTACATCAAATGTCGAGGTGGCGCCGTCATAAGACCAGTGTGTGCCCTGCAGATGGTTGCCGTTGAGAATGCACTTGCTTGACGTTGGCGAATCCCATCGCACACAGGCACCGCTGCTATTCGTGCAGCCGACGATGTGATTGTTGACCACGTGCATGTTGCTGACGGTCCCGGAGATTTCCAGGCCTTTCCAGCCATAGTTACTTAAACAATTACCGGCAAAGCGAATGTTGGTAAGAGTGCCTGAAAACATAAAACCTTTCTTATCGTTGTCGGCGGAAAGTGTGCAACGGAAATTGTTGTCACTGATTATTGTCCGCAGATTGGAATTTGCCAGCCGACCGGCGTTAACTTGGGTTTGCACCGTGTTGCCCACAAAAACAACATCTTCGGTGTAAGCTGCCTGCAGCCCGTACAGAGCCGTATCAGTCATACCGATTATCTGATTGTTAGCCACAGTGACAGCGATTTGTGGCGTGCCTGACAGGCCTTTTACAAATATGCCGCTCTCACAGTTACGCACGGTGTTTGCAACAATAGAAACATTGATACATCCGTCCTTACCGGTATGGGTAGAAACCTGTACACCGTCCGCAGCACAATTTTCGATGACATTTCCGCTGACCGTGACGTCACGGGCACCATCCTGGACTTCTATACCATTCGGTGCGCCGTAGCTTTTGTCGCCCTTGCCGGCGTCAGTGATACGATTGCCGTAGCAGCTACAATAAAAGGTTTCTTCATTGATGCCGATGCCGTCGTCACCGGAATTGTAAAGACGGTTGTTCGCGATTGTTACATACGAGCAGAACTCGGTCTGGATGGCAACTGTCCAGCCGTTCACGACAGTTAAATTTTCGATGGTCAAATTCTCAACGGTATTGAATCCCACTGTCCAGACCCAATCAGAACCTGTGCCTCTATTAGCTTTATCGCCATCTATATACAGGTCTCTGACGGTGATATTTTTATTTCCTGTGGCGTGCCGTGAGCCGGGCGTATAGCCAGAGTTGTTAGTGATCATGGTTTTATCGCCGACGGAGGTATCAAAAGTTAACTTCGTGGCATTTCCTTCTCCTGCCAGCGTGACGTGCGATGGAATCTTGATGGTGTCGGCTAATGTGTAACTACCGGCTGTCAGAAAGACCGTTCCTCCGCCGGCTGCTTGTACCTGCGTTAGAGCTGCGTTTATCTCGACATCATCGGCTGTGCCGTCGCAAACGTAATCCGCCTGATATTTATATTTGTCAGTGGCATTGGCTGCCGCCACCACCACGCTTACTGTTCTGCCGGCTCCGCCAGGCAGCACAAAATTATGGCCGGCCCGACAGTCGGTTATCGAATCGATATCCCCACCTGAAGTAGCCACTATTGCCAGGCGGATATGAGGCGTGGTCGCCATATCCGGAAAGCTATCATATTCATCGGTGACAAGATTACCCGCTGAATCCAGATAGACATAGATGTTTGTCTTGTCATCTGCTAAAATATTTCCCGATGAGCCAGCATAGCTTATCAGCTCTGTACCCCGCCAGAACTTGCCCGCTTTTACGCCGATATCCAGTCCACCCTCGTCATAGACCCTCAAATCGTTTGCCCGCCGCGTAGCCAATAGTAGCCGATACAGCAATTTTCTAAAGTGCAGATAATAAGGTGCCGTGCCGGTAGGAATATACTCAATGCCGATCTCACTGTCGGATTGAATATTTAATAACTCATTGTCGGATGGATAAACCTCGGACATAATATCCTCCTTCTTGAACCCCGCAATAAATTGCGGGGCTAAATATATTTATGTTATTTTCAGTACCAATTGATTTGTTTGTTTATCGAACGATGAGATGCTTACTCGTTCAGCCGGTTTTGCCACCGGTGTCACGGTGCCCTGGCCGGTTTCACTGCTTGCGCTTTCATTGCCCGCATCATCGGTAATTTTGACGCCGAACTTGTAAAGGCCTGCCAGCATTGGTGAACTGATCCACTCGAATGTATCGGCATCGAGGCCGAACTGGCCGTGACCGAAACTACCCTTTCCGAACCCTACCGCTGCTGCACTATCATAACCAAAATCGCCTGTGCCGAAGCTGGACATGGCGAATCCTGCTTTATCCTGCCAGGCAGGCCAGACCCTTATCGGCGAATTATTAAGCGCCTTGTCATAATCAATGTCACCAGTGCCGTTATCAAAGTAAATCTGGGCCGTTGCACCAATCGGCAGATTCTGGCCACGCAATAAACTTAATCTAACACGCCCACTATTAGCCAGTGACATATCAAGCTCGCTGCTAAAATCAATATGCACATGTTCAGCCGCAACGGCAAAGACTTCAATCCTAACCGGCGATTCGAAAGAGGTAGGTATCTGGATAATCTCCTGTCTTTGCTGACTGTCAACGGTCGCACCTGCAAATCGGCCGTTCACATAAATCTGATAAAACATATCACTCCAGGATGATCGCCACCTTACCAGGGCTATGCGCGGCGCACCGACATATCCACCATCTGCCAAAATTGCGCTGGGCAATTCAAATACTCGAACTAATTCTATGCCGGTGCTTATAAGTGACATTAAATTTCCTTTTTTTTGGGACCCCCCAATAAATTGGGGGGCTAAATATTTTTGTTAAACCAATTGTGTGTAAACGATTTCATAATCGACGGCCACACCGACGCCGCTCGTTCGCTCTTTGCTAACCTTGAAAACGTCCATCCGGAGATTATCGAATTCTTCGCCGCTATTGGTTACCAGCTTGTGAGTGTCACCATCCAGATAGGCTGCTATGGCGCTGATTTTCCCAGCTAGGTGTGAGCGGCTTTTTGCCTGCAGCACGCCTTTTTGCTTTATTGTTCTACCGCGCTGACCCAGATCAATACTGAGCACACCGTTAAGCCCCGGCACAGCTCTTTCCACCGAATCTCGGCTGATACTGTCCAGCTCGATCTGCAACTGGTGCTCATCAAACAAAACTTGTCCATCTAAAGTAACACTCATCTGTTTTCTAATCCCTAACCAGCCTCATAGAAGATCCGACCCTGGTGACGTCAGCGACCTTGTCAGAACCGACATCGATACTGAGCCGACACCGCTGCCTGGCCTTCTCAAAAAGTGTCTGATAATGCAGACTCTTCTTCCAAAAGTTCTCATCCTCGGCCTTGCTGGCTAACATCGCGTACACACTGGAGATGACCGCAAAAACCGATGCCATCCTTAAGACATCTGTATCCAGCACATCCTGCACATCATAGACAGCCGCAGGATTGCCCGGCTTGATACCGAAATATTCGGTCAACTGAAAAGCAACTTCGCTGGCCTGCGGCTTGAATGTGCTGATACGGTAGGATATATCAATAGCAACTGGTGGCGCTATAAGCTGGTCGTCTGAATCTGCTCTGATGACAGAAATGGTAAGCTGAGTTGCTGAATCCACCGAGACAATTTCATATGCACCGTCTAATTTCCCATCCGCAGATTGTAGATATATAACTCCCTCTGTCTGTACCTGCGCAGTGACAAAATCTGCGTCGCTTGCAGTAAATGTCGTGCCAGCCAGCGTCCCGCTTGTCCCTGCTGTCAGAACTTGGCCTGGCAGATGTAATTCTGCGAACAGGATCGGCTCATATTTGAGAATATCAGCGTCGTTTGAAAAACTGACCATGTTTGTCCTCTTTCCACGTTTAGCCCCCAAATTTATTTTGGGGGTTATAATCTCACAATTGTTCGCGGTTGCCAACAATTTATGGGGGGTAAGACCCCCGCGTCTTCCTGTCGGAAGACAGGAGCGGGGGCTAAACAACCCCCCAATTATTAACTGGTGCTTAGGTCACGAATAAGCCCATGCGCCGCCTCGCTCTTCAGCTCCAGCGTATATTCACCAATCAGCTCGCCGCACTCATAATCACCGCTGCTCGCTAATGGCTTAAAATGGAAACTCCGCCCCGCTAACGGCAGCACATTGATGCGGGATGAACCCAACAATAACGCCGCATCCTGCGGCATCCATCGAGTGGTAACAATCCTGCAAACGCCAAAGTCACTCTCGTAAATGCTTACCATGTTCGTGAAAGTGGTGTCGTTGGCTGCGTAGGTTCGGCTGTCAGCACAAAAGGCATTTATCTTGCGCTTTTGAAAGCCCCCGACCACAATCAGGTCAATATTGCCATTGCTGTTTTCCCAGATTTTTCGCAGCGTATAATTGATCTTGGCCTCGTCAAGGTCGGTGCCTGTCGGAAAGCCAGCGTCGCCGGTATGGAAGACATTTATCGAGAGGTGCTGAATGATGCCCTTCATCGAGCGTCTGACCGTGCTGCTACCTTCCGGGGAGCTTTCCGGCTGACCGCCGTTAATCACGGTGTTTTCCAGATCGCGCAATAACTCCCGCAGCCGTTCCTGCTTCTGATAATCTATCTCGTCGGCCAAACCTAACTGGCTGGCAGCCATATCGGTGCCGCTGACTTCCACCGCAGCGGTGAATATCTGGGTGTGGTTGCCGCACCGGGTGCGATTGGTAAATCTGATACCTGGCTTATCCGTCCCTTCAAGAGCTGCATTTCCGAGAATGTTGATTACCTGGTTGTCGGCCAGAGCCTCGGCGGTTGTGCCGGCGTAGCCACGAACCACCGTCAGCGTATTGTCGCTAACGCCGGTCACCAGCATCAATTCCTCCGAGCCTTCCACCTGAATCTGGTCACCCACCCGGAACCTGCTGCCGTGATCGACAACAAACGTGGTGTCACTTTCAGGATCGGTCCAGGTGCTGTCGTTGATAGCGTCTTTATTGGGCAAAAGTTCGTCTTCCAGCCACTCATGATGTGTACTGGTCGCCTCTCTCATAGGGTCGCCCAAAGCATCTAACAAGGGCGTCTCATAAGGCGAAATTATCCCGATTAAATCCGATACGTCCTCAGCCAATTCCGGCAGAGTCGTACCCGCTGAATAAGTTGCTTTTCCTGTAAAAGCCATAATTTAACTCTCCTTTCCACGATTAGCCCCCAAATTTACTTTGGGGGTTATAACCCCCAGCGTAAAGCTGGGGGCTAAACATCACAGAAAATTTCTTCGTAGTTTCAGATACTCCTGCAAATCTGTTCGATTGCCGGTGGTTGCTGCTTTCTTAGCTGCTCTTTCCAGGATTGCTTGGCTGTTTTGCATCCGTTCCTTAGCTGCTGCGGTCTTTTTAGTCGTCACAGTCCCACTTGAGCCAGCAAACAGATATTGCTTTTCCTTTTTTAGCTGTTCAATCACGCCGTCCAAATCCGCATCGTTGTCACCACCCATCTTAGCTTTGGCAATCAATACCGCAGTTTCCAAATCGACCGTACCTGCAGCAGCCAATTTGCGCATCAGCTTCTGCCCAAGCTGAATATCGTTCAACTGCTCAGACAGCACAGCCATCTGCGATTTTGCCTCCGCCAGTTGCTCAGTCAAAACTTCGACCTTTTTCTCGGCACTCTGTGCCCTCTTTCGATAGCGGATCGATTCGGCTACCGGAACAAGCTTCAGATTGTCATTGTCACTTGGTTCAGGAAACCGTTCCGTTATGTCTTCTGACAAATTATCTTGCGTCTCAATCGGACTCATGAAATCTCCTTTGAACTAAAGCCTCAACTTTCTTTCGTGGTCTCATAACCCAATTCTCGCAGCACCTGCTCAGCAGGAACGCCTAATTCTTTTTTGATCTTGGCTTCGTTCAGCTTTTCCGTCATGTCTTCAGGCAGCGGACTGGGAAAGATGACCTCGACCTGTCTATCCACTTCGCTGGTTTTATAGATATTGGCCCTGTCGAGTATCCCCAGAACCATCCTGCAGATTCTTTTCAGCCCTTCGCTATAAGTAAATCTCTTGCGGTCGTTTTTTGAAAGCATTCCCATAAGCGTTAGTCTAAGAGCTACTGCGCTTGTAAGATTGCCGAGCTTGTCCTTTAGAACACCAGCCACCACCGGTGTCACTCCACTGACCTTATCCATCGCTTCTCTGATTTCAGCGATGTGGATATCCTCACTCGGTGTCGCTGCATCTCCGCCAAACTCTTCGATAGTCGCATCCAGATTGTCGGTGTACCACATTCTGCCGGGCGATACAGGTCTATCCTCAAAACCTTCTATGCCTTTGCCCAAGTACATCTTAAACGACTGAAACGTAATCCTGTTTGCCCTGTCAGACAATCTGGTATTAAGCTCATCCTGTAGCGGTATCAAAGGCTCGACATCGCTCCATCCTTCATAGTAATATGGTTGAGCAATGTTTTGGATATGCACCACCGGCAGAAATCCCCACGACGATTCGGCTTCTGCAACGAGCTGCTTATCTTCGTACCTCTGCCAACCGACAGCCGAAATAATCTCCGTCACTATGACCACCTGCCGACTATCGCCGCCTCGTCCGCCTGGCGAGAATAGTTTTGCCAGAAACAAGCTTTTCTTACTCAGGGCATTTCTCTTCTGATAAAAGTGCTGCACATAGTATCTGATTTTTTTGTAGTCGTTTTCATCCAGGATAGGCAGAGCTCTTGGCGCTTCGATCAGTTCCAAGTCGATTGTTTGTGCTAATTGCAGCACATCTTCGAATGAGAGGGTTTGGGAGGAGGAGGATATGCATTCGAGAATCTCATTGCCAGGCCTGACCAGACAATCGACAAAACCGTAAACACCTCCGAGCACTGCCATATCCTGAAAAAATCCGATAGCGCCGTTAGCCGCAAACACAGCCTTTAATATGGATTCAATTTCTGCACGTTTTTGGCTATCCGGCGATCGACAAACAAAACTAATTGGCTTTCCAAACAAAAAATCCACCTCTGCATTTATTCGCCAGGCGATATCGTTTTCGATCACTACTTCTTTTCGTTGTACCTCTTTGACGGCTCTTGCGCCAAAGAGCCCCGCGCAAGGAGAGTGCGCCAGCCCAGTTATTCTCGCGGGCAATCCATATTCTTGAGCCTGCACGTAGCACCGTCCCGATTCATTCACTTTCATATCTAAAGCACCGACGCCGGTTATCTCATACATCGGGTTTGTGTAATATTCCCAAAGCTTGGCAAAATGTGTTTGAATATCTACTGAGTGCTCATCGATGAGCCACTCAATGTAATCTGCATCAAGCTGGGGGTCGTTAAAGATACGAAGGTCAAAAGCCATATGTGTTTTTCCTGTTTTATGAACCCCCCAAGGGTTCCCGCAAGGCGGGGTCCCAATTGGGGGGCTAAATACATTTTCGATATTTAGCCCCGCAGTTTACTGCGGGGTTTCCCAATCGCGATTTATCGCGGGGTTTTCCCTTCGGCGATTTTCATCGCCTCCGTAATAGGAGCAATCTGCGCGTTTGATGCGAAAAAAATGGTTTTTTTCAGGATGGTTTTTGAGCTAAGTCGTTGCAGCAAAAAGAATAAAAAATTTTTTAAATTTTCCGATTTTTCTTTTCAACTATCGGCAGATTTGATTGAAATTTGGAACGGTATAATTTGCGATTTGCGATTTGCAATTTGGTTTGTTACTCGGTATCTTCTTTCTGCAAAAGCTCGATAATCTCAGCTTTTGTGGGCAAAGCCTCAATAGAGCCAAATTTTGTGCAGGCCAAGGCCCCTGCCGCCGAAGCGAATTTAACCGCTTCTCTTACATCGTCCTTTACCGCACAATAGCCAGCCAACGCCCCCGCAAAGGCATCGCCTCTGCCGGTCTGGTCGACAAGCTCCACCTCAAAAGCCGGAATGTGGTCGGCGCTTTCTCTGTCAACAACCATACAGCCGCGCTTGCCCATGGTTATCACGGCGGCTCCAACGCCGCGAGCGACTAAGTCCGAGCCGATCAGCTTGGCGGTCCGAATGCTCACCGCTGGCTGTTCAGTTATATCCGCAGCTTCCTCAAGATTCGGAATCAGAATGTCAGCCGAAAAATATTCCATAGGCAGATCGCTATCATGTTGGCCACGCTGCTCCATCGGTCTGGCAGGATTAAGAATAACCTTTGTGCCGTGCAATCTTGCACAGCGAAGAGCCGTTACAATGGCTGCCTGCGGCAATTGACCGTGAATCAAACAAACATCAGCCTCAGAAATAATCTGCGAAGCCTCCTCGATGTCCTGCGGTCGTAATGCGCTATTGGCACCAATATACATACAACTGGCGTTCTCGCCCTTGGCATTAACCAGTGTTACCATGACGCCGGTATTCTTGGCCTTGGCAGTGTAGATAAACTCGGTATTGACACCGAACTCGGCCAGACTTGCCTTGGCCATCTGGGCGAAAGGATCGCTGCCGACTTTGCTGATAAGATACACCGCGCAGCCGCACAAAGCAGCTTCCACAGCTTGATTAAGCCCTGGGCCGGTGGCCGTGTAGGAAAGAGCAGAGCCGTTAACGCTCTGTCCAGAAGTCGGGATTTGGCCGCACCTTATCGCCATATCGACATAAGTGCCGCCTATTACAACTACCTTAGGAACCCTTCCTGACATTTTTATCCTGGTCAAAGCCGTATCTTAAGCCGGTCGTCTGCTGCCCCGGTCTTTCTCTCGACTTCGCTCGAGACAAGCCTTTGGAAATCCAGTATAATTACCGAATGACCAAACGCAAACCTTTTTTAGCATAACTGGAAAGCTTTTTCATACTGTCAAAAACCCGCAATTTTTCCGCGAAAATTAGCTTACTATAACCATCATTTTTGAGCAAATTGTTTAGTAATTTGTGAATATTTAAAAAAATTTGTAAAAAATCATATAAAATTCTTGATTTTATTTTGTAAATTGTTAAAATATGCTATATGTTAAATAAATGTCAAACAAACATAATAGAACAAACTCGACCAAATGATGAGTTTATCCCTGAAATAGCCCTCTCCATGCGACTATTGACGATGGCAAAAAAACCGCAATCCGATGCCAAAACAGGTCTTACACCCCCCCAGACTATGGACAAAATAATCAGCCGATCCCACCTAATTGCAGTTACATCTGACACAGAGCAGTCAATTAGCAGTCCAAAATACTTCTCCTGGCCTTTGGCAAGTCTTAAACCTGTCAAAAACGGCAAATTAACAAAATATGGGGGGATCACAAATGAAAAAAATGCACTCTACTCTCTCACAAATAACATTGACAGCCAAAAAAGAATATCGCACGAGAATCGATTTGCTGCGGAGCAGGATGAACCTGCTTACTGGCAAAGATAAGCTATTGATGACAATGTACTTGGATAAAGGCAACAGCTTCCGGCAGATGGCTCGCTTAGCCGGCGTCAACGACACTATTATTGCTCGAAGAATACATAAATTGATAAAACGGCTCATAGATGGCCAATACATAACCTGCCTGCGAAACCGTAGCAAATTTACCAAAACCGAAATGGCCCTCGCAAGGGACTACTTCCTGACGGGCTTATCCATGAAAAAAATCGCCGCAAAACAGCACTTGACCTATTATCGCGTTCGTGAAATTCTCAAAAAAATCCAGCGAGTTATCTCAACTATCGAGCAGGACCGTCGCCGTGCCGGCGACGGCTAAACAATATTTAGCCCCCAAATTTATTTGGGGGTTCTTAAAGGATAACAATTATGCCGACATACATAGTTTCAAAAACTCTCCATTGGCAGGGACAGATTACCGACAAAGCTGCGCAAGTATGTCAGATGTTCGGCCTGACGGTGGACAGACTTACTGCAAGACGCGTTACCCATAACTGCCAGGTAGAAATCAATGATGGTGACATCGTATACATCACAGGCCCATCGGGAGCCGGTAAAAGCGTCTTGCTAAAAGAATTGGAAAAATCCGTACCAGCGCAAGATAAAATGAACCTCGCTGAAATAAAGCTGCAGAGGAGCAAAACTTTAGTTGACTGTATTGACGGCGATTTCCTGACCGGTCTCAAAGTGCTCAGCACCGCAGGGTTAAGCGACGTCTTCTGTATTCTTAACCAACCGAGAAATCTTAGTGATGGTCAAAAATACCGGTTCCGTTTAGCAATAGCGCTGGCAGCGAAGAAGAAATTTGTCTTTGCAGACGAATTCTGCTCGAACCTTGACCGCATTACTGCTGCGGTGATCTCGTATAACGTACACAAGTTTGCCAAGCGAACCGGCACCATATTTATCCTGGCGGCAAGTCACGATGATATTCTGCTGGACCTGGCACCGGATGTCCTGATCGTTAAGGAATTATCCGGCAAAACGGAGGTTATTTATAAGGTTGACCGTCGCCGTGCCGGCGACGGCTAAACAATATTTAGCCCCCATTTATTGGGGATTTTGGATGAATATGCGAGATTGTTCGGTCTGTAAAAAAATTCAGATTGTCCCCGGCAAGGTCGATGACTACAAAGAGCTTGCGCACTATCACTACCGTGACAGTCGGCTGGGCCCATACGCGGCGATATTCGCCTTAAAGGGCGATTTCGGTAGGACTGTCGGAGTTATCGTTTATACCATGCCCAGGCCGGCTCTGGAGCTGCGAAACATCGCCACGGACAATATGTTCGCCGGCTTCGACAGAAGCACACAACTAGCGCTGGTCAATAAAAACATCCGCTGTATCAGCAGGGTCATTATTGAGCCGAGATTTCGCTCACTTGGCTTAGCCAGCCGGTTGGTGCGCCAGACGATGTCACAAATGCATGTACCCATTATTGAGGCAATGGCGGTAATGGGGTTAGTCAATCCGTTCTTTGAAAGGGCGGGAATGAAGGGTTTTACAGCAAAAATGCCCGCCCGATGCGCCCAGCTTATCGAGGCATTTAGTATGGTTGGGATAGAAAAACAGAAACTCATCGACGCGCAAAAAGTGCAGCGGAAGCTCGATCGGCTGCCGGCGCCCGACGCAGAATTTATTGAGCTTCAGATTAAACGTTTTCTGCAAAGTTACGGCAAACGCCGCAACATGCCAGCCGGCCTGGAGCGAACCAGATACATTCTTACCAAGCTCACCGAACGGCCGGTCTATTACATCTGGTTCAATCCATGTTTAGCCCCCCAGTTTACTGGGGGGTTTACGAAAAATGACGAACGAGATTCAATCCATATCGATTGATAAGCTTATCGCCCATCCGGACAACCCTAATCGGATGAGCAAGGCCAATTTTGCCAAGCTGATTCGCAACATAAAGCAGACTGGCCGATATGAGCCATTGGTCGTTCGGCCCTGTCCCCCCGATCAAGTCGGGGGCAAAGTAAACTATTTTCAAATAATCAATGGCCATAATCGCTGCGAAGCACTAGCCCAGCTCGGCTACAAAACCGCTGACGCAATAGTCTGGGATATCGACGACCAGCAGGCTGATATACTGCTGGCTACGCTAAACCGCCTTAGTGGCTCAGATGTTCTTGACAAGAAGCTGGTACTGCTGGCGCGGCTAAATAAACGAATGGAGGCCCAAGAGCTGGCAAAACTTCTGCCGCAGACAAAAAAACAAATCGAGCGTCTTACCTCGATG
>Ga0315296_10002267_pt1 | contig 16450 bp, 25 predicted proteins | sample YL17G14_18_MG_FD_203921 | JGI IMG/M metagenome (GOLD analysis project Ga0315296, IMG submission 203921) | Sediment microbial communities from Yellowstone Lake, YNP, Wyoming, USA - YL17G14_18 | ecosystem: Environmental > Aquatic > Freshwater > Lake > Sediment | place: USA: Wyoming | collected... | reverse complement strand
GTGACCCTCTCTGACTCTACCATCTGGCCGCCTTCTGTCGTCCGACGATATGTGCTGTTTCGTCAGACAAATGTCAGTATAAACTCCTGAGTATTTATAATTTACTTGAGCGGGCCAGCACCGTGGAAAGGGTTGCCAATTAGCAGAACTGGCCGGAGGTCCTATATCATCCCATATCCTAGACTCCGAGTGCCCATCCTGTGCGGCTTCGTGCGGTCTCGATCCCAGGGAGATGACGACTGCCTACACCCGCACACACAGCCAGAGGGATCTCGGAAAGACGGCGGGGGTGTACCTCGTAGGAGAATTCACAAAAAGAGGTCGAAGAGGCCACAAGGTTTTGCACATAAATAGGCCAGTTTATGTGCAGACAGGCATTTTGCACATAAATCTGCCAGAACTTAGTGCGTCCCAAGTCAATCGGCTAAGAATGCCAAGAGCGAAAAGACGAATCGTGAGATGGGCCGCGACCGAAGTCAAGAAGGCCGAACTTCAAAAACAGAAACTCGGTCTTGAAAGAGAGAAACTAAAGTGGAAGCAACTCGTTGGCGCGGCAAAGGGCATAGGCTGGGTGCTCGACAGACTCAGTGAAGAGGAAGAGTAGGGCAACTTCCAGCAGAGAGTATTCGAGTATTGATGGCCAGAATTCGGCTATTTCATCGATTCTCACGGGTGAAATCCTATTTCGGCAGATTTATTATCAAGCAAGGGTATATCGAAATCATAATATACGTCGTCATATTGGCATCCTGAAGTTGGAAGAATGTTTGAATAGTTCGATGAGTTTGGGAAGGACCCGTATGCTGAGCTTGGAAACGGCGGAAGCGGAGGATGCCGCCGAACTAGATAAGATAAGGAATTGTGTTCTTCTGTTGTACACGCTGAACGAGCTTCAGGCGTATAGCAGAGTAGATAAGTGGAAGATCCAGAAGACTTGCTTCTTCACGCAGCGCGATGCCCAGATGCGGAGGATTAAGGGTACCAACTATCAATTCTTCAAGTGGAAGGACGGCCCGATGAGTGCCGGAATAGTCGGGGATTTCAATGTCTTCAATGCAACAGGAATGGTGCACCTCAGTGGGAATAGAGTATTCGAACACATATCGAAAGAGGGCAGAGATCTAATCTCGGAGATGAAGACATTCATTGAAGCAAGCGAGAATCGAACGGTTGTGGATCATCTTGCCGGTTGGGTCAACAAACTAGGGCCATACACAGGATCGCAGCTTCGAGACATGAGCCACAGGTGCGAGGTTCCGTATATGGGAGGCATGGCTGCCATAGAAGATATTGCAGACGGAACGCCGCTGCTCGATCCGATTGGACCAAGAGACGTTAGTTTCGATTTTAGGATTCCGAAGGAATGGATTCCAACGTTGAGCCTCACTTTCTCGTTCCGGTATCCAGAAATCAAGCAGGTTCTATCAACTCCATTCAAGGCAGCTGACCTCCTGAAATGGAGTGACGTTTTTGATGCCCACTGACCCGCCTGAGCTTCGTTTTCACCCCAAAATCGACAAGCGTTTCAAAGAGATTATGGACGAGGCAACTAAGAATGCGGTCCAGAGCAAACTGAAGAAGGTCTTGGAGAACCCGACTCATTTCACCTCCCCTCTGCATGGGCCGCTCTCTGGCGACCGTGAGGTCAGAGTCCTTCAAGACCTCAGGATAATTGTGACTTTCTGTTGGGAATGCGTGCAAACTGGCCATCAACACAAACATAAGTGTCCATGCGATGAGATTCCCAAGAATTCAATAATAGTCTGGTGGATGGGCAACCATAAGGACATGAGACTAGCCCAAGGCATAACGTCACAACCCTGGTGCTAGCAGATAAACGAGTTTTCGCGCTTCTTCACATGTAACTGGCTTTGCACCCAAAGCCTGGCTTGCACCTAAAGTCCAAATCCCGCACCTAGAGTACCGTCCAGGATTCCAGGGTATTGTCTGATTCTCACCCACTCAGGCGAGTATTAGACCCGGACTACTTCTTGTCCGGTTCCAGTTTCTTGACGAGGTCATCAATGAGTTTCTCGTAGCGCGCTCTTTCTTGTTTGTTCCTTTCTTCTTCATTTCTGAACAGAGCTGAACTTTCAGGGAGTGAGTCTTTTTCCAGCTGGTCAGCTATGATTTGAGCTAGATGCTCACCTCTCAAGGCCTCCGCTCTTTGGGCTTCGTACTTATTGATCTGTCTCAGAATGGCTTTGTTCCTTGAGCCCACATACAGATTCTTGATGAGATTCTCAATCAGACTCAACCTTACCACGAGGTATCGAAGGGGTCTGTCCTTTATGAACTTTGGTGGAGACCAGTTCTGTCAACTAGCGGGTGATGAAATGATGCATTGGGATGGGTGTCAAAAACAGCTGGGGCAAGCACTGATATAGGTGACAGAAGGTCGAACGGTTACCAGGCTAGTCCTGGAGGAGGCGAACATGGAGCCAAAGACATGCCCCGTACTCGGTCAGCCCTGCACCGAGGACATGTGCGCGTGGTTCGATGGGAACAAGAAGAAGTGCGCAGTCCTGATCCGAACCCCGGGCAATGTGCATCAAGGTTGAACGAACCGCCTGTTTCAGGTCTAGCTATCGAGGCCGGTCATCAGAAGTAGCTTATGCATCCAGAGCATGGCTTGAACCTAAGGTCCAGGATCCCTGCACCCAAAGTGTTCTTCGTCGAGAGGGTCTGCAGTTTCTCAGATGAATGGATCAGCTCGGTGTCCAAACAGGCTTCCTGCACCCATTCTGAGAAATCTAGCGAAGACGCTGACCCAACGAGCTTAAGTCCCTACAAGTTCAATCCGTCTCGGAGTGATATGGCGACGAGGAACAAGGCTCTGATTGGCATCGCTGGTACTCATTTCGTAGCCGCAGAACTTTCGCAGCGTGGCTACGTCGCGATCATGACCTCGCGAAATACTGAGGGCTTGGACATATTGGCGTCAAGCCTTGATGGCTCTAAGTCTGTGACCATACAGGTCAAAACCACAACTGGGGCCCCATTTAAGAAGAAACCCAAAAGAATCATTGGTTGGATGCTAAATGAGAAACATGAGTGTGTTCAATCTGAGAACTTATTCTATGTTTTCGTGTACTTGAAGAACCCGAACGAGAAGCCGGATTTCTATGTCATTCCGAGCACGGTTGTGGCTTCCTACATCAAAGCACGTCATCAAGAATGGCTCCGTGAGCCAGGTAGGAATGGTAGGAAGCACAACGAGAACAGCATGAGAGTCTTCGACATGGATGATGACGAGCTATCAGAATACCTGAACGGATGGGACGTGCTCGGTCTCCACTCAGCTGAAGAGTAGGCCTTCTTGAAGACGAAAGGCTTTGCACATAAACTCAGCTGGGAGAATGCTATGTCTCGGTCGCCCAGTCTCCTAAGCGTAGTTCGTGCTTCAGGTTCTCACATCGTTCCTCGCGAGTTCATTAGGTTCCGTCCTTGCGGGACACAGACTCGCATCCACGAGAAACCAGTCGTGGGGTCCGAATAGAGAAATGCGTGCCAGCTCTTACGAATCATATCCTTCGAGAAAGTGCGCAATGAACTTGTCAGTCCATTCAATCAGTTTCTCTGCTTCCTCCCTGTTTGCTTCGATGTCTTTGTGTATTACTTTGTTTTCAAAAGTCAGTTTTGCATCAAGTTCTTTCGACTCATGGACTTCGAGAATACCAGCAGGCTTTCTAAGCTTGTCCTTGAGACTGCTCGCTTTCTCATTCGGCTCAACCTCGATATTGTTCCGTTCACAAAGCCTGCGCAATGATTGCTCTAATGTGATTCTGCAGAGCAGAACTGAGCAAATTGTCATATCTTGCTTGAGAACTTCTCTAGCCTGGGCAAGCGTATCTGAGAACAACTCCATCGCAACTGGGTCTCCCATGCGATAATCCAGATACGACAGTAGAGTTGTCATGGAATCGAGCAGTTGTTTGGTTCTTACGAGACATTCGGTTTTGCCGATCACACTCGCCGGACTGTGAACGTAATCAGTATAGAATTCAGAGACGTTTTCCTTGACCTCTTCCTTGCCAAAGGTCCTCTCGGCTCTATGAATGATAGTTGATGCAAAATCGGTATTGTTCTCCGCATTCAGATATGCAAATTCAGACTTCAGATTTGATATGAATGTTCTCACTTGATTTCTGAAGAGAGACAAACCCTCTCGTTCTTCCAAGTCCTCAACCCCAGCTCGCTGGAGACGTTATTGAAGAATATTAAGCATTGCTTCTCATGAACTCGACTTCCTTCTGGGTGCCTTGCGCATTTGAAGTTGCAGGTGCTCCTCGAGAGGTTCATGGATGCAAGAGGAATTCAGAGGGCGGAGAGGCATGTTCTGATGTCACACATCACTGTTCTGGCTGTTGCGCTATGCAGGCTCCAGCACGGAATCAGTGAGGGGCTCTCCAACGTGAAGTGATTCAACTAATCCCTGTCATTTCCAATGGCGGGTCTTTCTAGTCAGCCACCCTCGTGGCTGGATCTCGGGTCGATATGTTACTTAATCCATCCTTTGGCTGACAAAGCTTTGAATCTCTCCGCCCAGACATGGAGCGTCTTGCTGTATTCAGTAGCGTGCTCTCTCACGGGATACTGTGTAATTGCTGCGAGTATTACCTTGTTGCTCTCCAAGTCTTGGATTATGCCTTGAATAGATGATGCACTTGCGTCTTTGAACTCCTTCACCCTCATTCGGATGGCGTGTCTCGTCAACTGCGCAACAGTCATGTTCTTCGGGTTGCCGCCCGCATTGCAGTCCTCACAGCCACACCAGAACAAATCTCGAGATGTGTTGTATAAGTCTAACGCCCTATCTACTCCGACTAGTCGATGAGGCTTGGGAATGTAGTATCTCTTCCGACCTCCTCCTCCGACTGTAAATGGATCACGATACTCAGACATTCCAATGCCTTGCACCGACCCAGATAGAAGTTTTCTGGCTGAAAGGACAACCGAGTAATATCCTCCGAACAGGTTGATGACTTGAGTCCCTTTGCCTATTGCTCCGAGATCATGACACAAGGTTTCGAACGCTTCGAGGACTATGGAATCTTCCCGATTCTCCTCGAAGTCGCAAGCCCAGACAAGGAATCCGTCGGGTTTCAGACCGCGCAATTCATCGACGACGTGATGTACTTCAGTAAGATTCGTAAACAAATTCCTTGCTAGTGCGACGCAAACGAATACTCGCTCGCCAGTCTTTCGCTCTTCGAGGGAGATTCTTGCCAAAAGTTTAGTCGCGTTCAGCGATTGCGCGTCATTAATGATAACATATGGCGCGACAAGGAATTCTGGAGGCTTGATTTCCAGTGCCTCGGCTTTGCCAGACAACATCAAGAGAGCTTGAGCCTCGGCTGACAAGTTAGGAAGTCGAGTTCGTTGATAGTCAAGGATTTTTGACACTATGGCCTTAAGGTTCTTGCATCCAACAAGATGAGCGATGTCAAATCCGCTGCCATGTGCTGTCAGAATCGGGTCCAGACCGTACTCACTTGTCAGGACTTCGACCCATCTCTTCTCGGAATACTCGCCAAAGAAAGTTTCCCCGAACTTGTAGAGAACAGGGTCCAAGAAATAGGGCCTCTGAAGTTCGCTTACGAACGTGGAGATGGCAAGAGGATAAAGCTCGACAATATGAGCCTCGAGCCCTATGCCAGATATTTCATTCTTGAATGCCTGAAGATGATCCCTTTCTCTCATTAGGCTCAATCGAAAATACAGCTTCGACAAGTTATCACCTTGAGATCTTCGCCATGTTGATCAAGTCTATACGTCTAGCATTGTCAACATACAGTGATTGCTTCGCAGGAAGTAATTCTTCGGCCTCCCCGTCGACGCATATTAGTCCGATACCTTTAGCCTTGAGATCGCTATATCTGCGTTCCAACACGAAGTGAGCATAATCACTTGGAAATGAAACGTATACAAAATCAGAAATAAACAGTCTGACAGATGCTTGTCTCATTACTTGGCTGTAATGGCCTTGCTTCGCCTCCACAGTGACTGCAACCCTCTTTCGCGGCCTAATGCCAACCACATCGACACTTCGGGCGCTTCCGAGATGAGGTGGCACTTCATATGCGACCGAATAACCACGATTCATCAACAACTGGCCAATCTCAGGATACATCTCTCTCTCATTCAATGCGATTCCTCCTTTGAATCCCGTATGATTGCTTCCAGTTCCTTGATGGCTAAGGCATTCTTCAGTGGAACTACGCAGGCTTGATACCGTTTCCTCATTCTTCGTAGGTAAGAGTAAGTACTTAGATTTACTGAACTAATTGAGAAAAACGCAATCAAGACAACTACAATGAGCGGCCAGTCGATTAGTCTGTAATAATTGAGTGCGAGCAAGGTCCCGATCAAGCCTAGGATCATGTAAGATGCTATCAAAGACCTGAGAAGGCCTTGCTTAGAACGTTCGAATTCCTGAACGGAGTCCCTGGCCTTCTGAATCTGGAAAAGAAAGTGATTGTAAGTTGTCTTGATTTTATCAGCATGATTCTTCGAGATGTCACCAGCGGCCCAATCAATTCCCTTAGCAACGTATCTAAGCACGAAATCAATATTGCGTTCTTCGAAGGTGTCCAGATCAGAAACTGGTAATTGGGAATTATCGTCTATGCTGGCTAACAGCTTGTCCAAATAAGAAGTCAGAGTGACGAGTGCGCCTGATGCCAGCAAGATGACCACTTCGACGGAAGGTGGCAGAGGTTCCATTTCAGAGCACCAGAAGAAGATTCGGAATTCTAGTACATGAAGCTGTCCTTGATTTCTGACCGTTCGGTGAACTTAGGATATTCCTTGTAGACACGCTCCACCAAGTCCATGAGCGAGACCTTTCCGTAGTTTGTCTTTATGCGGTCGATCTCCTCATAAAGCAAGCTTGAAAGTTGTCCTGCTTCTATAAGCCGTTGGACCGATCTATGGCCGTTCTCAGTTACGAAGAATTTCTGCGTTTCCTCGTCTTCCCCGTCAACAGTAATCAGGCCTACGGTCTGCAGGGCGCTCAAGTCATCGAACACTTCTTCTGTGAACGGTCCAAAACGCCATGGTCTGAAATGATAGGTACCTGTCGAAAGGCCAATTTTCATTTCTTCTATTATCTTTTTCTGCACAAGGAATGTGAGTTTTTCCAGAGCCGTTCTCCCAGTTATGGGTTTCTGCTTATTCGAATCCAACAACACTAAAAGGTATGTTGCTCTTGGAAGTCTCATGACATTCTTCGAAGTCATATCTTGCTTCTCACCTGAGCGTTCGTGCGAACTGATCATTCTATCCCTCTTTTTCTAATCTGTTCCTGGCCAATGTGTCTTATCCCAAACTCCCCCGTCTCCATCGTCTTTTCAGGTGGTTTGTCGAACCCGATTCGGAGTAGGCACGACACTCCTAGTCCACTCATGACTTGGCCTCCTCTTCATCCAGGAATCTCTCAATTGCTTTCCTTACGATGCAGGTCCTGGATACCCCGTAGTGGCGCTCACGAAATCCATCAAGTCTCCGTTCCAAGTCTGGACCCAATCTGATCGACCGTGGTGGATCATTCTTCTGGTTCTTTCCTCGAACCATCAGTGTCAACATACTCTTCCCAGTACATGTATTCGTCGTATGCTATGTATTACAAAAAATCTCTATAGGACAAACACTACCTGTATTACAGTTTGCATCTCATGTGAGAAGCTGAAAAACCGTTATGAGATTTTGAGCATATCCATCTGGCTTGTGAGGACCAAGGCCGTTTTCTTGATGCTCACAATTGTACAATTTGAGAGTGATGTGAAGGTTTAATATAGTCGTGTTGACGGCCCTAGCTAACTAGCCACCACGTTGCAGGTTGATTGCATGTAGTCACAGACCGTATGACAGAATCAGCAACTCCAGAAGGTTCGTGGACAAAAGGATAATTGAGTGGACTCTCATTACGACCGGGGAAACTCTGAAGACTAGTGCCATCTATTGTGGGGATTGTCAGAGAATACTTGGGAACACGGTCGAATTCCCTGACGAGGCAGTGGACCTAATCTATGTTGATCCACCATTCTTTTCGAGCCGACACTATGAGGTTCTATGGGGCGATGGCTACGAACTCCGAGCTTTCGAGGACCGATGGAAAGGAGGCATCGAGAACTACATCGCATGGATGGAGCCCAAGCTCTCAGAATGCCACAGAGTGCTGAAGAAGTCGGGCACATTCTACTTGCATTGCGACTGGCATGCTTCTCATTATCTCAAGGTTCTAATGGACCGACTATTCGGGCACAACAATCTCGTGAACGAGATCATATGGAGACGTCAATCAGCACATGGGGATGCTAAACAGGGAGCGAAGCATCTAGGAAGAGTTCATGATGTGATTCTCATGTATGAAAAAGGCTCCGATGATCGTATCTGGAACACCCTGTATGTTCCCTATGATGAAAGCTACACAGACTCATTCTACAGGTACATTGAGCCTCGAACGGGGAGAAGATACACACTGGGCGATTTGACGGCAGCAAAACCCGGGGGTGACACCTCATACTCTTGGAAGGGAGTGCGCCCTCCTGCCGGACGGTACTGGGCATATTCAAAGGAGAAGATGGAAGGATTCGATAGAGAAGGGCGAGTCGTTTATCCTAAGAAAAAGGGTGGGATGCCTCGGTACAAGCGCTATCTTGACGAAATGCCGGGTGTGCCCCTGCAAGACGTCTGGAACGACGTGCCACCGGTTCAAAGCAAATCAGAAGAGAGACTGGGTTATCCCACACAGAAGCCGGAGGGGCTCTTAGAGCGCATCATCAAGAGTTCATCAAATCCTGGAGATGTGGTACTTGATCCAATGTGCGGATGTGGAACGGCAATAGCGGTTGCCCATAAGTTAGGTCGCAAGTGGGTAGGGATAGATGTCTCACCAACTGCATGCAAACTCATGGCTAATAGGATGAGAAAGATTGGCGCCCAAGACATCAAGCTCGAAGGTCTGCCTAAGACGATAAAGGAGGTCATGGCCTTGCAACCCTTCGAGTTCCAGAACTGGGTATTACAGAAATTGATGGCGAGGGCGTCAGCAAGGAAGACCGGAGACATGGGAATTGACGGCTATCTCTTTGACGGGTCGCCGATTCAGGTGAAGCAATCCGAATCCATCGGGAGGAATGTGATTGACAATTTCGAGACCGCCATCAAGAGAGGAAAGAAAACGAAAGGAGTAATCGTGGCATTCAGCTTCGGCAAGGGTGCCTATGAGGAAGTGGCTCGCGTAAAGAACGCCGATGGCGTAGAGATTGAGCTGAAGACCGTCGAAGACATCATGCGCGAAATCTGAGGATTCAAGAAAGAAACAGACTGGAGGGCGCAATGCGATGAAGAAAAACATTGGACGGGACAAGGCAAATCAAATGATTGCTGAATGGAACGAAGCAGAACATAGGAGCCGAGTCTGGCGAATGAGGAAGTTGATAGGAGCGGAAAAGGCCGACTGGCTCGTTTCCCCAGGGCCTCTTGCGGCGATGTATTATCACGAAGCACGACTATGTTGGCTGAGCGGATCATATGTTGCTACCATCGTTATGACACAGCTTGCATTCGAAGAGATCCTGAGGAAGTTCTTTCGACGTACAAGCAGCGGCAACAGATTGCATGAAGGCAAGACTGAGATAGATGATGCATCCTTTTCCCAGCTCATCCACCAAGCATCGCATGAGAACTGGCTCACGAAATCGGAGACGAAGAGGCTTACAAAACTTCGAAAAGAACTCCGCAACCGCTACGTTCACACAAAAACCACAACCAGCGGAGATGACCAGCATGCGAGACCCGAATACATCATCTACGACACTGATGCCGAGCGAAGAATCGCGGCTCCGAGCATCAATGGAGGATCGATTGTAGCTGACGCCCTAGAAGCCATTGAGCTCCTTGAATCGCTGTTCCCGGAAATCTCAACGAGACTGGCTTTCGCTTCGGGGGCGCCGAAAACGTCCTAGAGTACTGCCTCTCCTCATAGTGGTTGCACTCAGAAGCGTTCTTCTGAAAAAGCTGGTATCTCGAACAGAGAGGTATCTCATGGGCATTCCATTAATGCCCCACTCCTCAAACTGGACATCGTAGACTCTGTCCGAGCATGTTCTTGCCAGCCGTCCTTGAGGGTCCATTTCTTGGAGCAGAGCCTCAAGCTCTTCATACTCAATGTTCCTCACATCACATGACGCCAGCCAATCGATGAGATCGTCTTCTCGAATCAGGATTGCCTTGCAACGAGCACATTTGCGACTCCGGACCTTGAAATATCCAAATGTGCGGCCAGATTCTCTCTTGGGAAAACGAGTGGGCATTCGCCTAGCTTTGCCAACAAAGAAGGCCGCCTCATCTGCGACGGCTTCACCTGTTAGATCCAGACAGAAGCCGAAGAGCCATCCACAGAAGGGACACTCCAGCTTCCAGACGCACTTGGCTTCCTCGTAGTTGACAATCCGTTTTTTCCTTGCCATTATGTCACCGGACGACATCATCGTCGACCAATTGACAATATAATATGCAAAAGTATATACGTCGAAACGTATATTAATGTCTGGGATGCCCCCAGTATGATTTCATTAGTGGATGCCCTAGACATGGAAGGTCACAGGATTGTGGGATGGCTACCAAGCCATCACACCTGCGGATGTCCAGACGGAAGGCTGAATTGCCTCACTCGAAAAGAGACTTTCCAACTCGGATCGACGATTATCAATGTGCAAGCGAGACACAGATGGCTCGAGTCTCATCCTGCAAGGTTCATTCCTGAGCTGCCCGAGAGGTACATCAAGCTCTTCAGCCATCGGGGAGAAACTGTTCTGGATCCATTCTGTGGATCAGGAACCACGAATGTCGTCGCAAAGGGACTCGGACGCAACAGTATTGGAGTCGACATCAACCCTCGATCGACAGCGATGACGATTTCAAGGCTGAACCAGACTGACGAACCGGAGTCGACCAATCACCTCATTATGACTGGCGACTCAAGAAAGGCGCTAATGAACCTGCCTCTAGGTGCGGTTGATCTAGCTGTGACCTCGCCTCCCTACTTCGATGTGGTAGACTATCAACATGATGACTCTGACCAGATTGGCAACTGGCACGACTATTCTGGCTTTCTGGAAGCCCTGAAAGAGGTTTTCGAATGTTGTTACGATGTCCTCAAGGAGAACGGCCACCTAGTTGTCAATACACAGGACCTGTACAAAGGGAATCTGAAGGCACCCATCCACTCCGACTACATCAACATCTGCAAGAGCATCGGATTCGAAATCATCAACATCAACATCTATGTGTTGAACTACAGCAACGGAGGGCGCCTTGTTTTCGGCTACCCAAAGAGCTACTATCCAAAGAACGACCATGAGTTCAATCTAATCTTCAGGAAGAGCCCGCAATTTGGCGCTATAAATGCTTAATAAGGGTTTAAATACGCCAAATACTTATATACTAAGGGCGTCATAGGTGTTCGTGTGAGCCAATGGCTGAAGTAAACGTGAAAGGAGTGAAAGGGCAGCTGGAACGGGTAGTAGACGATCAGGGCAGGGTCTACGTCGGTGAATGGAAGGGTCAGGATGTTCTCGTCCTCCTGAAACCCAAGGAATACGACAAGGTGACGAACGAACGAATAGAGGAGGAGATTCCAGGGACCCTGAAGAGGTATAAGAAAGTCGAGCTGTTGAAGGAAGTCGAAAAGGAACTCGGCCTTCCAATCAATACTAAAGGCTTCAACCCTGTGGATGACACTTTCAGTAAGGAAACAATGGCAGAAATACTGCTGGGAATAAGGAGGCTAAAGGGTCAAGTGAAGATTGACACCGATTGAAGCCGAACTGGACCAGCGGGGCGACCCGCGAAGATCTAACCCCGCTGGTTGTGGAGGCGATACCCGTGCAACGAATATCATCCCCCACTGGGGAATCAAACGAACCCGATGCTTATAACACTTTCTCGATGAGCTACGAAATTGGCTCAGAAGAGGCCGAGATTGTTCCATTCCAGGCCGAAGGCTATTCACTCTTCGGCTCGGAACCAGAAGCTCCGGACTTCTCAAATACAATCTTCGAAGACGGAGAAGGGGCTCGGTTCTCTGATCCTACACCAGAGCAGCCAATGGAGGCTTCGAAGTTCCTTAGCTTCTTAAGGTTAGATCCGATAACAAAGGAGCTGCGCTCGTTCTACAAGGACCTCGAGCACTTTCATTACCCGCTCGATGCGATGCTGCGCACAGTCATCTACCAGAGACTGGTGGGATTGAGACACGCAACGCAGCTGGAAACGAAACTAAACAACTCCTGGAAGGACTCAATCCCGCGCAATCTCGGCTTCAGAGAGAAGTGCGATGGCACGATTGAGGTTCCTGACCGACGCACAATAGATCACTTCGTTTGGAAGAGACTCGGGAGGACTGGAACCAACCTGATGCTGGATCTTATGGTCATTGAGCTGAGAAAGAATCTGGCACGGAGGAGAATACGCCTAGGCAGAAGAATCGCAGTCGACTCAACGCCGTTGGAAGGCATGTTTGGAGACGATGATGCAGAGTTCAACGGTCATTACAAGATGAACATGTTCAAGGTCCACCAAGCTACTTGCGTTGACACTGGCCTGAGCCTGGCGAAAATCGTCTCCAGGGCGAATGACTACGATGGCGACTACCTTATTCCTCTCATTAGGAAACTGCAGCATCTTGGAATAGCCGTCGAAGAGGTCATTGGCGATCAGCATTACGGTACCTTCAACAACTGGGCGCGACTGAACATCGAACACGGAATCAAGACCTACTTCAACCTCTCAAAGAACGACACCTACAGATACGATGGCACACCAGCCAGACTTAGAAAGCAGTACAACTCAATGTGGAGAGAGGCAGACTACGTCCCCGAGGCATCTCTCGAGCATATCCTAAAGTTCCTTCTTGCGCACGGTGTCATTGATTCTGTTGGTGCGTACTTCAGGAATCAGTGGTTTGAGCTCAAAGAAAGGGACCCTGAGAAGTGGCAGAAGATCTATAACAAGAGGACGACAGCCGAGAGATTCCATTCACATGTGAAGGAGCAGCTGGGCCTCGAAAGGAATCTGCGCGTCAAGGGAATCGACTCCATCGAAGTCTACACGAATCTATTTTGGATCGCCGAGATTGCGACAGCGTTGATAAGAGTCCAAAACGGAATCAAGGTCCAGCTGCTTAAGGCGAACCAGCGGGACCTTTTCTGAGCAGGTTCACTTCGTCGGAACAGGCCTTCCGGCTTCCATATCTTGAAAGACACCCGTCAAATCCACGCGTTCATCTACTACATCGAAGAGTTGAGGGGCGACGGACGTCTCGCGTGTTTTCACATAGAAAAGCCGCACAATGGCTCCAGCGTTCCTGGCGGCTTCTACTGCTGCGACATAGTCGCCATCCCCTCCGACCAACCCAATATGGAGAGCTTCCTTTGACCACGCGATACGCGTCATTTCAACTGCGAGTAGGACGTCGACCATCTTCTGCTCGATAGTCACGATTTCCGTCTGCTTCTCCTGATACCCACCATCCCTAAGGTATCCAGAAACCATTCTTTGCTTGCAGTACCCTTTCCGAACCGTGAACCGTTCTAGTCGATCTATTCGCTGCAGTTCCTCCTCCTTCTCCCGATACTTCTGCTGTTGAAATGGTGATGCGTTGTTTCTGTCCTTGTAGGGAAGGGCATCAAAATAGTAGGTGCGGAATCTCCAATGATGCTTTGGCACCAGGCAATCAGCGAAGGACTGTAAATCCCATCTTGGGTCAGAGACGAATCCTTGACGTGCCTTTGCCAGCCATCCTCCATCGATTAGACTCACAGATCTCGGTCTGTCCACTTGACCACCTCATCTTGAAACACATGACAATCTGATGAAACTATCGAGCGGCGGCGTGCCTCGGCAGCCAATATGGCTCCGAGGCGTGTAATAAAAGTAGTGTGGGCTCCACGATTCTGGAGCCGTGTAATTCGATGCTTCATAACAATGCTTGCTATAAAAGTGTTTCGCACAAATTCGCGCTACCTACAGGTGTTGGCAGCAGTCGAGAAGACTCATTTCGATGATTCCTTTTCCGTGTGACTCTTGAGCCTCTTCAGCTGCTGAGCAAGCCTGCGAGCTTCATCAACTAGAATCCTCTTCTGTTCTGGCGCAATTGACACTCTGACAATCTCAGACACCATCTGAGTAACCATTTCGGCGATACTCAGAACATGCTGGGTTTCTTTGGCTGAGAGGCCATTGGGGCGCAGGAGGGCGCAATCCGTGTGGTCGACGTATAGTCCTCTGTTCTTCTTGTCGTTTAGGCTCTCCAAGAGCGAGAACATCTTGTTCAGCTCTTGTGTAGCCTTTCCACCAGAGCTGAGTTCGATTCGATGCCGCCGATGTGAATGGATGGCTTTCTGCAGCAACTGCTCAACCTCAGACCTTCTGAAGGTATCCTTCCGCTTGCCTTCCAAGATTGAGTAGAATGGCAGGTAGAACATCCAGTCGGCTAGGAAGGCTGAGACGATAGCGTGCTTGAATCTGTGATCTAGTAGGTCCTTCTTCCGATATGTCGTCACGTAATTCGGATTCTTCTCTACGAGTCGGTACACACCTTCCGAGGCCGTGTAGTACACCAGCGCCTTAGCCGACTCTTCAATTGAAAGAATCGCGAGGGAGCATGCGTGTCCTCGACTACCGATAGACTTCAGATTCCTCGCGTCACGTATGAGTTGCCGTGCATTAGCAGCAGCCGCCGCTGATACAAGGCGATACAAGTGCCTTCCTGAGGGCATGATTCCAGAGTCTCATGGCGCTGTCTGTACAAGAAAGCTTCAGTTCAAGGCTTCTTTGTGTTGCAGTTCGGATTGTATTCCTGAATGGTCTGACTCTCTACCGAATCCCTTTCCCGTTGAGAATCAACGTACGTGAACCTGAATACGCAATCCTTGACTCTCTCAGATCGGATGCATTCATTCTCCTCGTTGTCGCCCAAGTGCTGAAGAAGCCGCGCCCTGACGTCTGTAGCTTGTCCCACATAGAAAACATAGTACTTGCCATCGTTTCTCTTTGATGACATTCGATAGACACCAGGCTTTGACTCTACAATCTTCTGCACTGTATCCGGAGTCAGTTCAACCAAATCGGACCAATCCTGTGGCATGGTTTTTCACCAGACTTGCACTACACTTGAGCTTCCTTAAATAGATAGTCCATAGAGGAAACCGAAAGTGCTTCCCAACCAGAAGCCTGCAATTAGCACAGAATAATGGCGCTATTTGCAACTCTTCACTAAGTAGGATGGAGTGACTCAATCCAGAATGATAGAAATCAGAGGCCGAGTCGCCCTCTTAGAAAGTCGAACGCTCTTCGACCCTTTGGCGTGTGAAACATGACGACTGGATGAATACCGCCAGGAACAGAAGCGCGGCTCCTCGTTCTAAGAACAGCAGCAAGGAAATCGTGCTTCCAACGTATTGTAACATCCCTACCAAGTTTTGCGCCAGCCTCTGCGTGAGCATTTCCGTGAGCATCGACCACGAAAGTGGCTGTCTCAGTTTCAGTCTCGAAAACCCATGTCTGCGGCAAGTATGCTTGAACGACCATTCCCCTGATTCCTCGAAGGTTTGGCTTCAGCTGGCTTTCTATCTCATGAGACAGACTTCCGAGCAAACCTTGAATGCAGCTCATTCTATTGAGCCCCACTGAACCATTCATCCTTGTCGTCCAGATCCGAGAGCATGAGACCTAAGCCGACGCCAGTTGCAACTGTACTGCCCGAGAGTATACCACCAATCAGAATTGGCACTCCGACTTCACCATGATGGGGGAGGCTTTCTCTCCACCCCTTCTTCTCCGCTCTCGAGCACCGATCATAGAGCAGTTTAGCAGCTATGCCTGCGGCGGCTGCGCCTCCAACTCCGAGAAGGAGACGGACCACTGGATCACTGAGCAGATCGTTCTTCCTATCCATCTTTGTCATTTCCTCTGTCATTTCTCCTTGAGCAGTTCTCGCAATAGGACGTAGGCACCAATCCCGACTATTGCACCTAAGGCGAGATTTCCCCAGTCGAATTGCTTGAGATCATCATCGGGGATATTGGCATCATCGAGACCTTTCTTCCTCAAAGCGTCTCGTGCCTGTTGTATCAACTCGTATTCGCCTTGGCTGACCTTGACGGTCATTGTTCGAGGTGGCATTTCAGATACCACGGTAGATATTGGGGTAGCGCCTATTTATAGATGTCTATTAGCCAGAACCGATTCATCGAATTCATCCTGCTAATGACGAATCCCTAATTAGCACGACATAACGGCGTTATTGGCAACCCTCGTGGAGAGGGTTGCCAATTAGCAGAACTGGCTAGTCGCAGTATTTGAATCTACCGAACTCATGTTCTTAGACTCTACCAACCTGTTTCTAGAAATCAAGATTCGGCCCAATCAAATCGATTTCTCG
>Ga0315296_10002266_pt1 | contig 16454 bp, 13 predicted proteins | sample YL17G14_18_MG_FD_203921 | JGI IMG/M metagenome (GOLD analysis project Ga0315296, IMG submission 203921) | Sediment microbial communities from Yellowstone Lake, YNP, Wyoming, USA - YL17G14_18 | ecosystem: Environmental > Aquatic > Freshwater > Lake > Sediment | place: USA: Wyoming | collected... | reverse complement strand
AGGGACGAGGGACGCAGCACTCCACTTTTCCACTTGCTCGTCGGTAATAAAGCCGAAACAGGAGTTAAGGAAAATTTAACTGTTGCAGAACTCTTTGGAGGCTGCTAATTTCATACTCGCCGCTGCGCGTCGCGCCCGAGGATCGGGAGTCGGGAATCGGCCTTGTACGCGCCATATATTACATCCTTGACAATCAAGGACTGACCGCCACAAAAGGGAGTGTTGCACAATGGAGCGGTACATTTGTATTCACGGCCACTTTTATCAGCCGCCCAGGGAAAACCCATGGCTGGAGGATGTTGAAGTCCAGGACTCAGCGTATCCGTATCACGACTGGAACGAGAAAATAACGCACGAGTGCTATAGGCAGAATGCGGCATCCAGAATACTGGGCCCAGATAAAAAGATTATCGATATAGTCAACAACTATCTGAAGATAAGTTTCGACTTCGGCCCCACTCTGCTTTCCTGGCTTCAAAGGCGCGCCCCAGATGTCTATGAAAGCGTGATCGAGGCCGACAAAAAGAGCCGAGAGATGTTTTCGGGCCACGGGGCAGCAATTGCGCAGGCCTATAACCATATCATCATGCCCCTTGCCAACATCCGAGACAAGCACACGCAGGTGATCTGGGGCATACGTGACTTCGAACATCGTTTTGGACGACTGCCCGAAGGCATGTGGCTGCCTGAAACTGCAGCAGATATGGAAACGCTCGAGGTCTTTGCGGAGCATGGCATCAAATTTACAATTCTGGCGCCGCATCAGGCCCGGCGCGTACGTCCAATCGGGGCAAACCAGTGGACGGACATCGATAAGAACAAGATAGACACTACGAAACCTTACCTGTGCCGGCTTGCCTCCGGGCGAACGATAAATCTTTTCTTCTACCACGGTCCGACTGCCGGAGATGTCGCCGATGGGCGCCTTTTGCAGAATGGTGAAGCTTTTGCCAAGAAGTTGGCTTCGATCTTTGCTCAGAACAACCAACAAGCTCAACTTGCCCACATCGCAACTGACGGCGAAACCTACGGTCATCACCATCGCCACACCGACATGGCACTTGCCTACTGCCTTCACTACATCCAATCCAATAACCTGGCTAAGATTACAGTGTATGGTGAGTATTTGGAAAAATTTCCGCCCACTTATGAAGTCCAGATCAATGAGAATACCTCCTGGAGCTGCAGTCACGGCATCGAAAGATGGAGGGCCAACTGCGGCTGCTATTATGGTAGGTATCCTTCGGGAAAACAACAGTGGCGGGCGCCTCTTCGAGAAGCCATGGACCGGCTGCGCGACCAGCTCGCTTCAGTTTATGAAAGTAGAGCCGCTCAGTACGTAGCCGACCCTTGGCAGCTAAGAAATACGTACATCGCGGTTATAAATGATAGGTCGATCGAAAACACCGAGAATTACCTGTCGAGCTCCACAGGCCGAGAACTCCCCTATGACGAAAAAGTAGCCGTCTTGAAGCTGCTCGAGATGCAGAGAAACGCAATGCTGATGTATACAAGCTGCGGCTGGTTCTTCGACGATATATCCGGAATAGAAACGGCTCAGATAATGCAATATGCCTCGCGGGCAATCCAATTGGCTAAAGAGGTGGCCGGGCAGGACTTTGAGCCTGGATTCAGGGACATTCTGGAGAAAGCACCGACCAATCTTAAAGAATACACCAATGGTAAGCAAGTCTACGACGCCTTTGTGAAATCCAGCAGCATCGACCTGAACCGCGTGGGTGCTCACCTGGCGCTTAGCTCCATTTTCGAGGAGTACACCGATAAAATAGACATCTACTGCTATTCGACAAATATCGAGTTATACGACCGCGTTGACGCGGGCATTCAGACCCTCGCTGTCGGCAGAGCAACCATTCAATCCAGTATTGTCCTGGAGAAACATCCGGTAGATTTCGCGGTGCTGCATTTCGGTGATCATAATTTAATCGGAAGCGTAAACGCCCGAATGCCCGATGATGCATTTTCCAGTATGCAGGAAAATCTAAAGAACGCATTTGGCAGAGGTGATATGACCGAGGTTATGCGCCTTATGAGTATCTCCTTCGGAGGAAACAATTATTCGCTCTGGCACTTGTTCAAAGACCAACAGAGACGCATTCTGTACGAGCTGCTGGAAACAACATGGCAGGAGATCGAAGCTTCTTTCAGGCACATTTACGAGCATGATTACACAATAATGAAGATAATGCGAAGCATGAATATGCCTTTACCGAAGGCGCTCTCTGCTCCTGCCGAGTTCATCCTTAATCAGGACTTGTGCAGAGTCATACAGGATGATAAATCCGACCTCAAGAAACTGAAGAATCTCGCGGACCAAACCGCCCGATTGTCATTGCAGCTTGACCATGCTATGCTAAGGTACGAAGCAGGTCGTAAGATTAATGACCTTATGACCAGGCTGAAGAATTCACCCCAAGACACCGCCCTGCTTGAATCAATAGAAGCAACCATACGAACTTTACTGGCAGTAGTCTCAGAACTCGATCTGCAAACCGCTCAAAACGTCTTATTTGCCATCAGCGAGCAAACATATCCGCATGTGAGGGATAAAGCCAATTCAGGAGAAAAAAACGCTAAAAAATGGGTTGAAAGCTTCCGGAACCTGGCAGAATATCTGGGCGTAAGAGTCGAATGACAACCCGGGCGTGGCACCACCCTTCAAGTGGAAATTGACAAATTCGCCATTACGTTCTATTCTGCCCATCTAACTAACTGAGGGTGCAGGTCTTGCACGATCTGGTTAGCCGGTTTTATGCGAACGTTTATGTTTTGCAGTCCGGATCCCGCCGTCACGAAGGAGCAGCCATAATGCGCCAACGTTCTCTCTCTGGCTTGAAGCTGCATGGGAACGACTTTGAATCCGCTCCTGTTATTAAGCATATAGAATAGCTCGACACTGAAAAGCTTAGGCTGAGCCTGACCCAAATCGACGGTGCAGCTCACCTCGAGCTTGTCACCTTCCACGAGCCGATCTTTCTTATCTGCGTTGATGGCAACGGCTGTAAACTTGACGGCGTCCCAGTATGGCAGAATTTCTTGAGCCTGCTCTGCGGCCTCTTTCAGGCATCGGGAATTGTCCTGCGACAGCCTTTCAAACTCTTTTTTGGATGGCACGTAAAGCTTGTCCACATAGCCCATCAGCACTCGGTTCATGTTGAACTGTCGGCAGACACTGCTGATGCTCTGCTTCATCATCTCGACCCACCGCCGTGGTATGCCAAACTCATCACGATCATAAAACATCTGGGTTATTTCTTCTTCCAGCAAATCGTAGATCTGATTAGCTTCGGCCATTTCCTGTAGCTCTAAGTGCCGGTAAAACGCCCCGGCAGTTATTGCCCAGCCGTTCTTACCGTTGTAGCCCTCGGGCCACCAGCCATCCAATACGCTCAGATTGAGCACCCCGTTGATCGCCGCCTTCATCCCCGAAGTCCCGCTTGCTTCGTTTTCTCTCAGCGGAGTATTCAGCCAGACATCTGCTCCCCAAACCAGGTGCCTGGCGACGTTCATATCGTAATTCTCAAGAAAGATTACCTTATCGGGAAGCTGGTAATCTTTGGCGAAATCCAGAATCTCTTTTATCATATCCTTGCCGACGTCGTCGGCAGGATGAGCCTTGCCGGCAAAAATAAGCTGCACGGGCCTGGTGGTACTGGTAAGAATCTTTTTCAACCTCTCCTTGTCCTTAAGAATGAGGGTAGCGCGTTTATAGTGGGCAAAACGCCTGGCAAAAACAACGGTCAGATACTCAGGATTTAATAGTCGCGTGAGATTCGCGATCTTGGGCTGAGCATATCCCTTGGCGGCAAGGTCATCAGCAAGTTTCCGGCGTATGAAGGTGGCTAAACTTTGCTTATTCTTTCGATGCGCCTCCCAGATTTCCTCGTCCGGAATATCCGCAACCTTATTCCAGAATTGATCATCCTGCGCACAGTGTATGTAATCCGGGCCGATATGGCGGTTGAACATGTCGGTGAAAGGCTCACTCAACCACGATCTGTGCACGCCGTTGGTCACATAGTCTATGGGGATTTCTATAGTTGGCAACTCTGGGAATAGACTTGCCCACATTTTACGCGATACGTCCCTGTGCAGTCTCGAAACACAATTTACGTACTTGGCAAACCTTATGGCAAAGGCAGGAAGCCAGAAGTTATCCTTATTACCCTCGATAAATCCGTAGGCCGCCAGCTCATCGAAAGAAAGTCCCAACTGTTTTACCGTCGGCTCAAGGTATTTCTTGACCATTTCGGTCTTGAAGTGCTCATTTCCAGCTATAACAGGTGTGTGCGTAGTGAAAACGGTGGAAGCGCGTATCAACAATTTGGCCTCTGAGAAAGAGAGTTTTTGCCCTATCATCAGCTCCTGCAGCCGGGCTATTATTAGAAATGCGGAATGTCCCTCATTTATGTGGAATATCTTAGGCTTTATGTTTAGCAGGTCCAACGCCTTTATTCCTCCAAATCCGAGCACCAGCTCCTGCTGCAGGCGTTTATCTCTGTCTGCGACATATAGCTCGTGTGTGATGTCTCTGAGGTCCGGAGGGTTGTCTTCTATATCCGTGTCCAGTAAGATGAGCCGTGTTTTGCCCACGTCTATTTGCCATAGCTTGATCTTGAGGTCCCGGCCGAGTATCTGCATCTTCACGCACGCCTTATCATCGCCGGGGCACTTCAGCTCACGAATAGGAAGAAGGTGATTCTCAAACTCAGTGAACAGCTCTTCCTGCTGTCTGTTCAGGTTGATTCGCTGCGTAAAGTAGCCGTACTTGTAGATCAAGCCGACCCCCACTATTGGCACATCGAAGTCCGATGCGGCTTTTAAGAAGTCTCCGGATAGAATGCCCAAGCCGCCCCCGTATATAGGTATACACTCGTGCAGGCCAAATTCCATCGCAAAGTAGGCGACTATGTCGGTTTCGCCGAGTTCGCTGCCGCCTCCATTCGTGGCCCGTCGGTATTTCATATAATCTTGGAGCTTCTCCCAGACTCTTTCCAGCTCGAACAGAAAACCTTTGTCCCTGGAAAGTTCGCCGATCCGGTCTTCGGACAGGCTGAGCAGGAGTCTCAAAGGATTATGGTTAACCGTTCTGAACAGTTGTGCATCGACCCTGTAGAACAGGTTTATCGCCTCGTAATTCCACGTACACCAAAGATTGCCGGCTAGTATATATAACCTGCTCAGGTTTTCAGGGTACTTGGGATAAATAAAGATATTCTTGAAAATCATGCTTTAGTTTCTCCGATCTTCTGCGACTGTTACCGATCCATTGGCAGGGTGAGCGTACCACAGAAGCACAGAATACACAATACAAAACTTAACAGAAACTCTCCGCAGCCGTCACCGATTGGCCGCTGGGTTAGAATGTAGAATGTAGAATGCACAAATTTCTCAATTCTTCATTCTAAATTCTCAATTACCTATTTGCCCAATTGTCTCCAGAGAAGACGGCGAATTTCTGCACTGATGCTGGGCAACGGGACAGTCATTGATTTCGGTTCGCCCAGAGTCCCTTGCACCTTCACCGAGGCTGCATTTTTCTGCAGTGATGTCGTCAGCCTGTCCAATTCACTTGCACCTGGCAATCGCATTTTCTTCAAAGGCCGGTTTGAAGCGAAGGCATATCCATCCACCGGACTTTCCAGTCCCATGTTCAGGTCTTTGACAGTGCCCGCACCTCGTACCTCCACGCCGCGATTGAAGTACAGGAAACTTGGTATTAGCAGCTTTGACCCTTCTATCAGCAGTTTAACCGACCCCTCCCCACTTGGCCGAGGCTCGTCAAACCTTATGCCCAACGCCCTGTGCAAAGTGGCAATAATGTCGCTGCCGACAAGATCAGATTCGGAAATGTCCACCTCAGCTTCACCTGTCAAGCCCCGCAGATGCGACACCGTCACTGCTGTTGCCTTTCCAGCCAGACGACCGGGGATTTTGTGTGCATCGGGCTTGAAGCAGCGCACGGTCTGGTCCAGATCGAGATTCCTGAAATCGGCATCTACCCAGGTAGACACCTCTCGGCCGTGCCGACCAAAAGTTGCTCGCGCCGATACGCTGCCACCCAGCAGATCGAATGTCGATTGGTCCACAACCAGCCGATCCTTGCCTGCATAGGCTACAATTTGCGAGTCTCTGATTTGTGCACCACGAAAACTGCCATCGGCGGTCCGGGCCTTGATTTCAAGAAGTAGGCGCTCCAGCGGCCGGGCTGTGTCAGCAGTTCTTACCGTTGCGAACCCAGACGACGTGCCGGCAAGGCCTTTGCACGCTGGCCACCAGTTTGCAGGAGCAGCCAAGTCGATATCTCGCCATTTGAACTCAGCATTGCTCTCAGGCCAATCATCGAACCGGATTGTTGCCTTTCCCTCGCAGGAGCCGCCAAAAACTCTTACGCCGATCTCTCGCAATTTAAGGGTCTGGCCTTCAACACCACTAGAAAAGGTCACGTAGCCGAAGTCCTTCCCTGCCAGCACGACCTCCGCGGATACGTTAGCGTTTGCCTTTGCGCTTCGCTTGAGAACATCTAAGTCAGCTTTTGCCTCTCCGTCTGCTCGAGCGTCCAAGTTGTACTGAGGCAGGATAATCGGCCATTTTTCAGCAGTCGTCTCGATATGTAGCAATTGTGGCTGAGAGAGATTGAAGCTCATCTTTCCCTTTGCGATTCCGGTCTTGTGCCTTAGAACAATCGGGTCAAGCCTGACCTGTCCGTCGCGCAAAGAGATTTCGCCTTCAACGTGCTCGGCCTGGAAGGCGGACACTGTTATCTGCTTTGCCCGCCAACTGCCGGAGGCCTCCAGGCGATCGGTTTCAAAGTTAGGTAGGTCAAGTTTCAAATCGGCGGCGATCAGCCCCTGCCAGATTAGTGGCGGACCAATCATTTTGCCTACCGAACTGAGCGAGACTTCCTGCAGATCCAGGGTCAAGTGACTGGATCGACTGGAAAACTCATATTGGCCGGCAAGATGACAGCTCCCACCCAGCAGGTCAAATGACTCGGACGACGTAAATTCAATACGCTGTGGCGTCAGATTCGCGTGCAACTGCACCTTCAAAGTCGGAATCATTCGGCCCCAGAACATCATGTTCTCGCCAGTGACGGCAGAGTCAAAAGTCAGATTCAAAGGCTGGACCGTGCCGCCGACGTTCGCGTCGACATGCCACGCCGCGTTCAGACTTGCGGCTTGTGTTGGCCCCCCGCACGGGGACTTTGGCCTGTAGCATAAAGAGGCCCGTGCTTGCTTGAGCTGCGTCTCCGGCAATGTGATTGTGCCCACCGATGCCACAGTCAGGTCGTTACAGTCCAGCTTAAAATCTGAGATGGTAATGCTCTTGCGGTCTCCCATCGCTGCCAATTGCAGACTTAAGGGTTGTGCCCATAGTTCTTTGACTTGAAGTTTCTCTGCAGCAAGTCGAATCGACCAGCTCTGGTCACTCGCTGAAAACTGACCCCGAGCGCTGACATGTCGGGCGTTTGGCACATCGAGGTCCTCCAGCGTAATTCGTGGCCAGTCCATAAGAAAACGAGCCGCTATACCGCCTACCTGAACGACCTTTGCCTTGTGTCGCCATGATAAATGCGGAATTGATGTTTGCCACATAAGCCGCGAACCAGTTAGGCCCGAGCCGGCGGCCTCCACTTCAGCATCCCACCTGCCCCACGGTGAGCGCCCGCTCGCCACAGCTTTGACCTGGATATGTTTTGGCCCGGCTCGAGGCCACTCAAGCGAGCAATCCCAAGTACCTGCATGGTCAATTCCATTGTCGCCGCTGACACGAGTCCATGACCCGGTCCATTGTCCCTTTCCGCTTTCGCGACTCCAATGGCCGGTAATGTTTGCCGTGAGACAGCCTGTTGCAACCACAAGTTGGACGGCTTGAAACGTGTTCCGCTGCAGCCTGATCATTCCGCCTGCGATCGTAGTCTTCTCGAAAGCAAGTGTCTGATCGTCAAAAACAAGGTCTTCAGGCTTTAGGTTTATTTCGTCAGGTGCGATTTCTATTCCGGCATCTCCCCGTATTTTCGCCGTGCCAAGCTGCAGGTGCTCCAGCTTCAGGCGTCCTGTCAATTTCTGCTTTGTTAGCTGACCCTGCCATTGACCAGATGCGCGTGTCGGCGTGACATTGTTGGGAAACCAGATTTCCAGCAAATCATCCATTCTCTCAAATCTGAAGTCTACAACATGGCTACTGGCTTCGCCAGGTACTATTCGTCCTTGCAGGTCTAACCGTGAGGGAATATTGACGTCGAAATGCCAGGCTAACGTGCTACCTTGTGCGCCGTGAAAATTCAGTGGACTAAATTTCTTGACCTCGCCATTGTGACCAACTACCACTGCTGTTGCGTTTGAAATCTCCAGCTTAGGCAGCTTCCTCTTGTTCTGCCAGTTATCACCACTGTGATCCAGCCCGCCGAAAACTGATGCCAGCTCCTCTATATTCCACCGACCCATCTTGTCCTGTCGGATGTACAGGGCGGCATCCTGGACCTGTATTGAACTCACATTCACAGACCTGGTCAGTGGTATCAGGGCAGGAGCAGTATGTGATACCTTTATCTCGCGGGCAGTGAAAAAAGCATCCTGCTCAGCCACTGAACCGATAGCAATGTCTTCAAGGATGGTAGTCCCAGCCCAGCCTGTGGAGAATGAGCGGACAGATATCCGCACGCCGAGTTGTCTACTGAGAGCCTGCAATACGTACCGACGGGGTAGATCGATCCACAGGACTGCTCGAATGCCTGCGACCGCAAACAATATGAGCCCAAACACACAGATAGCGATCCAGAGTATCCACCGGCGCATAAATCTACACCTTGTTCCCCCCATCGGGCATACATGCTATGCCGAGGTGGGACTTTTTACATCTACGTTCACTCAAATTCGTGCTCCACGGTGGCAATAGTGCCCAGCGTGGTTGGGCCAAATCCGAAGAGCCACCAGTCCTCGCGGTAAGTCCGACCAACGGAGGGTCCGAAACTCGCCATAACTTCGCCTGTGTCCCTCCAGTAGGCGACGTAGGCAACGCTCGCGAAGCCGACCTGTCTGATCTTCTTAGTTATGGCTAATTCTGGGGTAACGAGCGTAGCCATAGGAGCTTGTGTTGCCGTGGAGGTTGCGCCTGATGGCGCGAGAATAGCGGGTATCCCAAGCAGACTTTCGTAGCGGTCTATCCCCACGCCTTCACTGCGCACTTCCAGAATCACCTCCGCATCCTCACGCTTGCTTACCAGTTGTACTCCCGAGCGAAGCAGCTTGGCGCGCAGCTCGCCCAGAACGAAGTCTTTCTCAGCCTGGGCTGCGTAGACGGAGTCTACAAAGACTTTACGTCCGTGAAGCGACTCAAAAGACAAAGGTTCGACCGCCTTCACCGCCGCCTGGGATAGTAGAAACTGTTCTGTAGCGGTGCGCGCCGGATCAGTAACGCGAATATTGGCACAGCCGCTCAAGAGCCAAACTAGCACCGACAGCGCAACTGCCAAAACGCTTCCTGCCGATGCAGCCGTTAAAATCTGTAGCAAACCTTTGTGCTCATCATGCATACGTAGGGATTATACCGGGACCCAATCTCTGCGCCAAGTATACTCGGCAAACACCGACACGGTAGGCAATCAGGGACCTCGCAGAGCCACGCACAATTACTGCCAAATGCACTGCGCGGCTCAAGTGCAATGAGCAGATATGCTCAACACCCCGACTTCGCACGAGCCTGTCGGCGTTGATCCCAGTTGACAGTCCTGACATATTATGGGACTCACAATTCGCGCACGGTCACCGGCTGAATTGACAATCGACAATTGAAAATTGACAATTTGCCCCTCAGGCCTTCATGTCACCCGTTTAGCTGAAAGTTTAGCTGGCCCAAGTCTTAATAAAAATTCAGGACCATTTCCTGGTTTAAATTTGGCTTGAATCCTATAACTATTTCGGTCCTGGCTTGGTAACAAACATGACAGAAACAGAGTTTCGCTTGTCACCAAATCTTCATCAAATTCCCTTGACTGTGAACAAGCTATATGTTATCCTAATCATACTTTCGCCGGGACCGCGGAAGCAAATCGTTAGGGGGTGTTGACGACGTCAGTTACCAGTCGATCCAAAATTTGAAGTTATAAACAGTGTGTTGAATCAAATGGGGGGGCGGTCATGGCAATCCAAACTCTACCTGAAGGTTTCATTCTTGTCACCTTGTCGCAGCGCCCACATCTGGGCCATGAATTGGAAAGGATCAATGAGATCGCTTGCGACGGATGCAACTATGATGTGATTATTGATTTCTCCGGCGTCCAGATACTGACTTCTGCGAGCATCTGCAACCTTTTGTTATTGAGGGAGTTTCTGAGCGCAGTCGGCCATCAGGTGTTTCTGTGTAGTGTTTCTCTGCCAGTTAAATGTCTCTTCATTCGACTTGGCCTGGAAACGCTTTTTGAGTTCGCCGATGACAGATTTGGGGTCTTGGAAACCGTCACGCACCACCGCCATAAGAAGTGACCTTTTGGCCGGGTTCCGCTTCAGCCGACAGCCTGTATTTGGGTCGCTACTGTCACGCCATCCATCGACGTTTGCGATTCTTTGATTCTACTATGGCCCTGCTGGTAAGTTCCGCATCTATTTCTACTTGAAAGTCAAACATGCCTGCACAAATGAAGTCAGCCCCGCTCTCAAATGCAAAATAGAATCCGTCCTCTGGCGGGATAGCACCAGCAGCCAAAACCTTGAAGGCTATCCAGGGGACTTTCACGTCTTGCATAAACGCGACGGTCTGCTCATGGTTGTGGCAGAACATGTTATCGTGGTATTCTGCATGATTGGGGGACTCTTTTTCGTACATCTCCATATACCGTCTATTCTCTTTCGGATGAGCAGACCAATATCGGTCATGATGCAGTGTCGTCATATAGAAGTCAGGCACGAGTCCTTCTTTTTCGCAAAACACGATGGGCTCCAGCCGATGCGCGCAAATACCGACGGGAATATTGTATTTCTTCATGACCTCGAACGCCTTTACGATATTGCTCTGCTTTTTCTGATAGTACCAGATGTCACTGGCGCCTCCCCATAGATACGCCGCCGAGGCTCCGAGCTGCAAATGCTCCACCAGCAGCTCTTCGTACTTGCTGATGTCCGTGGTGATCACGTCGGCAATCCATTGCATTTTGCCGCCCCACTCATCCCAGTATCTGGATAATCTGAAGTGCTGGAAATTGTGGTTCTTCAGAACAATGGTATTAATTCCATGTTCCTCGCATTTCTTCAGTGTCATGAAGACCCTTTCTTCGGTGTTGTAATGGGCTGCAAGGCTGCGCACATAATCCAAGTCTCTGGCGTGCATGTTCATGCTGATCAGATTGCTGCCGCTGATGAGACGACCGACAGAGAGCCTGCCGATCTTCCCAACGGGCATCTTCTTCTGCTTGGCAAGGACTTTCGGATCGTCTAAATCCAGAGTCTTGAGCCTGGCATATTCCTGGTTTTCAGATCTGGCAATGAAAACAGGGGCGCTTCCATCCTCCATGTCTGCCGGTGCTTTTCTTTTGGAAAATGCGTCTGATGCTATGCCAAGAAAGGGCAAGGTGCTCAGAGTTCCGAGCATTTCTCTGCGGTTTGTAGATTTCATTCGACAGCTCCGGTATGAGTCTGCTCAGCTACACCGCTGAGGCAATCTTCTTTTATTGTACTTATGCGAGTCTTTTTGTACGATAAAAATAGCAAGAATGTTGTTTGCTATTTTGAGAAAGCACTATATGAAAAGCCCAGAGCAAAAACTACGGCGTAAATGCACTCCTGCTCTGCTGAGTGTGCGGGCCAAGGGAGTGATCTTCGTTGTTCTGTGCCTGTACGGTCTGGTACAAGCTGAGCCACTGACTCTGCCGGCAGATCAGCGTCCGAGTTGGCTGCAGCGTGACGGGATTGTAATGGCAGGGCCCCTCCTGAGCGCAGTCGAAGGATAGCTGGGAACCTCTGCTGTTCAGAGTTCGCCGTGATGGCCAAGATGGCTATGTACCCAACGCCCTACAATCGGCTGCTTATGTGCAAGAGCATAGCCCACAAATGATCGAGAAACTAAAGGGCCTTGGCGTCAACTTTGTCATGATGCACTGCTACAAGGGTGCAGGCTTAGTCGCTGAGCAGCAGAGCATGGCAGACGCAGTCAAGTTCGCCAAACTCTGCCATGACGCCAGCCTACATGTGGGCGTTTACACCTACAGCGGTGCGTTTCTATGGGAACCACTGTTCAAAGAAGTTCCTCAGGCGAGCCACTGGGTTCTGCTGGATGCGAATGGCAAGCCACAGACATACGGCAGCGCAACCTACCGCTACTACTGGAACAGAAACCACCCTGAGGCTCAGGCTTTTTACCGAAAGATCGTGTCTGCGCAGACAGGTCTGTGAACCTTGGTCGACCTGTTACGATTAAAGTCATCGAGGATGCTATCGTGGCAAATCAGAAGTCGTCCGAGATAGTCCGGATAGAGTTATACCGTGAGTTACGGTCGATGTTGACGACTAAAAGTTCTTAGAAGTACCACACAACATACACTTCTTTAGGCCGGTTCTTTCACCACTAAGACCGGCCTTTTATGTTATTAGACGGATGGGCGAAAAGTATGAACCCGCGCTTGACGAATGGTCAAAACCCTATATACTTATGAATAAAAGGGATTTTTTCTGACACAACAAAACCGGGAGAAAAATATGTCCAGTAAACTAAAAAAGATGCAAGAGCAGGTAAAAGAGGAGTTAGAGCATATTCCGGACTGGCCAGAACCTCAAAATGAGCTGAGGGAAATTTACTGGACACGTCGCATGCGTAGTTTGGGTAAGAAGGCAGTGTCCAAACAAACACCTAGGGAAGTCCTGGAGAAATGTATTTCTGACCTGAAGAAGGATTATCCTAACTTTCAATTCAAGTATGATGAAGACTTCTTCAACAAATGTGGTTAATTACATATTATATGCTAATACTGACTGCTAAAGTGTTATAAGGTATACATGTTAAGCCCCAGTTTGGACTGGTCGATTATATACCAGAAACCAAACTAATTGAAAGGGTTTAACATGTGTATCTCAGACCCAGATTACCGAGAGTTTATAGAACAAAAGAAACGTGATGACTTCTGTGAAGATTTCAAAACATTTTTCAAGCAACTTTCCTTACGAGACCGCCCAGAGGTGGGCATGCAACTAATTCAGTTTATGGTCTTAGAGACTCCTTTTGGTATTGAGAATATAACCAAGTTAACCGAGTTGTTTAATGAACTCAAACGTAGGCTTGGTCTATAAGAGCTTGATACTGAATGCTAAAGTATTTTGGGTGGAGCAAGGGAGATATTTGCCAGGCCGCAGCCCTGTACCGCGATTGTTCGGCCTTTTGCTGCCAGGGCCCCTTGATGAGCGGCGGTATCTATGCCGCGAGCCATGCCGGAGACAATTGTAAAACCTGGTGAAGCCAATAAATGTGCGAGTCGGGAGGCTTGCTCCTGGCCGTAGAGGCTGCATCGGCGGTTAGCTTTCGATATCCAATTTCCTGCACATCGTTCATGTTCCTGGGCAGATTTACCCGCCATACGTCTGGCGGGCAAGCCTTGCCACCGTAGACTGTTTCGTAGCCAGCCTTTTGGAAAAGCCGGCCAAGCGATTGTCGCAGCATAGCATCGGTCACAGCAGCCCGTCCGGAGTCACTGTTCTGGCCCACGCCGATCGCGCTGGGCATAAGACCTGTCTGAAGACTGAATCGGCTTGGTACACACACAGGGTTGCAGGCATAGGCTCTTTCAAACCTGGCGCCGGAGGCAGCCAATCGGTCCATCGCAGGGGTATTGAGCCACTTGTTTCCCGTGCAACTCATCATGCCGGCATGTTGTTGGTCGGTCATAATGAAAAGGACGTTGGGCTTCCTTTGCGGCCTTGCACTACTCGTGGCCGATCTTACCCGCCCCAGCATCAGGCCGATCGCAGCACCTGCCGTCGCGGTGATAAATTCCCGTCTTCTCATTTTTTCTCCAGAGGTAAACTACTTCAATGGGATCGCTTCGTTTATCATGTCTATTTGTTTAAACCTGCAAAAATGCCGCAGCTCCTTCGTTATATCTCCGTAGCATGTTACGCGGTGTATTCCATTTGACCAGTTTTTCCAGAGCTGCTCTGCATCGCCATCCACCTTGACGGTAATCTTACTCCGGCAGCCTCTGTCTGTCTCAGGGGTGTCGACAATTTGGCCGGTGAAGTAGAGCAAGCTCGATGTCCCGGCCAGCACCGCCTGAGTGACTCTCTGCCCGACGCGCATCTTTACCTGCGGGACGGCGCCTTCGCGGCGCTCCATGACGCTTCGCAGTTTATATGGAGCGCTTGGCCCATCCGGACCATCCATCTTTCTCGTGCCCATACAATGAATGAGAATCGCGCTATTGGTGGAATAATCAAATCCGGGATTGTTGACAAAACCGGGCCTTCCCACCAGACCCTGGAATATTATGTGTGTCATGGCACACGGTAAATCCGACTGACAAATGCCGCCTAATCCCCTATCATTGAGCCTGGTGAATCCAATACAGGGGAAGGCATAAGCCTGGCAAAGCGGACCATACATGCTGCCGTAGCAGTCAACCGTCATCACGGTCGCATCTTCTTCATCAAGCAGTTTCTCAAAAGCCAGTGCTAGTCGGCACGACTTGACTATCTCCTGTCTTGATGGTTCCACAACTGCTGCAGCTCCTCTGATCCAAAGATCAGCTTCGGCTTCTGCCGCACTGCCGCTAACGGCATTGTAAGCATCGAGCATCCGTCGTAATTCGACCTGCTTGATCTCTGTCCCAAATCTTTTTCTTATTTCTTGCGCATACTCGTCGAACGACTGCGTGGTCACGTTAAGAATCTTGGCTTCTCTCAAATGATGGATAGCCCGGAACGGTCTTATTGCAGCAGCCAGTTGTCCGTAGTCGCTGGTAAGAAGGCATTCCAGATTCTGCCCTTCTTTTTGCTTATAGATGCTGCTCAGTGTGTGCCATTCATGCCCGGAGTATGGAGCCGAGAAGACTATTGTGGGGCGGCCAAGGCGCAGGATTTCGTTTAGAACCGGCATAATCCAGAGTGTTAGATGAATGGCAAGGATGCCATCAACTTCTTTCAATGTATCTTGCCACCTCTTAAGCTGATCCACAGAGCTGATTAATTCATCCACAACAAACTCCACATCCACTAATTCGGCTTTCAGTTTCGCAAACTCGGATTCGTAGAGCCGCACCTCCTTTTGTAGGTCTAAATCAGGGTTAGGGTAGTGGCTTTGTGGAATACCCATGTAGATTTTGGCAACTCTTACTTTTGACCGCCTGCACCCCGGACTTATGAGCTTACTTCTGTCTGGCCGTGCAGCAACGGCCAGAATGCTGTCACCTCCAAGGCAAGCGGCACTACCTGCCGCTACGAGTTTGAGTAGTTCTCTTCTATTCACATCTGCTTGCATACTGGGCTCCTTTCTTCTGACTAACGATGCTGATTATGCCTACCCACTGAAATTTTGCCATTCGATCTTCCCTACCTTCTTCAGTGCATAGCCAACCTCGCGGAGATAATCACCGTAGCACAACTGTACGTGGAATCCCTGCATCTCGGTAAGCAGCTTGCGATAATCACCGTCAATCGCTATGTCGATCTGGGAGCGGCAGGCCGGATAAGAAGGTGAGTCAAGAATTCTGCCCCGGAAGCCTTGCCACTTCGTACACCGTAGATTCGGGATGATGACCGTAATGATCTGCCCCTTCGTATACTGGACCTTAGTTGCAGCACCATAGTCCGACTCGAAATGGGTCATAATCCTGGTCGGCTCATAATCCTTGCCGTTCATTTTCCTGGGGGCGGAACAGTGGGCCACCGTGAAGATGCCGTGGTGTGGAAAATGCGAATTGCATACAAACGTTGGCTTGCCCGCGATCCAACGCAGCAATACGCCAGGCAGAGTGTGCGTCAGATCAGTGTGGCAGTACACTGTATATCCTTCATCGTTTGCCAGGCTTAGTACCAGGCAAGGCGGTGTGTCGAGCATCTCAATGACCGATCTTCCCATGCAGTTGGCAAAGCCGAAGTTTGTCGCGCTCGATTCTCTCATCAGCTCCTTACAAACTCTGAAGGCCAGAAACGAGTTGGCTACGAACTTGCGGTCGGTCTCAAGAGTGATATTGGGCAGAGCGAGGAGTTCGTCTGTCTGTCGCTCGACCTGCTTCATGACGTTTTCATCCATCCGGGCCTTTCCTAATCGCTGGGCGAATTCCGCCTCGGAAATGATTTTCAACTCGTAGTTCCAGACCTCCTTTGCGTGAGCGGGCCCGAGCTTTTGCCCGGGTTCACTATAGGCCGCCAGCCCTCCGATGGCGAGCATTTTGGTGCCTTTGGCATTTTTGAGCCCATACAGTGCCCGTAACCGCCAGAGAATCTCCTCGT
>Ga0315296_10002265_pt1 | contig 16463 bp, 11 predicted proteins | sample YL17G14_18_MG_FD_203921 | JGI IMG/M metagenome (GOLD analysis project Ga0315296, IMG submission 203921) | Sediment microbial communities from Yellowstone Lake, YNP, Wyoming, USA - YL17G14_18 | ecosystem: Environmental > Aquatic > Freshwater > Lake > Sediment | place: USA: Wyoming | collected... | reverse complement strand
ACGACGCGCATCAGCCGATGTGCTCCCAGGGCAGCGGTTCCTCCGGGGCGCGCGGGCGTGATGCGAAATAGCCGGGATCGAGCTTTTCCGCCGCGAATGCAGCGCGCCACGCCGCCAGCGATCCGCCTGCCTCGCACGCCCGCGCGATGACCGCCCCCAGGCGCCGGTCGCCCCGCGCCAGCGCTGCCTGAATGAATGACCACTTTGCGCTCTCGGCGGCCATGTTGACGCCGGGCTCCGCATAAAGCAGCGAGCGCAGAGCTTTCAGCTTCGCCTCGATCTCGCGCACCGGCGCCATGGGTTCGCGCTCGAACGCGGTCTGAGGCTTGGGGACGAAGGCGCTGATGCTGGCGGTAACCTGCGCCATGTGCGCGTCGCGCTTGATGAGATGAACGAGGCGGGGGATGGCCGCGATGTCGGCCTCGGTCTCTCCCGGTAGGCCGAGCATGAAATAGAGGCGCAATCGCCGGATACCGTTGGCGGCGGCGAGGCGCGCGGCCGCCAGGTATTGCTCTTCACTGATGCCTTTACGCAGCTTGCGGCGCAGCCTTTCGGCGCCGGCCTCGGGGGCGAAGGTGATGGAGCGCGCGCCGCTTTGGCCCAGGGCCTCGACCAAAGCGGTGCCCGCGCCATCGGCCCGGATCGAGGAGAGCGAGATACGCGCTTTCATGTCCCGCAGACCGCGCACTAGGCGGTTGAGCTCGGGGTGGTCGCTGACGGCGGCGGCGACCAGGCCGATGGTGCGCCGATGCTGTAGGCCCTGGGCCGCGATGTCGAGGATGTGGTCGGCGCTGCGATGACGGAAAGGCCGGCAGCATGGAGCGGTGACGCAGAATTTGCAGGCATGGGCGCAGCCGCGGCTGATCTCGATCAGGAACATGTTGCCGAACTCGGTGTCAGGGGTGAGGATTCGGCTGTGGGTCGGCCAGCGGTCGAGCTCGGCGACGTGAAGGCGCTGGATCACCCTGGGTGCGTTTGCCTGCGGCACCAGGCGGACGAAGTCCCCCTGGGGCGAGTACTCCGGCTGGTATGCCATGGGAACGTAAACGCCGGGCAGGGCCTGAAGCCGGCGCAGGGCGTCGGTGCGATCCGGGGCCTCAATGATGGCAGCAGTGATGTCATCAAGCACTGGCTCCGCTTCGCCCACGACGAAGGCGTCAACGATGTCCGCCAGGGGCTCGGGGTTGAAGCCGGCGCACGGGCCGCCGGCGATGACCAGGGGATGGCGGTCGCCGCGGTCGCGCGCGAAGATGGGCAGGCGCGCGCGCCGCAGGGCGTCTACGGCATTGATGTAGTCAAGCTCGTAGGAGAGGCTGAAGCCGATGACATCGAACCGCTCCAGCGGTGACTGCGACTCGATGGTGACCAAAGGCGAGGTGCGGTCGGCAGCTTGGCCGGGGTCGGGCATGAAGGCGCGCTCGCAGGCGACCTCGGGCGCGGAGTTGAGCAGATGGTAGATGGCGTGCAGGCCCAGGTTGGACATGCCGACGTAGTAGCTGTTGGGGTAGATGAGGGCGATGCGCAGCTTGCCGCCCCTCGGCTCCGCTCGTCCCTCGACTCCGCTCCTTCGACTGCGCTCAGGACAGGTCGGGACGACCCTGAGCGCGTCGAAGGGTCGGGATGACCCTTGCGCTCCCGGCGGGGGCGACTTGATGATGGCGCCGGTCTCGCGGGTCAGGTGCCAGCGCGCGCGCTCGACGAGAGGATTGGTCATCACATGAACCGGCAGCGGGAAGCCGCAGGAACCAGTTGATTAACCGCGCAGGCCCCACAGCCCTGCCGCAAGAAGCGCACCGGCGGACCGCCCGGAGCGGCGGCGCCACATGGAGCGCAGACAGGACGATGGCTTTGGGTCGCAGAAACTGTGTGACATGAGATCCTTGATTGGAGCGATGGTTGCGGCCGCGATTGGCTTCATGGTCTGCGGCGCGGCTGCGCGAGGGGATGACATGGCACGACTGGAACCGCCGAGCGAGGATTCGCGCCTGACCCAGGTGCGCCACCTTGACCTGACCTACCATTTCAGACCTTACGCCTCGAAGCAGGCCTGGCTGGCGCGAGCGGCAGAACTGCGGCGGCATATTCTGGTCAGCACCGGCCTGTGGCCCATGCCGGAGAAAACCCCGCTCAACCCCCAGATCTTCGGCCGCATCGAGCGCGACGGCTATACCGTCGAGAAGGTCTATTTCGAGAGCGTGCCCGGCTTTTTCGTAACCGGCAATCTCTACCGGCCGCGGGACGGCAAGCAGAAGTACCCCGGAATCCTAAACCCCCACGGCCACTGGGCGACCGGCCGCCTGGAGAACAGCGAGCTCGGCTCGGTGCCCGGCCGCGGCATCGGCCTCGCGCGCCAGGGGCATGTCGCGTTTTCCTATGACATGATCGGCTACAACGACAGCAACCAGCTTCCTCACGCCTTCGGCGGGCCGCGCGAGGAGCTGTGGGGCTTGAGCCTGATGGGTCTGCAACTGTGGAACAGCATCCGCGCCGTGGATTTCTTGTGCTCACTGCCGGATGTTGATCCGGCGCGCATTGGCTGCACCGGCGCATCGGGCGGAGGCACGCAGACCTTCATCTTGATGGCCGTAGATGACCGCATCAAGGTCGCCGCCCCGGTCAACATGATCTCGGCGCACTTTCAGGGCGGGTGCTTGTGCGAGAACGCGCCGGGCTTGCGCGTGGGCACGTATAACGTCGAGATCGCCGCGCTCATGGCGCCGCGTCCGCTGCTGCTCGTCTCCGCGACCGGCGACTGGACGCGCGATAATCCGACTATCGAATGCCCCGACCTCCGCAGCATCTATGCGCTGTTCGGCGCCGAGGACCGGCTCAAGGGCGTGCAATTCGATGCTCCGCACAACTACAACCGCGACAGCCGCGAGGCGATGTACGCATGGATGGGGCGCTGGCTGCTCGGCATCGAAGACGAGCGCCGGCTGCGCGAGCAGCCCTTCGAGGTTGAGAAAACATCTGACCTGCTGGTATGGGAGGGCCGCAAGCGGCCCGATAATGCGCTGGATGCAAAGGGGTTGACAGAGTACCTTATCGCGCGCAATCGGGGGCGCATCGCCGAGCCCATGCCGCGCGACCGGCGGAGTCTGCTTGCATTCCGCCGCGAGTTGGGGGTCGCGCTGCGCCACAGCCTGATGGCGCAGGAGCCACCGCGCGAGGAAGTGATGGCCTGGTCGCGCGGCGGATCAGATGGGCGGCGGTTCACATTGCAGCGCTTGTGGATCGGGCGGCGGGGTGTCGGCGACCGCATTCCAGCATCTCTGCTGATCCCAAAGGGCGCAACGGCGAAAGGCGAAGCGACACTGGTGGTGCACGACAAGGGGCGGGCGGCCTTGCTTGACGACTCGCGTCCCGCGGCGGGAGCGCTGGTCAACGCGCTGCTCGCCAGAGGGCAGCGGGTGCTGCTGATTGACTGCTTCCTGACGGGGGAAGCCTCGGATGAGCGCAAGCGCGACATCAAGTATTTCACAACCTATAATCGCACCGACCTTGCCGAACGGGTGCAGGACATCCTGACCGCGGTTGCTTACCTGCGGTCGCGGGAGGATGTGACGCGGATCAACATCGTTGGCGTTGGTGATGCGGGGCTATGGTGCCTGCTGGCGCGAGGGTTGACGGAGGGGATCGAACGCACTGCCGTGGACGCGGCGCGCTTCGATACGACCAGCGACCAGGAATTCGTTGACCGGATGTTCTGCCCGCACCTGCGGGCGGTGGGGGATTTCGTGACCGCGGCGGCGCTAACGGCGCCCGCGTCGCTCATGATCCATAACACGGGCGGCAAGTTTGCGGCCGACGGAATTCGCCAGGTGTACGAGGCGGCAAGGGCGAGCGAGCGGCTGACGATATTGCGGGGGCTCGCCCCGGGGGCGCAGATCGCGGCGTGGATCGCAGGGACCGGGCCCTCGTAGGGCGCAACGGCGCGGCCGGGCGCGCGTCGGGTCACAGGCGGGGCGCCATTCGACAGGCTCGGAGTGAAATACCTGTGCCGCCTGCGCTTGCGCCATCAAAGGCTGTGCACCATTATCACCGGGCCGCTGGTGCTCGCGACCAAAGCCCAGGCTGGCACCGTGGAGCGCGAGATTCAATACTGGTTCAGACCGCCCTATTCCACCGGAAAGACGACGTGGCCGCGCACGCCGAAGGCCCAGTCAATGGGGAGCCACAGTGCTGAGGTGACGAACTCGCCCAGCACCATGCCGATGAAAAAGGGCCGCCACTGGCGGTAGAACCTGAACCCCCCGCCGCGCGTCGCGAGGTAGCTGCACAGCCAGCCCAAAAGCACCGAGAACCACAGGTGCGCCATGGTCCAGGTGCTGCCGAAGACGTAGCCCAACGGACTGATGCGGAACCACAGGTAGTTCTTGTTGAGGAACACGAGCAGGGACATGATGCCCATGCCGTAGAGGAAAGAGAAGGCGCCGAAGGCGGTGAGCTTCGCCGGCTCGGCCATGGTCGCGGCGACGTCTTCGGGTGGAGAGAGCGGGCCATCGCGGAAGTACCACTGGTCGAGCCTGATGCCGCCGAAGTGATAGGAGACGTAGAGCACCGAGATGGAGCCGACGACGACGGAGAGGAACACGGCGGCGGCGACCGCGATGGCGAAATGGCGGCCGCGCAGGCGCGTGGAATGGGCGATCTTGGAGGCGTCCATCAGGTAGGGCATGGTGATGACGCGCTGGTCGAACATGAACATCTGCTGCTCCATGCCCAGGATGATGAGGGTGCGCACCGGGATATTGACGCTGCCGAAGGCGATGTTGATCACGTCGTAGGGCAGCCAGTTGGCCTCGACCCACAGCGCGCCGCCGGCGTTGACCAGGCGGGTGAGGCTGAGCGCCATGACGTAGAAGAAGACGATCCCCAGCAGCGCGAAGAAGTAGTTCATGCCCGCGGCGTAGCCCCAGCCCGCCAGGAGCAGAGTTACGATGACGAAGCAGACGGTCGCCCAGCGTATCGTCATCGGGGCGGTGGGATCCGGGGGCTCGCGCCGGCGGAAGGCAGCGATGATGGGCCGGCGCACCGCCCACAGGATGACGGAGGCGAGAGCGAAAAAGCCGCCGATCTCCTGCACCCGCAGGAAGGTGTTAGCGCCGACGCTGCCCAGGCGCCCGCCCTGCTCGATGCCGTAGGCGGCAAGCGCGAGTTTCTGGAGTTTACTGAACCAGAAGAAGCACCAGATGCTGGCGGCGACCTCCTGGCTCAGCAGGTAGGAGACGCCGATGACCGCGGGATAGATGAATAGCTCGATGTCCTGGAGGGCGTTCCAGGGGCGGTCCTTGAGGCCGGCGAAGATGCGCATATGCGCCAAGTTGACGCCTTGCACCGCCGGGAAATAGAGGCGTAGGCTGTTGAGGCTGTCGAGCAGCGCGATCGCGAAAAAGCCAGACCACATCAATCTATTGCGAAAGAAAGGTGCGGCGAGGGAAGGCTTGTCGCTGTCCTGGATCATCTCCAGCGGCACCTGCGCCAGGGGGAAGGTCAAGCGCTCGTACTCGATCCATTGGCGGCGCAGGATCATGGTCAGGAAGTAGAATGCGGAGACCAGCAGCATGACGAAGATGCCCCACGAGATCAGGGGTGGCACCCAGGTGGCCCAGGGAATGGACTGGCCCTTGGGCAGCCCTTCGTAGAGCCACTTGATGGCCTGGGGATCCTGGGGCGCGAGCCAGTTGCGCAGGTAGGGCTGAAACTTGACCGCGTACTCATTCTCCGGCGTGGCATAGTAGAATGCGGCGCTGGTGACGCTGGGAAAATACTCGGCGTAGCCGCCGCTGGGCAAGGGGGCGGCGACAAGCACCATGACGTAGATGGCGGCGAGCTCGGCGGCGCGCAGGGCGCGCCGCGGGGCGAGCTTGAGGAGAATGGTGTTGACCACCGTGATGAGGAGAAAGAGGGTTATCAGGGCCGTGATGGGCAGGTGGTTAAAGGCCAGCCGCGAGCCTTGCAGATAGAGATCGGTGTAGGGGAGGACCGCGGCGAAACACACCGCCGCCACCAGCCCAATGAGAGCGGCTCTCAGGGTCAACGGTGGGGGCCACCTCCGAATGGTTGCTAAACGAGGGACCGCCTCGAAAACGCAAAGGCGGCCCGGCGACGCTGTGCCAGTGTACCCGAAAGCTCTCGCGCGCGTCAAGAAAAGTAGGGCCGAGGGTGTGTTCGCGGAGAGTGGGTATCGCAGTTCAACTCCGTGCTCAATGCCGACGGAGGAGTGCACTGGGCGCGGGGTCGCCCCGCCGTCGCCGCGACGGCTATGGCGGGCAGGCTGACCCCGCGATTCGCGGCTCGCCAGAGGCGAGTCAACTTCAGCGCTTGCCCGCCGTAGGCGGGAAGCCGCGCCCGATTCGAGCGCGCGGCTCCGTCTCACACCCACTGAAAACGAACACACCCAGTGATAGGGGCGGTTCCTTTGCTACTCTGCGAAGTAGCGACTTCGCTACGAAGCACGAGCGACTCGGCTCAGGACAGGTCGCGAACCGCCCCTACGTCCACCGGTCCTGGCACACGATTTCTGCGAGTGGCTTGCGGTCGGCGGTCTCGGCAAACACTTCGCCCTCGGGATAGCCGAGCGGCGTCAGCGCCACCACCCACCAGCCGTCGGGAATCCCCAGCAGCCCCTTCACCTGGTCGTTACTGAACGAGCCGATCCAACAGGTGCCCAGCCCTTCAGCGCGCGCGGCGAGGATGAGATGATCCATGGCGATGGTCACATCCACGATCATCGAGCACTGGCCCATCCAATCGCCTCGGTCAAAGGCGATGTCGCGCCCGCAGGCGGCGATGACCACGGGCGCCTGGGCGATGAAGCGCTGCCCGTGGCAAGACGGAACCAGCTTCTCCTTGAGCCGCTGGTCGCGCACTACGATGAACTTCCAGGGCTGGCGGTTGCTGCCCGAGGGGGCGATGCGCGCCGCGTCGAGGACGCGCTCCAGCACGTCATCGGGGATCGGCCTGGCGTCGAATTGCCGCACGCTGCGCCGGGTCTTAATCACTTGGTAGAAATCCATCTAGTGGGCCTCCTTGTAGGGTGTCGTGGCAGGCCAGGCATGCGCCGCCTCCCTGGCGCCGCACGATGGCGCCATTTGGTTCTGCGCCGCGCCGGCCTGACCTGTCGCCGGCATCGCCCAGGCAGGTGCGAACTCGAACCTTGCTGAAACTGATAACCACCATGACCTCCGGGCGGCGACAACTCGCGGCGATGCGCCGGCAAGAGCCGGACCGCGTACCCATTTACATCCGAGGGGTTAACCCGCAGGATCCGGCGTGGGTCGCTTCCCGACATCCCAGTTACGCGCCATTGATTGAAGCGGTGGACAAGCACGGTGACCTGCGCTCTGGCGTCGGACTCGGAGGCGGCCTGTTCCTGACGGCGGCCGAGCCGCCGGTCGAGCACCATTCCCAGGCGGCCGGCGACTGGAACCTGGTCACCACCACCATTCACACTCCAACCGGCGACCTGACGGCCAGACGCTGGGAGAGCCCCGCCGGCCATCCCGGCATGACTTGCGAGTTCCCGGTGAAGACCGAGCAGGACCTGGCGCGGGCGCTGTCGGTTCCCTACGAGCCGCCACCGCCGCAAGTCGAAAAATGGCTGGGGGCGGTGAATGACATTGGCGAGCGCGGCATCGTTCTCATTGGCTGCTCCAATCCTATTGGCCATGTGCACGACCTGCTCGGCTCGATGCTGCTCGCGGAATGGAGCATCACCCATCGCCATGTCATCCATCGCCTGACGCACTGGTTCGCCCAGCGGCTGGCGGATATTATCCGCCGCTGGGTTGAGGATTCGCGCGCGGTGGAGCCGTTGTTTGCGACCGCCGGCCACGAATATGCCGGGCCGCCCCTGCTTTCGCCGCGCGATTTCCGCGAGTTCTGCACCGAGGTCGAGAAGCCCATTTGGGAGATGATCCACCGACGCGGCGGCCTGCTTCACGTGCACTGCCACGGGCCGATGAATGCCATCATCCAGCAGTTGGTGGAGCTGGGGGCCGACTGCCTGCATCCGGTGGAGGCGCCGCCGATGGGCGACCTGCCATTGGCCCAGGCCAAGGCGCGCGTTGGGCGCAAGCTGTGCCTGGAGGGGAATATCCAGGTCGGCGATATCTTCACCATGGAGACGCGCGAGCTCGTCGCGGTGGTAGAGCAGGCGATGCGCGACGGCATGCCCGGCGGCGGGTTCATCCTTGCGCCTTCGGCGTCGCCGTACATGCCGGTGCTGTCGGAGCGGGCGCGCGACAATTACCTGGCGATGATCGAAACCGGCGTGCGGTTGGGGGCGTATGGCAGTTGATAATCTCCGCGGGCAGGAGGTGCAATGGGGTTTCGCCAATTAAGGGCGGATAGCCGAGCTGCCGCATAGGGCGGCACAACAGAAAGGAGCAGGCATGTACATTTCGATTCGCGATGGGATAGTGATGCACGCGAAATACCCCTCGCTGGCGCAGGGGCTCAGGGAACTGGGAGTGGAGGCAGTGGAGTTGGCCTACGGGCGGGACCAAGGGGTGACAGCGCTCGACAAGCCGGAGCAGTGGCGGCTTGATTCACCCGATGCGGTGAGGCGCTACCAGGAGCATCTGGAGAAGCACGGGGTGCGCCCATCGGCGTTTCTCCTCGGCACCAACTTCAATCAGCCGGACCTGGACGCGGAGGTGGAATGGGTGATGGGCGCGGTGCGCGCGGGTCACATACTTGGGATGGCGGCGGTGCGGGTTGACTCCGCGATGAGCGGGGAGCGCGAGCTGCCGATGGAGGATCGCGTCGCCCGCTATGTCCAGGGCATCAAGCGGGTGCTCCAGGAAACCGATGACACCCAGGTCGCCCTTGGGGTGGAGAATCACGGCTTCCAGGGCAATGATCCTGAGTGGCTTGATTCGCTGTTCGCGCGGGTGGATTCGCCGCGCTTCGGGATGACGCTTGACACGGGCAACTTCTACTGGGCGGGGCATCCCCTCGATCGCGTGTATCAGATCCTGGAGCACTTCGCGCCGCTGACCAAGCACACCCACGCGAAGAACATCGCGTATCCAGCGGAGATGCGCAATACGCAGCGGCAGATCGGATACGAGTACGGCAAGTACGTCGCCCCGCTCGACGAGGGTGATATTGACCATCACCGGGTGGCGCGCATCCTTACGAAGGCAGGGTATAAGGGCGACCTGTGCATCGAGGACGAGTCGCTCGGTCACTACAGCGAAGCGGAGCAGCGCGAGGTTCTGCGCCGCGATGTGCAGCATTTCCGGGAGGTGCTGAAGGATTAGGCGAGTACGCGACCCCTGGATCGGCCGCCACAGCACCGCGAATCACGCGCGAGAGGCGGGCCGGGCTGCGTTCCGGCCCGCCCTGCCTCAATCACGCAGCACCGAACTGTCATGGACCATCAATCCTTCGCTTCGCCACAGTCGGAATCGTCTCCGCCTCACCGAGTCACCGCCGGCCTTGCCGCGGCCGCTTTGTTCCTATATATGCTGTGGGGCGGCAACCCGGTGGCGGCGAAGGTCGCGCTCACCCGGATTCCGCCGATTGGGCTGGCGGGCCTGCGCTTCGGGTTGGCGGCGCTGTGCCTCGGCCTGTGGTGCGGGCTGGGGCGCGAACCGCTGCGGCCATCGCGCCGGGAAGCGCCGCCGCTGCTGGTGAATGGACTGCTGTTCACCGCGCAGATCGCCACCTTTCACCTCGGCGTCTTCTGGAGCAGCGCCAGCCATTCCGCGGTGCTCGTCAACGCGTTTCCCATCTTCGTGGCCGTATTTGCGCACTTCATGCTCGTCGGCGACCGTTTGAGCGCGAGCAAGGTCACGGGCGTCATGCTGGGCTTCGCCGGCGTCGTGACGGTGTTCCTTGATCGCTGGGGACGCGAGCCGGCCGCGATGGTCCGGGGGGATGTCGTGCTCATTGTCAGCGCGGTTATTCTGGGGGTGCAGAACACGTACTTCAAGAACCTGCTGGCGCGCATCAGCCCCTACAAAATCGTGTTCTCGCAGATGGCGATCTGCCTGCCGCCCTACTTCGCGTACAGCCTGGCGTTCGAGGGGCTGCTGCGGGCGCGCCCCAATGCACTGGTGCTGGGCGCGCTTGCCTACCAGGGGATCCTGGTCGGCGCCTTCTCGTTCACCGCATGGGCGGTGATCCTGCGGCGGGTGCCGGTGAGCAAGCTCTCCGTGTTTGCGTTTTCCAGCCCACTGTGGGGCGTCGCCTTCAGCTACCTATTCCTGGGCGAGCCGCTGACGTGGATGCTGCTCATGGGCGGGGGGCTGGTGGCGGTGGGGATCGCCGTCGCCGCGCGGTGGTAGGGAAAAGGATGCTCGAAGGCGGCCAGTGAAGGCCAACGCTGCGAAAGGTGGCGGCTATGAATTTGAGGCTTGATGCGCTTGCCCTTTTTCTCATCGTGGGGTTGATGGCGACGCCGCTGGCTCGCGCCGCGGGAGGTTCGCTTAAGCTCGGTGCCGCGGCGTATCGGCGCGGCTTTGCGGATCCGCGCATCCCTGGCCTGGGGTCGGCGACGCTGGTTCTCGGCGGACGGCTCTACTTGGGCTTGCGCAACACGGGCGCGAAGCCCCTGAGCATCGAGAAGCTCAGTCTCAACGGCGCGGAGGCCGAGGAACTGATGCGCGCCGAGAAGCTCTTCTGGTGGCGCGTGTGGCCGGAGGAGATCGCGCCCGGCGGCGTGAGCACTCTCACCATCCAGGGTGGCGCTCCACTGCTCCAGGAGGGCGCGCAGCTCAAGGTGTCGCTGCGTGCCAGCGACGGCGCAACCGCAAGCGCCCAATTCGACCTCATCACCCCGGCCCTCAGCATCGCGTACGCGGTCCCGACGCAGGATGCTACTTCGCTGAGCAGCAGCGCTTCTTGGCTGCCAAGCACGGGCTGGCGCACGCTCCTGGTATGGCTGCGCAATGACGGCGAGCTTTGCACGCTGCGCCTGCGCGAGGTGAGCCTCTCCGGCCTGAAGTCCACCGCTAAGCCCCTGTGCGAAACCATGGCGCCCGGCCGCAGCACCATCGTGCGGGTGACGCTCAAGCAGCCGCTGCGCTTCTTGCAGCCTTTGCAGATCGTCGCTCGCGCTGAGGACGAACGCGGGCGGGCCGTCGAGACCATGGCGCCGATTCGCGCGTTGATCCCGCCCTTTCCCATCGGCACCTGGAACGGGCCGACCTATGACTCCGAGCACCTGAAGGCCATGGCCGCCGTGGGCTATGACGGACTCATCAACGGTGGCTCGGAGGCCGATGTCGCAGCCATGGATGGGCTCTCAAAGAGCTACGGTTATGGCTTGCTGTCGCATGTCGGGTGGGGGCCGGGCAATCTGCGCCAGTTCGTCCTCGATGGCATTGCCCCCAAGCCCTGGTGCTATGCGCTGTCGCTAATGGATGAGCCCGACCTGCACCGCGGCGAGCGCACCGGCAACATGCGCTCCTGCACTTTCACCTATCTTGGAGGCATCGAGGCGTGGCGCCGCTGCGGCGTGCGGCCCACCTTCGTCAACCTCTGCGATGACAGCAAGTTCTACGAGTATGCCGCCATCACCGACATCGTCGGCTACGATGCCTATGCCGTCGGCGCGCCGGGCATCGAGCGCTCTCACGTCGGCTACGCTCGCGACCTGGAGACCTTGGCGTACTACACCTGGGATCTGAAGCGCAATGCCGAGCCCTCACCGGTTTGGGTATGGGCGCAAGGGTATCACGCGTGGGTTTATCGCTTGCTCGCCGGGATGCTGATGTGCGGCGAGCCGGGGCGGGCGATGGTGACGCCGTCGGAATGCCGCGTGCAGCTTGTGGAACAACTTGGCCGCGGCGCCAAGGGCTTGTGGTGGTTCCTGTCACGCAAGAAGGAGGACACGCGCGCGGGCTTCTACGACGAATTGAAAGCGGAGGGAGCGGGATTCGGCGTTACCCCGGAGCGGCTCCCTGCGGTGGTGGATAAGGCGATGGAGCCGTGGGATGAATTGTGGGCAGAGCTGGGGCGGCTCAACAGCATGGTGCGGCAGTTGCGGCCGGTGCTGACTTATGCTGACCCCTACCAGCAGTTCGAGCGCGACGTGGGTTGGGAAGCCCGCGCCGATGTGGCGACCGTGGCCGGGGAGAACGCGCTCGTCATCTTCACGGCGAACCTCAACTACTACCACACGCTGCAAGGAGCGCGCTTTCAGCCGATCACGGGCCTGTCAATCAGTGTTGAACGCCCCCCCTGGCTGGAGGTGGACGACGTCTTCGAGGTTACACCCGAGGGGCCGCGCGATGCGCAATGGAGCGCGGAAGGCGGCGCGCTGACGATTGACGCGGGCACGCTAGCCGACGTCAAGGTGTTCGCGGCGGCGCCGTCGCGCGAGCTGCGAGAACAGATGGCGGCGCAGGCAATCAGGAGAATGTAGGGAAATTGCCGGTCCCGCATTTCTTATAGTTCCGGTGCCTCATCAGCGTGTCCGTGGTGAACCTGCGGCTCCCCGGCAGGTCTCGTTTTCCGGCCCGGCGAAATGTGACCGCAGATTCCCGTGGGGGCGCGACTTATCCGCCTCGGGCGTGACCCTTCGCGCCCTTCCCGCTGGAGGAAGCCCTTGATCAAGCTGTTGACGGAGATCCCGGGGCCGCGAGCGCGCGAGTACCTGGAGCTGTCGCGTCGCTACGAGCCGCGCTCGATGAGCGAGCAGCCGCCGGTGGTGTGGGCGAGCGCCGAGGGGATATGGGTGACCGACGTTGACGGCAACGTGTTCCTCGATTTCTCCTCGGGCGTGCTCGTCGCCAATGTCGGCCATTCGCATCCCAAGCTGGTGCACGAGATCCGGCAGCAAGCAGGGCGGGTCATCAACTGCTACGATTTCGTCAACGAGTACCGCCCGCTGCTGGCGCAGAAGCTGGTGGAGATCACGCCCCCAAATCTCGATCGCGCATTCATCCTGACCACCGGCTCGGAGGCCACCGAGGCGGCGATGAAGATGGCGCGCAAGCACACGGGGCGCAAGGAGATCATCGCATTCCAGGGCGCGTTTCACGGCCGCACCTACGGCGCGATGTCCGCGGGGGGCAAGCGCAGCGGCAGCGGCGCGCGCGGGTTCGGGCCCTTCTTGCCGCAGGTCTATCTGGCGCCCTTCGCGTTCTGCTATCGGTGCGTGTTCGACAAGACCTATCCGCAGTGCAATACCTGGTGCTTCGACTACCTCGACTGGTTCGTCGAGACCGAAACTGAATCTGACATCGCGGCGGTGATTACCGAAACCTATCAGGGCGGCGCCGGTTCCATCATCCCGCCGCGCGAGTGGATGGCGAAGCTCGATCGCTGGTGCCGCGAGCGCGACATCGTGCTCATCCTCGACGAGGTGCAGGCGTCGTTCGGTCGCACCGGCAAGATGTTCGGCTTCCAGCACTACGACGTGACGCCTAACCTGCTGTGCCTGGGTAAGGGCATCTCCAGCACCCTGCCGGTGGCGGCGGTCGTCGGCGAATCGCGCATCATGGATGCGCTGGGCCCCGGGTCCATGTCCAGCACCCACGGCGGCAATGCGCTGGGCGCCCGCGCCGCGCTCAAAAACATCGAGATTATCATCCACGATAAGCTTGCTGACAACGCCGCGCACATGGGCGCATACCTGGCGCGAAGTTTCGCTGAGCTGGCGCAGAAACACGAATGCCTTGGCGACGCGCGCGGCATGGGCCTGGTATGGGGGCTGGAGATTGTGAAAAGCAAAGCGAGCAAGGAGCCCGATGCGGAGCTCGCGCGGCGCATCGTCCTGGAGGCGTGCCAGCGCGGGCTGCTGATGATTGCGCCGATTGGTCTTTACGGCAATGTGCTGCGCATCGCGCCGCCGCTGGTCATATCCGAGCCCGACCTGGAGCAGGGCGTCGAGATTCTCGACCAGGCGATGGCGGCGGCAGCGTGAGAAACGACAGCGGGAGAAGTTGATGATCCGGATCGGGGTAGTCGGTGTCGGCACCTTCGGCGTCAATCATTTGCGCGCGTTTGCGCAGACCGCGCGCGACGGAGTGGCGCAAGCCGTGGCGGCGGCGGATCTCAACGAGCAGCGGCTGAAGGATATGGCGCAGCAGTTCGGGGTGCGCGCTTACCCGAGCCACCGCGAGATGCTGGAGCGCGAGGAGCTGGACGCGGTCACCGTGGTCACGCCCGATTTCGCGCACCGCGAGATCACGCTCGACGCGCTGGCGGCGGGCAAGCACGTGCTGGTTGAGAAGCCCCTCGAGGTGACGGTGGAGGGCTGCCGCCAGATGGTGGAGGCGGCGCAGGCCGCGAATCTGCTGCTCCAGGTGGATTTTCATAAGCGCTATGATCCCTACCACCTGGAGCTCGAGCGGCTGCTCCGCGAGGGCAAGCTGGGCGAGATCCTCTACGGTTACTGTCACATGGAGGACCGCATCGAGGTGCCCCGGGACTGGTTTCCGCAGTGGGCGCCCAAATCATCGCCGGTGTGGTTCCTGGGCGTGCATTTCTATGACCTGGCGCGGTGGGTAATGCACAGCGACGCCAGGAGCGTCTTCGCGCGCGGTCAGAAAAAGAAGCTCGTCGGCCTCGGCATTGATACTTTCGACAGCGTGCAGGCGCAGGTCGAGTTTCAGAATGGCGCCGTCGTCACATTCGACACGTCGTGGATTCTCCCCGAGAAGTTCGAGGCGATTGTGAACCAGGGGATTCGGCTGGTGGGCACGGAAGGAATCATGGAAGTGGATTCGCAGGATCGCGGCGCGCGGTCGTGCTTCTCGACAACCGGCATGCAGACCCACAATCTTGGCTTCTTGCGCGAAGGCAGCGACAAGCGCGGCAATACCATGTGGTCCGGCTATGGCATCGAGAGCATCGCCGATTTCGCTTGCAACGTAGCGTTCCTCAAGGACGGCGGGAAGCTCGACCAACTGCGGGGGGTCTTTGCCACCGGCGCCGACGGCCTGGAGGTAACCAAGATCGCGTGCGCGGCCGAGACCAGCCTGCGCAGCGGCCAGCCGGTGGCGCTCTGAGGCGCGGCGGTCATGGATCAACTTGCGCGCGAATTGTGTGATGCGGTCGCGGCGCGGGCCGACCAAGCCCGCGCGCTGCTGCTCGATCTGATTCGCATCCCCAGCACTACCGGCAATGAGGGGCCGGCCGCAGAGCTCGTGCTCGACCGCTGCCGCCAGCTTGGCGTGCAAGCGGAGCAAGTCCCTGTTCCCGCGGATATCAAGCAGGATCCCGATTACACCTTCGCCGACCAGGAGTTGATCTACGAGGGCCGCGGCAACATCATTGCCCACCGGCGCGGGACCGGCGGCGGGCGCAGCCTCATCGTGCAGAGCCACCTCGACGTGGTGCCGGCGCAGGATTGGGCGCAAGCGTTCGATCCGGTGGTTGACGGCGATTTCGTCGTTGGGCGCGGGGCGTGTGACGCCAAAGGGCAGGTAGTCGCGATCCTGCTGGCGCTGCAAGCGCTTGATGATGCGGGCGTGCGGCTGCGCGGGGAGGTGCAGGCCCAGTTTGTGATCGAGGAGGAAGTAGGCGGCAACGGCGCGCTCGCGCTGATCGCGCAGGGCTACCGCGCCGACGCCGCGCTGATCATGGAGTGCACCGATTTGCAGATCCATCCGGCGAACCGGGGGGCGATGTGGTTCCGGCTGCGGGTGACAGGCAAGTCGGTGCACATGGGGCGGGCGCACGAGGGCGTGAACGCGATTGAGAAGATGGCGGCGCTCTTCCCCGCGCTGCGCCAATACGAGCGGCGTATTGTGGCCCAGAGCGCCGGCCAGCCCCTGTTTGAGCGCTACGAGCGGCCGGTGCAGGTCAACCTGGGCATGATCCGCGCCGGTGATTGGCCTTCGACCGTGCCCGGGGAAGCGGTGCTCGAGGGCGGGGTGGGTTTCCTGCCCAACAAGCGCATGGCGGAGGTCAAGCGCGAGCTGCGCGAGGTGATCGAGGGCGCCGCCGACGAGTGGACGCGTGCGCATTATGAGTTGGATTTCCCGAAGCTGCACAATGACGCCTATGCGGATGACCCCAACCACCCGGCGGTGGCGGCGTTGGCGCAGTCATGCCGCGAGCTTGGTATCGAGGCCGAGGTCTTCGGCTGGAATGTGAGCTGTGACGCGCGGCTCTACCATCACCGCGGTAAGATGCCGACCATTGTTTTCGGCGCCGGGCGCATGTCGGATGCGCATGCGGCGGGTGAGAAGATAGATTTCCGCCAGGTGTTGCAGGCGGCGCAAGGAGTGGCGCTGATGTGCGCGAAGTGGTGTGGCGAGGCGCGGTAGGCGCCAATACGAGTCGGCCGCAGAAGGACGGCGATAAGCGGTCGCCCGTACCTTTGGCCCACAGGCAACGGGCCAAGTCACGGCCACCGGGTATGACCGTTTTTGGTTGGGATTCGAACGGCACCGAGAACGCCTCTCCCTTTTAGGGAGAGGCCGGGTGAGGGTGGGTTGGTGGGGCAGGCGCCTGTGGCTAGGCTTTCAGCCGCCATGGCGGTCGGCGGAGCCGACTTA
>Ga0315296_10002264_pt1 | contig 16466 bp, 12 predicted proteins | sample YL17G14_18_MG_FD_203921 | JGI IMG/M metagenome (GOLD analysis project Ga0315296, IMG submission 203921) | Sediment microbial communities from Yellowstone Lake, YNP, Wyoming, USA - YL17G14_18 | ecosystem: Environmental > Aquatic > Freshwater > Lake > Sediment | place: USA: Wyoming | collected... | reverse complement strand
TGGAACACCTTCATTGAGGAGCGAGTGATCGAGGAAAAAGTTCCTGAACGAGACCTTCTCGGTTTTGAGGCAGAGGCCATTCCAATGCCCATCACCGAGATCGTCGGTGAGGAGAGAGGCAGGCTTCAGATCGGTATCGGAGAGTTCGATCGGGTCTTGGGAGGAGGAATTGTTTTCGGATCGGTGATCTTGGTCGGAGGCGATCCAGGCATTGGCAAATCGACGCTTCTCCTCCAGGTGATGAACCGTTTGTCATCAAAAGGGAAGAAAGTCCTTTATATCTCAGGAGAGGAGTCTCTCCAACAGACCAAGATGAGGGCGGAGAGGTTGGGAATTTTCTCCGATCAACTCTTTGTTGTCTCAGAAACATCCTTAGAGAAGATCCTCCAGGATATCGAGACACTCAAGCCATCCACTGTAGTCGTCGATTCGATTCAGACCATCTACTCCTCTGACCTTCCTTCTACACCAGGATCAATTACCCAGGTGAGGGAGGCGTCAAGTCGATTACTCTATTTGGCAAAACACCTCTCTATCCCTATTTTTCTTGTGGGCCATATCACCAAAGAGGGTTTTATCGCAGGGCCAAAAGTCCTGGAGCACATGGTAGATACAGTTCTTTACATCGAGGGAGAGGCCAACCACTCCTTCCGTATCTTGAGGGCGGTGAAGAACCGTTTTGGCTCCACCAATGAAATCGGAGTCTTTGAGATGAAGGATTCTGGGTTGGTAGAAGTTCTCAGCCCTTCTGAATTCTTTCTTTCTGAACGAACCCAACATATCTCCGGTTCGGTCGTCATGCCCAGTATGGAGGGCTCAAGGCCCATCTTGGTTGAACTTCAGGCCTTGGTCGTTCCCACACACTTTGGCATCCCACGAAGAACAGCCCAGGGGGTGGATGCCAACCGTGTTTCACTTCTGGTTGCCGTGATGGAGAAGAGATTGGGAATGCATCTGCTCAATCAGGACATCTTCCTCAACATCGCTGGCGGGATGAAAGTGGAAGAGCCTGGCATTGACTTAGGAGTGATTGCCTCGATTGCCTCAAGTGTTAGGGATCAAATGATCGACCCTGAACTGGTCGTCTTTGGGGAGGTGGGGCTGGGAGGAGAGGTGAGGGGAATCAGCCAATCAGAAGTGAGGGTGAAGGAGGCGACGAGGTTGGGATTTAAACGATGCCTTCTGCCAAAACAGAATCAGGAGAAGATGAAGGGGATGAAAGGCATCGAATTGATCGGGGCCAAGACGGTTCAGGAAGCAATGGCCGTACTATTTTAGAAAATCAATGCAAAATTAGCACTGCAAAATTAGCATTGAAAAAGAAAAATCAAAATATATTTGATATGCTAATTGTTAATTTTGCAATTTACAATGAGGTTTGATAGGAGGGCCTTATGAAAAAATGGGCGGTCAGATTGATTTTGATCCTTTTTATTTCTTTATATGCCTTCCCTGGTGCAGGGCAGGAGAAGATCGAGGACCCAGGAGAACTCTACGATTCATCTATGGGACTTTATCATAAGGGTAGATGTGAAGAGGCCATCGCTAGGTTTTCAAAAATCATCCAATCCTTTCCAGCAAGTAAACTGGTCTCTTACTCCCAATATATGATCGGTCTGTGCTATCTCAAAATCGAAAGATATGAAGAGGCCCTTAAACAATTCGAGCTCTATTTAAAGACCTATCCTGAAGGCGACCGTGCTAAAGAAGCGGAGATGAGGATTCAGATTTCAAAGGAGAAGTTGAAAGAGACAACACCCCCTCCGACCACCTCTTCTGAAAAGGCGGAGCCAAAAACGGAAGAGGTCAAATCCACTCCTGAGGTGAAAGAAGTCAAAAAGGTTAAAAGACGGATCTGTGCTCAGGTCTTCTATTTCGATGTCCAGAACATTGAGGAAGTGGAGAAGAGGGTGAAGGAGTTGAAACGGATAGGTGTGGATACGCTGATCCTCAGGGTCTTTCAGAATAAAGGGGATCGAATGTATAAATTTGTAACGCCTCGTTATGAGGAGGGGGTTTATTTCAAGACAGAATATGGACCGGTCGTCGAGGATATTTTGGGACCTCTCATAGAGATCGCCCATCGATATGGGCTTGAGGTCTTTGCTTGGATGACCACGCGCTATGCCAATTACGGTTTAGAGGAACATCCTGAATATCGATGTAAAAGCTATAATTTCGAGGCAAGGAAGGTGGAAGAAACCAGAGGTTTCAACCTCTTCCATCCCGATGTCCTAAAACGCCTCGAAGGCCTTTTTCGTGACCTCGGTCGTTATCCCATTGAGGGGATCCTGTTTCAGGACGACTTGATCCTTAAACATAACGAGGATTTCAGCACCGATGCCAACAAAGTCTTTTTGAAGGATTTTGGGTACGCGCCTCATCCAGACCGTTTTTATATCGATCCTTACAAATCGGAGTCTGGAAAATATTATGTGAAGGCCTATACCGAAGATTTTTGGTCTTGGGCAAACTGGAAGAACCGCTGGTTAATGAATGTGGCCCAACAACTAATGACTGCTGCCAGAGAGTCAAATCCCAACTTGCAATTTGCGATCAACTTGTATTATGAGGCTGTCCTCAATCATACCAATGGAGTGGCTTGGTTTTCTCAGACTCTCTCAGAGGCGTTAGAAAAGGATTTTGATTACTATGTCGTGATGGCCTACCATCGCCAGGCAATGAAAGAAAAGAAAATAGGAGTGGGAAAGGCCATCGACTTGATGGCGGAGGTGGCACAGAAGGCGGTCAAGTTGGTCGGAGACCCTTCCAAGGTGCTGATGAAGTTTCAGATCTACGATTGGAAGAGTTACGAAGTCGTGCCACAGAAAGAGGTGGGAGAGATTTTGGCCGGGATCCTGAATCAAGGGGAGGTAAGTTTAGCCTTTTACCCCTACCTCGATCAATTTCCTCTCAATTTATTAAAAGGGAAATGGACCTCCTCCAAATAAAATGCGGAATTCGGATTTCGCCTGCCTGCCGGTAGGCAGGGAATTCGGAATCCTAACTGGTTAGAAATGGGTTTAATTCCGCAATCTGCAATCCGCAATCCGCATTTGATTATGGTTCTTCGATTTTGATCCAATTGGGGTCTGCATTGAATTCTTCTGCCTCTTTCGGCAGGACTTTCTCCAACATGTTCTTGGCTTCTTCTGTCTGTTTTTTCCAATCATTCGCTTTCTCTTCCAAGGCCTTCATCTCAGATTTCAACTTCCTTTGAAGGCTCTTGGGTTTGAGTTTCGACTGCTCCAGTTCTTTCTCCTTAGCCTTCCAGGCGGCATAAGTGGTGTCATAATTTTTTTTAGCATTGAGAAGTTTTTCATTCCATCCCTTTGTCTTGTTCCTCCACCATTCCTCTCCTCGACCGATCAGATCTCTCCCTTCTGAGGCTGATGGGGACTTCTTTTCCATCTCTTCCTCTTTGGATACTTGAGGGGATAGGGGTGGAGATGGTTCTTTAGGGGGTTTCTTCTTTTGGACTTGGTTCCGATACCTTTCCGGAACAAGGCTCAAGTCGTCCGTAAAGTGGAGGGTCCCTTTTTCGTCCACCCATCTGTAGATCTCTTGGGCCAACGCTATAAAGGACGGGAATATCAGTGCAATCAATATAGAAAGGATCGTCCTTCTCATTGCTATTCCCTTTTGTTCAATTGCGGATTTCGAATTTCGGATTTCGGAATTGATTTTGTATCATATTGAAATTACATAGTTTAAGATTTAACTCCGCAATCCACATTCCCCATTCCGCAATCGGATTAATGGACTTCCGCCCAATTCTTCCCTGAGTGGATGGAGACCTTGAGGGGGACAGAGAGTTCCATCACAGTCTCCATTTCATCCTGGATCATGGGAAGGGCCTTTTGTAGTTCCTCTTCAGGGACTTCAAAGACCAACTCATCGTGGACCTGCATGATCATCTTGGTCGAGAGACTAAGTTCTTCTATCCGGTTCTGGATATGAATCATTGCCAACTTGATGATATCCGCTGCTGTCCCTTGGAGAGGTGTGTTGGTCGCCATCCTCTCAGAGGCCTGACGGATGGCTGCGGTTGGGGAGTGAATGTCCGGTAGATATCGGCGCCGATGAAGGAGCGTGGTCACATATCCCTTCTGCCTGGCCTCTTCTAAACTGTTTTCAATATAGGTTTGAACCTTAGGATATTTTTTGAAATATTCATCGATATAGGTCTGTGCGATCTTCAGTTCTGCCCCCAATTGTTGGGAGAGACCATAGGCGCTCATCCCATAGATGATACCGAAGTTAATCACCTTGGCCTCCCTCCTCATGGAAGGTGTGACCCTTTCCATTGGAACGCCGAAGATCTCGGAGGCGGTTCGAGCATGAATGTCTTCCTCCCTCTGGAAAGCTTCCATCAGTGTTTCATCCTGGGAGAGGTGAGCAAGAATCCTCAATTCGATTTGAGAATAGTCCGCAGAGACGATCGCCCATCCTTTCTCCGGAATAAAGGCCTGGCGAATCCGGCTTCCCTCCTCTGTACGGATGGGAATGTTTTGAAGGTTAGGGTCACTCGAAGAGAGTCGTCCTGTAGCGGTTACGGTTTGGTTATAAGAAGTATGGACGCGTCCGGTTTTCGGATGAATCAATTTAGGAAGGGCATCGATATAGGTCGATTTGAGTTTACTCAGACTACGATAACCAAGGATCTCCAAAGGCAGGTCGTGTTGGAGAGAGAGTTTAGTCAGGACATCCACATCCGTAGAGTAGCCCGTTTTTGTCTTCTTGACCACAGGCAGTTTTAGCTTATCAAAGAGGATCTTTCCCAGTTGTTGGGAAGAGTTGATGTTGAAGACCTCCCCGGCCAATCCGTAGATTCGCTCCATCTTCTGCTGGAGTTGGGTTTCGATCTCTTTAGAAAATTCTTGAAGGAGATCGATATCGATCTTTACCCCGTTCATCTCCATCTTCGCCAAGACAATGAGCAGCGGCACCTCCAGCTGGGCAAAAAGCTCTTGAAATCCATCCTCCTCCAGTTTTGGAAGCAGGAGGGAAGAAAGCTGCAGGGCCACGTCGGAATCCTCACAGCTATAGTCCCTGGCCTTTTCAAGTTCAATCTGGTCAAAGGTCACTGCCTTCCCTCCAACCCCCACCACCTCTTTGTAGTCGATGAGTGTACGATCTAGATATTCCCTGGCAATCTCGCTAAGGTTGTGGTTATGTTTGGTGGGGTTGAGGAGGTAGGAGGCGATCATAGTATCACAGTAGATCCCTTGGAGATGAATGCCATAGCGTTTCAGAACGATCCATTTGTATTTGAGGTTCTGTCCCACTTTCTTCAATTCTCTATCTTCGAGAAGGGGTTTTAACTGTTCCAATGTCCAAGGAAGAGGAAGTTGATTTTTGGCCTCTGGATGGTGATGGCCGAGAGGAATGTAAAAGGCTTGATGTGGCGTGTGGGAAAGGCTGATTCCCACCAAATCAGCCCACATCGGATAGGGCGAGGTGGTCTCCAGATCGATGGCACAGCCTTTGGCTTTTTTTAACTCTTCCAGTAAAGCGAGGAATTCATTTTGGTCCGTAATCAAACGATAGTCCCTCTCGTCAAACCTCTTTTCTTCGGGAAGTTCTTTTAGAAGTTTGTTGAACTCTAATTCTTTGAAAATCTCTCTTAGGCCGCTTTGATTGGGAGAGCCTGGAGCAAAGTCATCGAGTCGGTAGGTGATGGGGACATCGGTATGGATCGTTGCTAATTTCCGACTGAGTCGAGCTTGTTCTCCATAAGCTTCTAAATTTTCTTTCAATTTCTTCTGTCGAACCCCATTCAAATGGGTTAGAAGGTTTTCGATCGACCCAAAAGTCTTGATCAATTCGATCGCCGTCTTCTCTCCTATTCCAGGAACACCCGGGATATTATCGATGGCATCTCCGGCCAAACCCATCACCTCCACCACCTGTTCAGGCTTCACCCCGAAGCGCTGGACCACCTCCTCCACTCCAAATCTTTTTTCCTTCATCGTGTCGTAAACCTGGATCCGGTCACTGACCAGTTGGAGAATGTCTTTATCACCCGTGATGATGACGACATCGACCTCCGATGCCAATCCTTTGGCAACCGTTCCAATGAGGTCATCGGCCTCGTATCCTTCCATCGCTAAGGTGGCAATCTGATACTCTTCGATGATCCTCCTGATATAGGGAATTTGAGGGACCAGAGCCTCTGGCATCGCAGGTCGATTGGCCTTGTATTCTTTATAGACCTCACTTCGAAAGGTGGGGGCCTTCGAATCGAGGACGACTGCGAGGTAGTCCGGCTGATGTTCCTTTAGAACTTTGAGAAGCATTTGGGTAAAGCCAAAGATGGCATTGGTTGGGAGGCCTTTGGAATTGGAGAGGTGTCCGATTGCATAAAATGCACGAAAGATATAAGAAGAACCATCCACCAGAAAGAGTCGCGGGCGATCAGACATAACGTTCTCTTGAAACTTAAAAGGTTAACTAATGTCAAATGTCAAAGCTCCTGCCTACCGCAGGCAGGCAAAGTTCAAATCAAGCCCAAATGTAAAAAATTTTGGATTTTGGAATTTGACATTCATTTGGCATTTGGATTTTGGCATTTGAAATTTATATGAGGTCAAGGGATATTCGTATAAACTCGATTTCCACCGGAATGCTTGGCGACATACATCGCATCGTCAGCGGATTTGACAAACCCCTCCAGATTGAACTGATCCTGGAACTCAGTTAAGCCGATGCTCACCGTAATGTCTTGAAATCCAGCCTGTTCGGTGGAAGAACGGATCCGTTCTGCAATGGCCAGGGTTTGATCGAGGGAGGCCCCGATGAGAAGGGCGGCGAATTCATCCCCTCCATAGCGATAACCGGAATCGACATTGCACCGGATTGAATTTCTTACGATTTCGCCAACCTTCCTCAAGACTTTATCCCCTTCCAAATGACCATAGAGATCATTGTATCGTTTGAAATGGTCGAGATCAAACATCAATAGGGAGAGGGTGGTCTTCTGACGCTTCATGCGAACCAGTTCCGACTCTAAAGTCTTAAAGAAATGGCGGTGGTTGTAGAGGCCAGTCAGATCATCGGTGATGGAAAGCCGTCTGACCTCTTCCTCCAGTTTCTCTTTTTCTATCAGGGTTCGGGATTTTTCTAAGGCTTGATTGACGATGTGGATCAAATGCTCATTCTCAAAGGGCTTCTTAACAAAGTCAGTTGCCCCCTCCTTGAGAGCCTGGATGGCATTGTCCACCGTCGCAAAGGCGGTGAGCATGATCACGCATTGGAGGGGATTGCTCTTCCGAATCCTTCTCAAGGCTTCGTTCCCATCGATTCCAGGGAGGTTAATATCCATCAGGATGACTTCCGGCTTTTCCTTTTGCGCCTTTTTCACCCCATCTTCACCTGTTGAAGTGGTGATAACATTGTATCCCTCAACAAGGAGCAGGGCCTGAATGATTTCCAACGTATCCGGTTCATCATCGACGATGAGAACCTTTCCCTTCGGACCTCTATGAATGGAGGACTCTTCCATTTTCATTCTCCCTAAAGCGGGGGATGGTGAAATAGAAGGTGGTTCCCTTCCCCAACTGGGACTCCACCCAGATCTTGCCGCCGTGTTCCTCAACCAGTCGTTTGGTGATGGCAAGCCCCAAACCTGTCCCACCGTGTTTGCCTGTCTCAACCTGATAGAATTCGTCAAAGACCCTTTCAATCTTGTCCTTCGGAATGCCCATCCCAGTGTCTCGAATCTCATGGACGATATAATCATCCTTTCGGCGGGCGATGATCGTGATCTGACCTCCATCCGAAGTAAATTTGACGGCGTTGGAGAGGAGATTGACAAGGATATCATGGAACCCATTCCTGTCCGCATAGACGTAGAGGTCTTTTGGTATGTCGAGTTGGATGGAGATATTCTTATCCGTTAGCTTGACTTCATTGATATAACCTCTGACCACTTCAGAGAGATGGAGAGGCTCTCGGTAGATATGGAGACGGCCTGATCTGAGTCGGGTCAGATCCAGCATTCGATCCATTCTCGATTGGATTCGGTTGGTATTCCTCTGGATGGAGAGGAGGTAGGATTTTAAGTACTCGGGTAGCTTTCCTCCCTTCTCAGAGAGGATAAAGTCGATGTTAGCTTTGATGATCGTGAGAGGGGTCTTCAGCTCATGGGAGGCGATGCCGATGAATATCAATTTGGTCACATCCACCTCCTTTAACTTACGGTTCACCATCTCCAGTTCCTTCTTGGTAGATTCGAGATCCTTGAGTATCTTCTGAGTCGATGTCTTCGTCTGATTCAGTTCCTCAAGGGTTTCCTCAAAAAGACGGGTTCGTTCATCCACTTTTTTTTCGAGATCCTCTCTCGATTTTTTGAACTGGAGGGTCATCTGGTTGAAGGCCTTGGCTAAATCTCCAATCTCATCTCTCGATCGAATATCAACCGTCTGAGCCAATTCTCCTTTTGCCACTCTCTCCGTAGCTGTCACTAACTTGTCAATGGGCTGAAACATAATCCGTCTAAGGATGAGAGTAAACAAAATTCCTACACCGATCAGCCCGAGGCTGATAAGGATGATGTCCCTTCTCATTTTAAGCATCCTGTTCGTTAATGGAGAGAGAGAAAGTCCAATTTGGAGGGTTCCAATGAACTGGCCCTCTTTGGATTGGATAGGCTGAGTGAGTTGATACGTAAGATTGGGATCAGGAAGAACCCCCTTCTTCACTGCATGGGCCAAACTCTCTCCAGAAGGATCTGAGAAGGAACATAGAACGACATCCTCATGCTCAACGATGCTCTCAGCAAGGCGCTGGAGAGAAGATCGATCCGATAGGTCAATCCCTTGTTCAATAAGAGAGCGAAAGTTATTGACTATCGATTTTCCATGAGATTCCAAGTGGCTTCGATGAAAGGTCATCTCCCTTGCCATAAAGAAATATCCAGATGCTGCTGAACCCACCCCGACGATACAGATCATCGCCATCAAGAGTTTGAGTGTCAGGCTGATTCGAAATCGGAAAAAGGATTTAAACGGGTTCATAGATACAGTAAGGTTCCTCTGCCATATAATCTCCGAGGCCTTCATAGGCCCTAGCTCGACAGCCTCCACAGACCTTTCTGAACTCACATCTCCCGCATTTTCCCTGATAACCATTCGTATTCCGAAGATTTTGGAAGACTTCGGAGATGGCCCAGATCTCCTGAAAGGGTTTTTCTTTTATATTTCCACAATTCACTTCGAGATAGCCGCAGGGTTGAACCTGACCGATATGAGAGATGAAGCAGAAGGAGATACCTCCCAGGCATCCCCGAGTCGTTGCATCCAATCCCTCCTTCTGGTAAAGAATCTTTTTCCCCTCTTTTTTAGCTTGTTGTCGGAGGATGCGGTAGTAGTGAGGAGCACAGGTGGCCTTGAGTTGGAGGGGGACCTGATCCCTCTGCTCATAAAACCAGTGAAGGGTTTTTTCATAATCCAGGGCAGAGATCCCCTGATCTTTAAGCTCCTTTCCCCTTCCTGTGGGAACAAGAAGGAAGATGTGATGGGCCACTGCACCGAGAGCGACAGCAAGGCGGAGGATTTCAGCGATCAAGTGGAGGTTGGCCTGTGTGATGGTCGTATTGATCTGGAATTCGAGCCCCCCCTTTTTTGCCATGTCAATCCCCCGAAGCGAACCCTCAAAGGCGCCATTCACCTTTCGGAAGGCATCGTGTGTCTCTGCATTGGGGCCGTCGAGGCTGATGCTGATCCTTTGAATCCCTGAAGCCTTCATTTTCTTAATCGCTTCTTCTGTGATCAATGTGCCATTTGTGGCCATCACCATCCGAAAACCTTTACTCGATCCATAACGGGCCAGATCGAAGATATCGGTTCGGAGGAGAGGTTCGCCTCCGGTCAAAATAAGGACGGGTTTGCTCATGGAGGCGATCTCATCCATCACCCTGAAACATTCTTCCGTTGAAAGTTCTCCCGGGTAAGGACCACGCTCCGCAGAGGCACGGCAGTGGACACAAGCCAGATTACAGCCACGCGTCAACTCCCACGCCACCATCCTGAGTGGGTGACCGGAAGGAGAACTGGGTGCCGAATTGTCAAGATGATCTTTCCTCATATTATGATGCGCTTCCTCAAAAAACCAATGATCAAGCACCAATAATCAAAGTTATTGGGTTATTGGGTCAATAAGTCATTAGTTATTGAATGACTTAATTACCCAGTGACTAATGACTATGAAGTGCTTGGAATTTGGTTATTGGAAATTTCATCTTAATTTTTGCGCTGCCTCTTTGGCAAAGTAGGTCAGGATGAGATCGGCGCCCGCCCTTTTAATGGCGATCAGTGATTCCATCATCACCTGTTCCCCATCGACCCAGCCCAGTTGTGAAGCGGCCTTCACCAAAGCAAATTCACCGCTGACATGATAGGCTGCTAACGGTATATTGAAAGTCTGTTTCACCCGATAGATGATATCCAAGTAGGGAAGGGCGGGTTTGACCATAACCATGTCCGCGCCCTCTTCGATGTCGAGCTGAACCTCTCTCAGGGCTTCATCTCCATTGGCCGGGTCCATCTGATAAGATTTTCGATCGCCGAATTGGGGCTTCGATTCCGCAGCCACCCGAAAGGGACCGTAGAAACTTGAGGCATATTTTGAGGCATAAGCCAGGATAGGAATGTCCTCGAATCGATTTTCATCAAGAATCTTTCGAATGGCTCCCACCCTTCCATCCATCATATCCGAAGGTGCAACCATATCTGCTCCTGCCTTGACATGAGAGAGGGCCTCTCGTGAGAGGAGATCGAGGGTTTCGTCGTTTAAAATTTTCCCGTCCTTTACCACTCCACAATGACCGTGGCTGGTATATTCGCAAAGGCAGACATCGGTGATGACAAGGATCCCCTCCACCTTCTCTTTGATCGCCCTCAATGCCCTCTGGATGATCCCGTCCTCTGCATAGGCTTCAGATCCCATTTCATCCTTCTTTTCAGGGATGCCGAAAAGGATCACGCCGGGAATTCCTAAAGACTTTGCCTCCTCCACTTCTTTGACCAGAAAGTCAATAGATAACTGAAAATGGCCAGGCATGGAGGAGATGGGTTGTCTTACTCCTTTTCCAGGACGGACGAAGAGGGGGAGGATCAGGTCATCTGGACTGAGATGGGTTTCACGAATCATTCTTCGAAATATCTCATCCTTTCGCAATCTTCTCGGTCGGTATTGGGGAAACCTCATTTTGATCTCCTTTTTAGGCCTTTGTCCTTGGCTGTAGAAGTGTTGTAAAAAATTAGTAAATCATTATATTTTTACTACATTTCAAGCCAAATGTCTATAATATATGGGATCATGTATTTTTCGAAATTTTCAATTTCTGCAGTAAAAAAACATCAAAAAAGCTTTTTCCCTATTTTTGTTTAAAAAGTATGGTAAAATGAGTTAAAAATTCGTATAAGGAGGGTCATCCATGAAATCTTATCGTTGGGTCATCATTCTTTTATTATCTTTCTGCATACTCAGTTGTGCAAAGGCAAGAACCTATTCACTTTATCTTCGATATCAACCTAGTAGAGAATTTCCCTCTCTTCAACAGAAGATCGGCTCCACCCTTGGTATTGTCCCTTTTAAAGATGAACGGTCAGAGACATTATATATTGGAATTCATACTCCCCTTCAAGGGATCTCCAGTTATTTCAAAAGTGATCCCTTCCCTTTAGAAAGGGCGATCATGGAGTCTCTTACGGAGGTCCTTTCCCTTCAGGGTGTGAAAACGGTTCCTATCTCAAGCTGGGATGGGAGACCAGAATCTTTGAAAACCATGGAGACCGATTCCATCTTAATGATTGAGATCAAGAAATTTTGGACAGAGGGAAGGGCTGTTCACTTCAAGACCAATGTAAAGACATCCATTCACTTTGTCACTCATTTAGGGGTGAAGAAGGAGGGGAAGGTTTTTACAAAAAATGTGACGGTTGAGAAGGAGATGACAGTTTTTAGATTGGCGCCGGAGAAGGTAGAACAGACCATCAACGGAATCTTGACTGACATTTTCGATGCTTTATTTTCTGATCCTTATTAAAATCGTGAGGAGGTAAAAAAACCATGCAAATCTTTCTATGGATCGTCCTTTTCATCGCTATTAGTATTGCCATCTTCGCTGTGCAAAATTCAGATGCTCCTCTTATCATGATTAAATTCCTCATATGGAAATTTGAAACCTCTTTGGTCTATATAATCTTAGGATCGATCGGTTTGGGAATCCTCATCACCCTCCTCTTTTGGATTCCCAGAGCCATCCGGGCTTCCATTCGTAGGAAAAAAGTACCTCAGGATATATCCTCGACTTAATTATTACCTTTGGACGGCCGGGAAAAGGGATAACAATTATGAAAGGATTCAGGCTTTTTCGGGTATTAGGGATTCAGATTTCTTTAAATTACACCTGGTTCATCGTTTTTGGATTGATCGCGTGGAGTCTGGCCAGCGGCTATTTCCCTTCCTACTATCCTGGATTGAGTCGATCAGCCCATTGGGCTATGGGATTTCTTGCGGCTGTCTTCCTTTTTCTTAGCGTCCTGGCCCATGAAATTACCCATTCTTACATTGCCCAGAGGGAGGGGATCGAAGTCAAGGAGATTACGCTCTTCATTTTTGGGGGAGTCTCCCAGTTGGGCAAAGAACCAGAGGATCCACAGAAGGAGTTTAAGGTCGCCATCGGTGGACCCATTTCCAGCCTCATCCTCGCTTTGATTTTCTGGGTTCTATCAAAAGCGACTTCCCAGGCTCCAAACCTCATCCTCTTCACTGGTCTCTTGGGCTATTTAGCGTTTATTAATTTATCTTTAGCGATCTTCAACCTGATCCCTGGCTTCCCTTTAGATGGAGGAAGGGTCCTTCGAGCCATTTACTGGAGAAAGACGGGCAGCTTGCGAAAGGCAACACGGATTGCTGCAGATACAGGGAAGTGGGTTGGAGTGGGGATCATTCTTTTGGGGCTATTCTTGATATTGATGGGGAATCTTCTCGGTGGTTTCTGGTTTGTGATGATTGGAATCTTTTTGCGCTCCGCTGCAGAAGGGGGTTATCAGCAGGTGGTGATGAAAGGTGCCCTCGAACGGGTGAAGGTGAAGGAATTGATGAGCCGTGGTGTCATTTCGGTTCCACCCTCTCTTCGAATTCATCGGTTGGTGGAAGATTTCTTCCTCACCCATAAACATGTCACTTATCCTGTGATAGAAAATGGAAGGATTGTTGGGATCATCACATTAAAACAGGTAAAAGAGATTCCAAAGGATCAATGGGTGGAGAAGACGGTGAGGGAGGTAATGATGCCCATCAGAGAAGAGATCATGCTTGATCCGGAAGGGGAAGCGGTGGACGCTCTTCAAAGAATGATCCGAACCGGAGAGGGACGCCTTCCCGTGGTCAAAGACGGAGAAGTGGTGGGGATGATCACTCGGAGGGACATCCTTAATCTACTCGAGATCAAGACAGATCTGGCAGCGTGAAATAAAAGGATGGGAAAAGGATTCATGACATCTATGAATTGGAAAAAAGGGATCATGGAACAAGTCCATTTGCTCTTATCTGTTCTAAAAAAGTTTGATAGTGACCACGGGTTTCTTCTTTCCGCTGGAATCACTTTCAATCTCCTCATCTGTTTGGTTCCGCTCATTTTATTGCTGTTGGCGTTGGTGGGTATCTACCTTTATAGTGATCGAGAAGTTTTAAATCATATCCGTCGTTATTTTGAGAACGCCGTTCCCTCCTTAGATCCAAGGATTATGAGGAACATTTTGAGGATCATCCGGGATCGCAAGATCGTCGGGATATTGGGCATCGGAGGATTAATCTGGACCTCCACATGGTTTTTCAGTTCCTTAAGAACGGTCCTCAACATGGTCTTTCAGGTCGAGAGGGGTCGAGGCATCCTCCGAGGAAAGGCAATCGATCTTTTCATGATCCTTTTAGCAGGGATCTTTTTACTCTTGAGTATGATCTTCACCTCCGGAATCACTTTCATTCAAAGTTACCGTTTTGGGCCTTTTCTGGCGATAGGACCGAGCCTTCGATTCATCCTGAAATATATCATTCCCTTCTTCTTCACTTTTTGGATGTGTTTTTTGATTTACAAAATCATTCCAAATAGGAAAATCTATTTCAAGACAGCTCTTCAGGCAGCCCTCTTCACCAGTCTATTGTGGGAGGTAGCAAAGCAATTGTTTGGATGGTATGTCCTGCACCTGGGAAGATTTTCTATGGTCTACGGTTCTTTAAGCACTTTAGCCATATTTTTCTTCTGGATTTACTACTCCTCGGTCATTCTCCTTATGGGAGGTGAGGTCGCATTTTTTCTTGAAAAAGGAAGGTTGGATCAACTCGAATGATTCGGGCCTGATAAATCATTGCTGGGGTTTCCATCAGCATTACAAGAACCACCAATCTCATCAAAGTGGAGGCTATGGAATAAATTTTGAACCTCTTGTAACCGCCTTCTGGATTTCCATTAAAAGATTGGTTTTTTTGACATCTCAAAATCTAATTGGTAAATTAAATATAAGGAATCCACGGGAGGAGGCCCTGAGTTGAAACTCGGCACTAAATTGACCTGTTACCTCTCTCTCATCATTATTATTGTGCTATCAGGGTATGGATATTTCCTCGTAATGACTCGTCGGGATATCCTCATTAGAAAAATGAAGGTAGAAGTGAGAAGCATTGGCCAAACCCTTAAGGTTTCACTTGAGAAGATCTCGCTGGCGAGAGAGATGGAATATGTTCAGGATCTCATCGACGCCGTTGAAGAGGATGAAAAGACATTGGGTGTGATCGTCTACCACCATGAGAAAGAATTTCTCTTCCGTTCTCGTTCTATAGAAAAGGGATTTGAACCTTATTTAGAGTTAATCAAAAGATCGATTAAAGAGGATCGTCCCTTGGAAGAATTCGGGGCTTATAAAAGATTTCCTATCTTTTCCTATACCTTCCCCCTCAAAGATAGAAAAAGAAGGATCATCGGTGGGGTCTCCATTCTTCAGCATACCTCTTTCGTTGAGGAGGATATTAAAAAAGCGGAATGGAGCATTTTGATCACTATCTTTGTCCTTATCGGGGGGACGTTGTCATTGGTTCTTTTCGTCACGAGAAAATGGATTTCTCAGCCCATTTCCCAATTGATGGAGGGGATAAAGAATATGGCAAGAGGCAATCTCCATACAAGGATCGACTTGAAAAGAGGGGATGAACTCTCCGAACTGGGGCACGCATTTAATCAAATGGCCGTTGATTTGAAAGAGGCTCAGGACAGGATTATCGAGGAAGCCGAGATAAAATTGGAATTAGAAAGAGGTCTCCGGCAGTCTGAAAAATTGGCGACCATTGGTCAATTGGCCTCAGGACTGGCTCACGAGATTGGGACTCCTTTAAATATCATCAGTGGAAGGGTGGAGTTGACAAAGAGAAGGCTGGAGGATAAAGAAGGAGCCCAGAAAAATTTGGATATTATCGCTCAACAAACCGAAAGAATCACCAAGATCATTCAGCAACTTTTGGGGTTTGTCAGAAAAAAGAAACCGGAACAAAAGAATCTAAATATCACCACATTATTGGAGGCGACGCTCGATTTTCTTGATCATGAGATTCAGAAGCAAAAAGTAAAAGTGGTGAGGGAGATAAAAGATGATCTCCCCTCCGTGACGGGAGATCCAGACCAACTTCAGCAGGTGTTTTTGAACATCATTCTCAATGCCATTCAGTCGATTCCTCAAGGTGGGACAGTTCGTCTTTCAGCTTCATCAAAATGGATTTCTAAGGAGGGTCTTGAGGATGACTCGCGGCGGTATGTAGAGGTATGCGTGGAGGATACAGGGATAGGGATGGAGAGGGAAGTGATGGAGAACATCTTCAATCCATTTTTCACCACAAAGGAGAAAGATAGAGGGACAGGACTGGGTTTGACCGTGAGTCAGGGTATTGTTCAGGACCATGAAGGATGGATCGATGTGGAGAGTGAGGTGGGGAAGGGCTCTGTGTTTAAGGTCTATCTTCCCTCTGGAGAGGGGGAGGTGAGGAATGAGAGGTAAAGGCCATAAAATTTTAGTCGTTGATGATGATCTGGAGATGTGTGGGATGCTCTTCGATGTTCTCAAAGAAGAGGGGTTTTCTGTCATCACCACTGGCGATAGTTTAGAAGCTGCCAAGATCCTCAAGAAAGAAGAGTTTGATGTTATTGTCACCGATTTGAAAATGAAGGGGCTGAAGGGTCTTGATCTCCTCGAAGAGGCTAACAAGGTGGCACCCATGACGCCGGTGATCATCATCACTGCCTTCGGAACGATTGAATCGGCCATCAAGGCAATGAAAATGGGTGCCTATGACTATATCACCAAGCCCTTTCAAATGGATGAGCTCGTCTTGACCGTCAGGAAAGCCCTGGAAAACCGCCTGTTAAAGAAGGAGGTCATTCGGTTAAGAAAGGAAGTGGAATCCCGATATGA
>Ga0315296_10002263_pt1 | contig 16467 bp, 19 predicted proteins | sample YL17G14_18_MG_FD_203921 | JGI IMG/M metagenome (GOLD analysis project Ga0315296, IMG submission 203921) | Sediment microbial communities from Yellowstone Lake, YNP, Wyoming, USA - YL17G14_18 | ecosystem: Environmental > Aquatic > Freshwater > Lake > Sediment | place: USA: Wyoming | collected... | reverse complement strand
CAAGCTTAAGTGACGACGCAGCTAGGGAGATCAACCGTTCGTCCACCTTTTTCTGTTCTAGATGTCGCTACTGTGACTGTATGTCGCACTTGTGCATGTTGCGCCCTTGCAAAGGACATAAATATTGAAACTGCGAATCTCGTGTTAAGGTGTTTGTGGAATTATGGTTGACAAAAAATCTTTGAGTCTTCTGAAGGAAATGCTTGAATCGTTTGGGCCGGCAGGCTTTGAGGTTGAAACAGCAGCAATCGTTAAAAAAACCGTCAAAGCTTACGCTGATGAGGTAACAACAGACAAGCTTGGCTCGGTGATCTTTACGCATAAGGGAACCGCCGAGCAGCCTCGGGTTCTGCTTGCAGGGCACATTGACGAGGTTGGCTTCGTAATCTCTGGCATCGATGATAAAACTGGTTTCCTTACGTTCAATCCTTTGGGCGGATGGTGGGATCAAGTGCTTCTCTCTCAACGTGTAGTCGTAAGAACGGAGAAGGGAGACGTTCCAGGAGTCATTGCAGCCAAGCCGCCGCATTTGTTACCGCTTGACGAGATGAAGAAGGTCGTTGAAAAGAAGAACATGTTCATTGACATCGGTGCAACGAGCAAGAAAGAGGCTGAAGACATGGGCGTCAAGATAGGCGATCCGGTCGTGCCCTTCTCAGGGTTCTCGACTATTCGAAATGGGAAGCTTGGAATGGGGAAGGCGTTTGATGATCGGATTGGAGCTTTCATTGCTATGGAAGTTGTGCGTAGGCTTGCTGACGAGAACGTTAAGCATCCAAACACCGTGTATGGTGCGGCCACGGTGCAGGAAGAGGTTGGCGCGAGAGGTGCGGCAACTGTTGCACATGTGGTCGATCCGGATGTGGCGATCGTGTTGGAGGTTGACATTGCAGGCGATGTTCCCGGGGTGCAGTCGCAAGAGGCACCTTCTAAAATGGGGAAGGGTCCGTCAATATTGACTTTTGACAGTTCCATGATTCCTAACCAGGCGTTGAAACGGTTTGTCATTGAGACGGCAAAGAAATCGAAGATTCCCTATCAGCTTTCGCTGGTGGCGATGGGAGGAACCGATGCGATGAGAATCCATATGAGCAGAGCAGGATGTCCAAGCATTGTCATAAGCGTGCCAACGCGGCACATTCATTCTCATGTTGGCATCTTGAGCTTTGAAGACGTGGAGAACACGGTTAAACTGACTTTGGAATTGATAAAACGGTTTGACAAGAAAACCGTCAATGGCTTCACAGCTTTCTAAACGCGAGACCATTTTCTTTTTCTTTGTGCCCAATAGAACAGGAGATAGATTTGAGATCGAACATTCAGACTCAGCGCGTGTCTGTAGACCTGCTGCAGGTAGTTCTTGAGTGTTACCAAGCTAGAAACATTCTACTCCCTCTTCCTAGTATGTGTCGTGGTACGCTGCAAGCAAAAGTGTAGCTGGCAGAGATGATGAGCAGAAGAGCGATATGTATCTCTTCACGTATCTTCATAGCGAGAATTGTGCGCGCTAGCTAGTGCTTCGTGTTCTTGCTCACGCTTCTTCGTATCTCATCAAGTGTCTCTTTTGCCTTGGACGCTTGTTCATGCAGCTTGGAAAGTTTTTCACACTTGTAGTCGTCACAGTAAGCACAGTTCTTCACATTCTTCTCTTGTCCGCATTTTCTTATCTCGCATATGGTGCAATAATTGAAGATGCGTGTTCCTCTCGTCAGACAACCGTCACAGTTAATGTCTTCCGCCTTGAAGGCGTGACCGTACTCTTTTGTCCACAATTCCGCCACTTTTTTCCTTTCAGCATCGTCATTCATATTTGTCGCTTTGAAAGTTGGGCAGTCAGAGCAAGTTATTCCACAATAAGCTATAATTTTCTCCATACAGATCACCCACGTGGAATTAAGTTGTGCACGATGTAACTAATATTTGTAGCGCGTGTGAATTCTGTTACCTCTCCGTCGGATTTAAGATTGTGTTTCTTTTCGTCGGATAGCTTTTGGTATTGTATTATTTTTGGTGTGTCAGCTTGGAGTTCAGCAAGTAACGTCATTGCTTTGGAGAGTAAAGAAGAAAATGTACCTGCATTAGGAATAGGAACATTGTGTTCAATCAGCCAACTGCAAGATACGCTTAGTTGTACCAGAAGCTCTAAGTTCAGTTGCTGCATTCTTTTCAGTTCAGCAAGAGTATTGATTATTTCAGTAATCGTATCAGTCGGCAAGGTCATTCTCCTCCATCTTCTTTTTGTATTCATCAACTTGTTTGTTGAGGTCTTTAACGAATTTCGTGACGATAGCGAAGTCTTCTCGGTTTACTGTTGCTTTCAGATTTTCCATTTCAGCCTGCTCAGAGGCGACATGAACAAAAACAAGATGGAACGGTTCAACGGAGAAGTCAGAGACAGAGAAAAAACCATGCGAGGACTCAAGAAAAATGAGACTCCGATATTGACAGGTTATCAGATTTTTCATAACTACATTAGGGCTCATGAAGGACTCGAAGGCAAAACACCTGCCGAAGCTTGTGGAATAGAGATAGAAGGAAAAAACAAGTGGCTAACGCTTATACAAAACGCGCAAACAATGATCAAAAGAAAATGACCTTCGGATCATGAAAAGCAAAATCCTTTCGCCTTTAATTCTTTCAGGTAATCTTCGGCAGAAAAAGGACAACTAACTAAATCTATGAATTGCTTCTTTTCTAATCTTACTTGTATGGACATTTGGCTGATTAGATAATCATCAATCTCGTTGCTACCATGGCTAACTTTCGTGTAGATTGAAGTTTTTTTACCGTTAACATACAAAATCAGAAACTTATGATCGCCTTTAGACTGAAGAAAACCCTTCTTTTCTAAACCACTAAGAACTGCTCTTACCCTAAGAGTCGTCATTGGTGCAAAGCACCTATTTTTTTATATGGGTCAAAATCCTTCTCTTAAGTTCTTTAGCGTCGTTTGTTAGTCTACCCTCGTCCTCTTTGCCATACTCATTCCAAATAAACAAAATTTCGTCTTGAAAGTCTTTGACACAACCTTCCCATCTGGCCGACATAGAGGTTATGCCCAAATCTTCGTTTTGACAATAATATATATTATCTCGATAGGTTACCTTCGCAGTAATCGGTTCCATAAACCGCAGTGTATTTCCATCAACATCAATGTGATCTATTACTACAAGGTAAAGTGGCGTCAATACAAAGTTCTTACCAAGTTCTGTTGTTATAATAGATTTCTTTGTAGCTACATTCCAGAATGTACTAGCTAGTGCTTCAATTGGCTGAACGATCGCACTGCCCTGTGATGGTAAGATGTTTGGAGGTAGTCCTTGTACTATGATTCCGTATGGAAAGGAATCCAAGGAAGCAGAGACAATTGTCGCCCCAGAAATACATTGCACTTTTTCTGGAAGGGGCTGCATTTCTGGAAGGGGCTGCATTTCTGGAAGGGGCTGCATTTCTGGAACTGCTAATGAGCCATGCTGCGCACCCCAGACTTGGGAAGTAATTTGGCCTAATTGGGAGAGGGCTTTCACTTTGCTTCCACCAGACTTAATGTTCCATTATTATGAATCTTCATTTTCCATTTTGAACCGACTTTGTACGGAACTTCATTTGCCTTGATAATCAGAAATATTTCATTGATCACTACGAATTTACTCGTTGATGCAGACTCTCTTGCATTGGGGGGTATGCGATTAATTATCTCTGGGGCGTTTTTTATGTAATTGCCAAACGTTACTTGGTATAGAAGATCGCCCGTAGCTAGTTCTGTGAGAACATTAACGCTAGTGACTGTGAGCACTTTGTCTATAATATCCACGGACACAACCATTCACCCCATTAGCTTATATGGTAAAGTCACATAAATAGGTTATACTGGAATCCGACGATTTTTACATGGGCTCAAATCCGATGAGAACTTGACAGAGCCTTCCCTCCATTAAAGACTGACTAATGACGGATTCCTGTTGCCCGTCGTCTTGCTTGTCTTCGTTGATATTTCGTGTATTTTCTATGCAATCACGTCACCTCCCAAACGAAAAACTGAAGTTGCATAGGGCTCGTTTGAAAAGTTGCGAAAACTGTCTGATGGCTCGCATGGGCTCTTTTTAGTATCCGACGAAAAGAAACACAATCTTAAATCCGACGGAGAGGTAACAGAATCCTGAAGGACATCAAAGATTTCGAAAAGATGAACGAAGTTTACAGCACATATTTTAAGAGCGATCTTCCAGCGCGGACAACTGTTCAGGCACAGCTGCCTGTGCCAGAGTGGCTCGTGGAATTAGACGTCGTTGCTTGCTCCATCTGAAGGAGCGCGGGCGAGGCACTGTTAGAGCGCGCTATCTCTTCTGGTGTTCTTCTTGTGCTTGAATTTGTTTCTCAAGAAGAACCAGATGCGCTGTTCCGTGCTCCTCAGATCCAAAGTCCAATTGACTTAGCGTTTTCTCAAATCTGTTTTCAAATGTGCAGACAATCGATTTGAACCCGCGTTCCAGACCCATTGTCACATTATATGACAGTTGAGATACAAAGCCTCGTGAATCATGAGCGTAAACTGTGAAATTCCACATTTGGTTCGGTTCTTGTCTGGCATGGCCAATTGACAGTGAATCTGCTTTTCCGTTTTTTGATGCAATGTAGAACTTGTGGTTCTTGCCAATCTGTTTAAGATTTTGAAGCTTGTTGTCTAGAGCCTTCCATTCGTAGATTAGAATCCCATAAGGGACTATGCTTGGATTGGTCTTCAGCAGTCTGTAAGTCCTTGCAGGACTTGTTTCTTCTATTGGTAGGTAGCCCCGGATCGGAGGCGCTGTTCTTAGGTTCATGCTCCAGAAAACAGCCATTTCGAAGAGTTTTGAAAATCCGGCTGCTTTGGCAAGTTTCAGGGAAGCTGTATTTTCGTCAGAGGTCGTGTAACGAAGGCGATGGACACGTAAGTGCTCAGCCTTCTTGACTAGATAATTGGTGATCTCGTTTGCAAACCCTTTGCCTCTGTATTCAGGATGCACTCTCAGGCCTTCCATCCAACCAGTTCGTCCATCCTCCACGAGCCGCAAGTTGCCTACAGCCACAATGTGACCATCAGCTTCCACGCCGTAGAAATGGCACTTCGGGTCCTTCAGCCACTCGTAAGCAACCGATGACAGGTAGTCGTGTCCATCCCATATATGCCTAGATATTTCTTCTATGTCGTCGCGATCCGACGGAAGCAGTCTTCTGATCGTTGCAGGCATAGTCTTGACTATTGTCTTTCTTGCCTATTTTGATTTTTGTAAGGTCTAGAGAAATACGCAAATCTAAAAAACCAGGTACAACTTACTGTGTGGCAGGTGAAGTGTTTGCCTAAAACTCTTGGCTTTTACTTCGGTACAGCAGTATTCTTTATCGGTGTTTTAATGACGGCAATCGGAATCGAAAATCTCGTTGTTCAACGCATGGACTTCATAATACTCGCGGCTTTGATTAGTGGGATTGTCCTCATCATAATCGGCTATGTAGTTGGGAAAAGAAAGGGTGCACAGGATACCCGTTCTTGACACTAGGCACGCTCGGCTCACTTCCTTATCCTTGGGAAAAACCTTCCTGTTCTTTCCTGATATCTTCGATACTCGATCGACCGAAAGACCGTTCAGCATGTTTTAAGAATACAACAACGACCACCATAAAAGAATGTCAGCATATAGACTTGAAACTCTTCTGAACGAAGACTTTTTGCGGCAAAGGCAAATAAGACGGGGAGATTGAGGTTAGCTCTGAGTTGAAAGTTCATGTCTGGAACCGAGAGTCTGCTTCCATTCCTCAAGGAGAAGAAGAAAGGCGACAAAGAACAGCCGACAATAATCGTTGATAGCCGTGAAGCATCCAGTGCATCGAAAATTGTTAAAGGACTCATAGAACGCGGCGTCTGTGTTAAGACTGAGATGTTAGAGAAAGGCGATTATGTCTTGTCTGACGTGTGTGCCGTAGAACGGAAAACGGTCCAAGATTTTGTTTACACTCTTACACGACGTTTCCTTTTCGAACAACTGTTCAGGCTGAAAGAGGTTTACCCGAAATCGCTGATACTACTAGAAGGCTATTTGCCCATCATCTACAAGTACAGCAAAATCCAGCCTGCTTCGGTTTGGGGCGCAATGTTCAACCTTGCCAGAAACGGCATAGCAATTATAAACACAACATCCTACAAGGAGACGGTTGATTTTCTTTACGTAGCCGCGCGTCAAGAACAGATAATTGAGAAACGCACGCCGACGGTTCATCCCTTCAAGAAAGTAGATACGATCGCTGATGCTCAACTATACTTCGTTGCCAGCCTACCCTACGTGGGCAGAGAAAAAGCCTTGTCAATCCTCAAATGTTACCAGACTCCACTGAACGCTATGATAAATGTTGATGGTTGGTCGGAGGCGGTCTATGGACTTGGACCTAAAATAAGCAGTAAGGCTAAAGAGGTGCTAAACACCCCCTTTACGGAGTGAACGGAAATGGATATTGAAGTCTCGCCAACGAAGAAAGTAATCATTCTTGGTGTAGATAACCGGTCCAGAGACAATGTTGCTTGGTGTGCCGCGTCCTATGGAGCGACCAGGCTGTACTGGATAGACGGTTACCTGCTGTGCCTGGAAGTGTACGAAAAATCCTTCGAACAGGAAATAAAGAAGAAGGAATTTCCGATAAGTCAAGTTTGCTATGTCAAGTTTCCGAAATATGAGAAGTTGTATGAGATCGACAAAAGCTTCCAGATTCCCGTCGTCAACGTTTCTGACATGAAGTTGTTCAAAAACGTACTGAAAGCGATACTGGAATACGAGAAAACAAATGTCGCGTCTTCAGACTGCGAAGGAAACTAAGCTTTCTTGTGCCCCTCTTTCACGCTTTCATAGCCCAGTTCAAAGGCTTTGAGGTTAATCTCAACATGTTTCGTTGGTACAAGCTCGCGGACAGCTTCTATCAAGCTTTGCTTTTTCACCGGTAACATACCGGTTCCGGCCAAAGCACCTAACAATACGACGTTTTGCGTCAGACTGCTTCCCGCCTTCTTTGCCAATTGTGCCGCGTCAATCAAAACTACTTTTTCTGTGAAAAGGTGGACTTTCTGAACGATCTGGTCCAGACCCGGATATTTCACGTTCTTAGCGGCCAGTTCGGTAGGTGGAATCTTCTCAGTATTCATGATCACAAGCGTTTTTCCTGAAACATACTTCAGATTTCGCACCGTCTCAAATGGTTCAAACCCCAAGAGCACGTCTGCTTGCCCCTCTAACACCGTTGGTGCCAGAACATTGTCGCCTATCCTTACCGTGGTAACTACAGCGCCACCGCGCTGAGCCATGCCATGGATTTCGCTGACTCTAACGTTCAATGCATCTTTGACTGCGGCCATTCCCAGGGCTTCAGATGCTAGAAGCGTGCCTTGTCCACCGACACCTGCCAGAACGATGTTGAACTCTTTCATTCTGCACAACTCCCTTCGATTGCTTTGTATGGGCAAACTGAAATGCACAGTCCGCATCCACTGCAGAAAACCTCGTCGATTTTCACTTTTCCTTCTTCCACTACAATGGCGGGGCAGGCCAACAGCTTGATGCACGCCATGCAGTCATTGCATTTGTCAGTGATCTTGGCTTGAATAATCTTGACGCCTCTCCGCCGCTTTTCTTTAATGTCCATTAACGTACATGGAGAACGGAAAACAACAACCGAAGGCCCAGACTGCCTAACAGCTTCTTTCAACATCGCTGTGGCTTCTCTTGTTTCGAAGGGGTTAACTACTCTGACATATTTGACGCCGCATCCTTCAGCGACCTTTTCAACAAGAACTTTTTCTGCTGGACCTTGCATGCCTGTTATACCTGTTCCTGGGTGTGGCTGATGCCCAGTCATAGCAGTGGCTTGATTGTCAAGAACTGCGACGACGAGCTTGCTGTTGTTGTAAACAGCGTTTACCAGTCCTGGGATTGCTGCGTGGAAAAATGTTGAGTCTCCTATTATTGCGATCGTATCTCTGCCTGTTGCTTTGCTTATTCCTTGGGCAGTGCCGACGCTGGCACCCATGCAAATCATTATGTCTCCTACGTTCAATGGCGGAGACATTCCCAAAGCGTAACATCCTATGTCTGTTGGATAAAGTGTCTTGTCTCCTCCAACTTTTCTTATCACGTAGAATGACGCCCTATGCGGGCATCCTGCACACAGTATCGGGGGCCTCGACGGCAAATCCTTCGTGATTTCAGCGTATTTTTCATCAATTCCTCGAAAATCAATGGGTAATTCCTTGGCAGTTATTTTCGCAAGTCCCACCGTAGCCAGTCGTGTTGAAAGCTCGCCTTCTCTTGGGAAGTATTCTCTGCTCATTTTTCCGAATACTTGGGCGTTTGGCACGTAGTCCTTGGCTATCGCTTTTATCTGCATCTCGAGATAGGGTTCAAGCTCTTCAACAATGACCACTTTATCATGGCTTCTCAGAAAATCAACGATCATTTTTTCGGGAAGCGGATGTGTCATGCCGAGCTTCAGAATTCCAGCGTCTAAGTTCAGCAAATCTGCTGCTTCAACCGCATAGTTGTATCCTGAGCTTGAGGAGACTATGCCGATTTCTTTACCTTTTCTCACGACCCTGTTGTAAACTGATGTTTCACTGATCTCCTTGGCTTTTGCAGCTTGTCTTAGTAGCACTGTGTGTTTTGGTCTTGAGAACGCTGGGACCATGTTCAAACGTTTCAAGTCTCTGATAAATTCGCCATGCAAGTTTGGTTTTTTCAGGTTTCCGTAGGTAACGGGTCCTCGTGTGTGGCTGACACGGGTCGTTGTTCTCAGCAGGACGGGTAACTCCAGTTTTTCGGACATCTCGATTGCTGAAATGGTCATTTCTTTTGCTTCTTGCGGGTCAGAAGGCTCGAGACACGGCAAGTTTGAAAATAGAGCATAGAAACGGTTGTCCTGCTCGTTCTGTGAGCTGTAGCATTCCGGGTCGTCTGCCGTGACTATCACATACCCTCCTCTGACGCCTGTATACGCCAAGGTCATTACCAGATCGGCAGCCACGTTGAGCCCGACATGTTTCATGGCAGTGAGTGCTCTTACTCCACAGTTGGCAGCTCCCGCAGCGACTTCGACGGCAACCATTTCGTTTACCGAGTATTCCATGTACAAACCTGCTTCCGGGGCGATTTCTGATATGGAATCACCTATCTCAGACGCCGGCGTGCCTGGGTAGGTGGTAACCACAGCTATTCCTGCTTCGAGAACGCCGCGAGCGATTGCTTCGTTGCCCAACAAAAGAATTCGCTTTTCAGGCGTGTCTTTCAGCAGCACTTTCAAGTCAGGCAATAAACTCCTCCTCGGATTCCTTGGAATTCTTGACAGTCTTCGGCCTTCACATATAGCTTTTGGTAAAAAAAGCTTGTAAGGGTTGAATCAAGATGTAAGACCGAAAGTATTATAAAAATCCACGTGCGATAACTGCACACTCTTGAGGTTTGCGTTATGTCCATAAAACTATCGACAGGCGAAGAAATCCCCATTGAAATGCACAAGGCAAGAATGGTGCAAAAAGTACAGTTGGTACCTGTTGAAGAACGTCTCAGAGCCATAGAAGAAGCAGGCTACAACACGTTTCTGTTGAAAACAAAGGACATTTTCCTTGACATGCTCACCGACAGCGGCGTAAACGCAATGAGCGACAACCAGTTCGCCGCCATGATGAAGGTTGATGACGCTTATGCAGGCAGCATGACTTTCTACGAGTTTGCGAAGGCTGTGGAAGACGTGCTCGGATACAAGCACGTCATGAACGTGCACCAAGGAAGGGCCGCTGAACACCTTCTGGCAAAGGTCTATGCTAAACCAGGCGGCGTCGTTCCGACAAACTATCACTTCACCACCACTAGAGCCCACATTGAACTTCAAGGAATGCAGGTTCTGGAGATTTACTATGACGAGGCGCTGATAACTGAAAGCACTAATCCATTCAAGGGCTGCATGGACCCACAGAAACTCAAGAATGTGATCAAGAAATACGGCAAAGACAAGATAGGCTTCGTGCGAATGGAAGCTACAACCAACCTGATCGGCGGACAACCGTTCTCAATGAAAAACCTGAAAGAGATAAAGCAAATATGCGTCGAAACCGGTCTGCTTCTCGTGATAGATGGAAGCCTAATCTCTGAAAACGCCTACCTGATAAGACAGCGCGAAAAAGGGTACGAAAGCAAGACAGTCGCAGACATAGTCAAAGAGATGTGTAGCGTCGCGGATATTTTCTACATGAGCGGAAGAAAAAACACATGCGTCAGAGGCGGCTGCATAGCAACCAACAATCTGAAGCTTTTCGAACAAATACAACCCTGGCTTCCAGTGTATGAAGGCTTTTTCACTTATGGCGGCATGTCCATGAGGGAAGTTGGAGCAATGGCTGTCGGAATGAGGGAAATGGTGGACCCTGAAGTTGCAGGTTGCTCGGTTGAGCAAATTAAATATTTCGTCAACAAACTCGCCAAAGCCGGCATCCCAGTAGTGACTCCTCCAGGTGGATTGGCATGCCATCTTGACGCAATGAAGTTTCTACCGCACATTCCTCAGACCCAGTATCCAGCAGGAGCATTGGCAGCTGCGCTTTTCATCTCCTCAGGAATAAGGAGCATGGAAAGAGGCACCATTTCAGTTGACAGAGACAAAGAAGGGAAAGAACTCCTTGCCGACATTGAACTCACAAGGCTTGCGTTGCCCAGAAGAGTCTACACGGTGTCACACATTGAATATGCAATTGACAGGATAAAATGGCTGTATGCGCACAGAAAGCTCGTGAAGGGCCTGAAATTTGTATCTGAACCACCAGTGCTCAGGTTCTTCCTTGGAAAACTGAAAGCCTTGGACAACTGGGGAAAAGACCTAACAGAAGCATTCAAGAAAGAAGTAGGCACCTGTTAATCGTAGAATTGAAAAGAGAAATTATAAACAACAATTCTACCCATATTTTTCCTTGCTTTCTACGGCCCACAACCAGCGCGTGCTCTTGAAATTCCAACATGAAAATACTCCAACAGCCAACGACGATACCATCCCAATGCCCAACAAACACCACATTCTAGTACCGTGTGTGCTGAAAACCTAGGGGGAGGGGGTAGGTCGTTTTTGGCTGTTTTTCACTCAAAAACCATGTTGAACAGTCCAGACTGAAGGCCTACGCTTCTATGTCAACAGTATCGCGCGCTCCGCGGAAGCAGCAACATTCACTAAACAAAAAAATGGTGAACGCGCCCTAGACAGTTATCTAACGTAGCCGACAACGCGTGTCAGCAAGTTTGTGCGTTGTTGGTGAACTGATGCTTCTTGGCATAGTCTTCTCGCAGTTTCTGTGACAATTTTCCATCTTCAACTATGAACGCTCCATAGTAGCCGCAGTTTCTGCACTCCCAAATTGACCACAGCTGTGCCAAACCGCGAGCCCAATAAATGTCAGTTGACCCGCATTTCGGACAGAACTTTGTCCCGCGCCCCCGAGCTTTGTGCTTGGCTCTTGGTTTCTCAGCTTCTTCCATACAATGTCACAGCTCTGAGAATGAAATTGAAGTTCTGCTTTCTTCTAAAGCTTGCTGCATTCGGTCGAGTCAAAATACATGGTTCACACACGGCTTTGGCTACAAGGCGGGATTGTGGCAATGCTGGCAGGTAGTTTCAAAAAAAAAGCTCGTTTCCAGAACACAGGCATTCAATTGCTCGAATAGATTGAAAATACGATTCAGGTAGGCTGCAACTCTTATTAGTCCGCGCTGGCGAACAGAAAGACCAAAGCAAGTTCGGATGTCCTTAGAATATGCGTGCTGTTATCAACAAATATCCTACGCCTTTAATTGTTGTCCTAAGCATTGCTCTAGGCTTCTTTTTGCCACAAGTTGGACTTGTTTGGAAACCTTACTTGGCCATTCTATTGATGCTCTTGATGTTCTTTGTCACGTTAAGCATAGAACCGAGCGAGATCGCACGTTCGATGAAGAATTATCCAGTTATAGCAATGAGCTTGGCTACAGTATTCGTCCTAACCCCTTTGTTATCGATTCTTGCAAAACCTTTCTTCTCAACAATAGTCTACGCTGGAACCGTACTTGCCCTCTGCTGTCCATCTGCAATCGCAACTGCCTTCTGGGCTAAGGTGTTCAAAGGAGACGTCGCCACCGCTCTGGTCATAAGCACAATCACAAACCTGCTTTCAATAGCCACAATACCTGCAACAATGCTGATATTGGCTGGAACATCGGTCAATGTTGATACCGCGGGCATGATGGTGAATCTGGGAGAGATAATCCTGATTCCCGTAGCAGCCTCGTTCTTGCTGAGAAAATTTGTTCGCATCGATTGGAACAGAGTCTGTAGCTACAGCTCCAGAATAGAGCTACCTATACTGGTTCTTCTGGTTTGGGGCTCTATCGCCCCAGGAGTCGAATATGCAAGAAACAACATCATAGAATTCGCGTTCCTGAACGCTTTCATGTTTGGGACACTTGCTCTCGCATTCATATTGACCCATCTTCTAACGAGAAGATTCGGATACAAAAAAGCAACATCAATCGAGATCGCAACGACGGTGAAAAATGCGGCACTTTCCCTTGTTATTGGCCTTTCAGCCTTTGGCCCACAGATACTTCCTCCATTGATCGCAAATCTCATAGCACAAAACCTTCTACTCGTCCCAGCAAAAGCACTGACAAAAGAATAAAGCGCACTGTATTCATTCCTGCAATAGTCTCACCGACATCGTTCTGCAAAATTCGAGAGTGCACTAGGCTACTTGCTGCGCGCCCCGAGTTGCTATATCAACCTTGAGCGTTTCAGCTGTTTAACGATGCTTTCGACGGCTACTTCGGGCGGTAAATCCAGACTTTCACAGTTGAACTCTACAAATGGAACTTTCTTCTCTTTGTAGTGTTGCAGAATTGGTTCAGTTTGACGTTCATATACTCCAATGCGGTCTTTGATGACTTGCGCCGTGTCATCTGTGCGTTGGTAAAGCTGTCCACCGCACTTGTCGCATATTCCTTCCACCTTCGATTTCAAGAATCGCACGTTGTACACTTCTCCACAGTTCTTGCATATTCTGCGGCTTGACAATCTCTCGATTATTATCCAGTCTGGTACCGTCAGCTGGATAACGCCGTCTATTTTGACAAGTGCGTCCAAGGCTTTAGCCTGTTCGATCGTTCGCGGATAACCGTCTAGAATGAAACCTTTCATGCTGGAAGATCTGGCCAAACGTTGTTTCAAAACTTCTATAACGACATCATCGGGAACCAGTTGCCCTTTCTCTACAAACCCTTTGACTTTCCTGCCTAAGGGAGTATCTTCTTTCATGATTTCTCGGAAGATGTCTCCCATGGCAATTAGGTCTAAACCGAGCTTTGTCTGCAACCGTGATGCATATGTACCCTTGCCAGAACCTGGCGGTCCAAATATGACGAATTTCATCATTGTTCGCCTTGTTTGTGAAGCATCTCACTTGCCCTTGAATACTGCCTTCCTCTTTTCTGTAAAGGCTGCAACTCCTTCCTTCAAATCCTCTGTAGATCCAACTACGCCGAAGCCTTCTCGTTCCAACGCCAGCGCTGAGTCCAAACTCATGTCGGCTCCCTTAGTAATCAGAGCTTTGGCCACTCTAATTGCAACAGGAGCCTTCAACGCTAGGTCTATCGCAAACTGTCGAACGATCTCTCGGAATTTGTCTGCAGGCACGACCATATTCACGATGCCAAGCTGCTCTGCGGTTTTCGCATCAATCATCTTGCCAGTGAAGACAAGTTCCTTCGCTTTTGTCATGCCTACCAAGCGCGTGAGCCGTTGAGTTCCACCCCAACCCGGGATCAAACCTATGTTGATCTCTGTCTGCCCCATCCGCGCATTCTCCGAAGCTAAGCGAAGATCACACGACATGGCAACTTCCAATCCACCGCCCAACGCGTAGCCGTTGATTGCCGCGATAACTGGTTTTTGCATGTTTTCCAAGGTAACGCAGAGCTTCTCGCCCATGAGCGACAGTTCTCTTGCTTTTAGGGCGGTCATTCCTGCCATGGCCTTTATGTCAGCACCAGCAGAGAATGCTTTTTCACCCGCCCCAGTCAGAACAATGACGCGAATGTTTTCATCAGATTTGACATCTTCAAGCGCATGCAGAATTTCCTCCACAACTTCCTTGCTGAACGCATTGAGGGCTTCGGGACGGTTCAAAGTAATAGTGGCTATTCCCTCGCTTTTCTCATAGATAATGTACTTGAATTCCATTAGGTTTCGCTCCTTGTCTACTTCTGAGTCCAGTCATAGAAGCCTTTGCCAGTCTTTCTGCCCAGCATCTGAGCTTTGACCATCTGCTTCAGTCCTGTTGTAGGATGAAACTTCGGGTCAAGTTCCTTGGTCAACACGTCACCGATTGCGAGGGTCGTGTCTAAACCAATGTAGTCCAGAAGCATAAGAGGTCCCATTGGCCAGTTTAGCCCAAGTTTTATTGCCTTGTCAATGTCATCTCTTTCTGCGACTCCTTCCCAATACAAGGCTACTGCTTCGTTCAATGCGGGGATTAGTATGCGGTTCACTATGAAGCCTGGGCTGTCCTTCTTGACGAGCACCGTTTCCTTTTCCATCTTGTGGGCAACAGACAAAATGACTTGGACGGTATCGTCTGATGTTCTGGCGCCTTTGATTATTTCGATCAACTTCATGAGTTGCGGTGGATTGAAAAAGTGCATACCGCAGACTCTTTCGGGGCGTTTGGTTGCTGAGGCCATTTCTGTGATGCTGACAGACGAAGTGTTGGAAGCAATTATGGCGTGCGCGGGTGCGTAGCTATCTACTTCCTTGAAGGTTGCTTTCTTGAGGTCTATGTTCTCGGGAACAGCTTCAATTATCAAATCTGCATTAGCAACAGCTTCTTTTAGATCGAGTGTAGGGTGAATTCTATTGAGTGCAGTGTTCATTTCAGCTTCAGGCAGCTGGCCTTTCTTGACAAAGCGTTGCAGGCTGTCTTTTATCATGGTCATGCCGTTGTCAACAAAGCGTTGTTCAACATCTCTGAGGTTCACTTCATACTTTCCAACTTGGGCCGCTACCTGAGCAATTCCGTGCCCCATCAAACCTGCTCCTAGAACTGCGATTCTCTTGATTTCACTCAAATTCTTCACCTAGTTTTGTGGAAGTAAAGTCAATGGTTTTGCTAAAAAGGTTTTCCAGAGAAATGCACAATATGGCTCTCGCTAGTTTAATCCGTCAAAGAGATGCCGCAATTGTGTCTTCCTGGCGTCAGCAATTGTTCAGAAAGTCAGAAGATGAAGTCTTTACTTAACCAATCCGGATACCACTTGTATTTTACCAAGGGAGCAGCTTTGCGCAATCCATCGTAGGTTGCTTTCACAAGTGCAATTGTCTTCCGTGAGTCGCGGTGAAGCTTGGTCCAGCTTCTTGCTTCAAGGCCTTTGAGAATTTCGTCGAGTTTTTCGTCACTCGTCTCATCAAGTCTCTCTCTTAGATCTTCTCGGGCCATGTACAAGCCTGGATTTACCATGTAATCCTCGGCTAGGGCTTTCAGGACGTTGTCTTCAGTGGGTTCAAGTTTGGTTAAAGGTTCAGCTGTCGATATTGGGACTTTGAGCTTTTCATGTATCCTTCTCTTCGGCATTTTGAGGTCTTTGGCCATTGCTTTCAGTCCGCCACGGAAAATGACTAGTTTCATGATTTGGTTAGTTCCAGCTCCTATCTGGTTCACTTTCGCGTCTCGGAGATAACTCTCTACAGGATAAAATCGCGTCCAACCGTCTCCTCCCATGACCTGAACGGCGTCGCTTATGAGCCTCTCGTACGTGTCTGAAGTGAACATTTTGGCTGTGGCAGCCTCAACCATTGCGTCTTTGTGTTGATCCAGCAGGTGGGCGGCGTAGTAGACAAGCAGTCGTGAGGTGTAGAGCTGTGATAACATCTCTGCAATCTTGGCTTGGTTCGAAGGCATGTCGATAGTGGGCTTGTCAAACTGCATTCGTCTCTGGGCATAGGCAACGGCATGGCGTATCGATTCTCTCATAGGGCCAAGCATGCCCGCTGAATAAACGACGCGTTCAAAGTTCAAACCTGCCATCATGACTTTCCAGCCTGCACCTTCTGGTCCGATGCAATCTTGGGCTGGAATCTTGACGTTGTCAAAGTCAAGGGAACCGTTAGGGAGGCCGATCCATCCTGAAAGTTCATTGATTTTCTCAACCGAAAAGCCTGGCGTTTTTTTCTCTACAAGAAAGGCAGTGAGATGCTGATACTTTGCCTTGTCTTCAGGTTTTTCGCTGGTTTTTGCATAGACAACATAAATGTCGGCCAGTCCGGCGTTTGTTATGAAACGCTTTTTGCCGTTTAGAATGTAGTTGTTTCCTTCAGGCTTTGCAGTTGTCTCGATTCCAGCAGCGTCTGAACCCACAAAAGGTTCCGTAATGCAGACGGCACCTA
>Ga0315296_10002261_pt1 | contig 16474 bp, 11 predicted proteins | sample YL17G14_18_MG_FD_203921 | JGI IMG/M metagenome (GOLD analysis project Ga0315296, IMG submission 203921) | Sediment microbial communities from Yellowstone Lake, YNP, Wyoming, USA - YL17G14_18 | ecosystem: Environmental > Aquatic > Freshwater > Lake > Sediment | place: USA: Wyoming | collected... | reverse complement strand
CGTGGCCGAGCACGGCGACCTCTTCGTGGACAACGAGAATGGGCATGATGGCCGCGCCACCAAGGTCCTCTTTGACAATGACACCGGCCGCTGGTTCTTCCAGTGGTGGCACGACATGGTCGATGAGGGGCTGGCCTTCAACGTCGGGCGCAACCCTACATTCGCTGACGGGCTCATGGCGCTTCCCAGCGGCCGCGCCGCCATGACTTTCAGCTATTCTTCCGCGCTGCGCTCGGTGGTCGATGCCCTGGCGACGGGGGTGCAAGGCGTGGAGATCGGCGTCGGCGCACTGCCCGGAGTGCCCGGTGGTACGGGCGCGCCCTATCTCATCAACCGCGGCCTCTGGATCATCAACCTGCGGCCGGAGGAAGAGCAGGAAGCGGCCTGGAAGTTCGTCAAGTGGCTCATGGAGCCGGAGCAGCAGGCTGAGTGGTTCGCCGGCAGCGGCTACCTGCCGGTGAGCCACGCCGCCGTTGACCTGCCGGCGTCCAAGGACGTGCTCGCCAAGTATCCCCAGTTCCAGGTGCCCCTGGACCTCTATCTGAACAGCCCTGCGACATCCGCCGCCCAGGGCGTCGCCCTGCTGGGGCCCTTCCCGCAGATCCGCGAAGAGCTCTCGCGCGCCGTGGAGGCGATGCTCTCCGGCGCCAAGGACCCCGACCAGGCCCTCGAGGACGCCGCCGCGGAGTCTAACCGGATCATCGAAGAGTACAACCAGAGGGTGAAAGACTAGGCCAACCTGGCCTTAGGGGGCTCACCATGTCGAAGCGCCGCGCTCTCCCGATCTGCGTTCTCCTCTTCTCCCTGGCCCTCGCCGCCTGCGGTGGAGGCGGCAAGGAGGCTGCGCCTGGAGGTGAGACCCCCGGCGCGAGCCCGGCAGGCGGCACCGTCACCATCGACCTCTGGCACGCTGAGACCGCCGGCAACCTGGACACCCTGGAGCGCCTGGTGTCTCGGTACAACTCTTCCCAAACCGAGGTCAGGGTACGGCCCATCTACCAGGGCCAGGAGCTCATGACCAAGCTAATAGCTTCTCTGCCCTCCGGCCAGGTCCCCGCCATCGTCGAGGGGCCAGAGATAGACGCTCAGATGATGCTCGACAGCGGCGCCGTCGCTCCCATCCAAGACTTCATTGACCGGGAAGGCTACGACCTGTCGGACCTGGACCAGAAGGCGATCCTAACCCTCACGCTCCAGGACAAGCTGTGGGCAATGCCCTTCTGCTCGGGTGTCTCCCTCCTCTTCTACAACAAGGTGACCTTCCGAGAGGTGGGGCTGGACCCGGAAAAACCGCCCCGCGACCTGGAGGAGCTGCGCCAGTACTCGCAGAAGATCCTCAAGCGGGATAGCTCGGGTCAGGTGGTGCGGAGCGGCTTGGCCCTGGACATCCTGGACTGGGTGGAACGCATCTTCGGTGAGCACGGTGACCTGTTGGTCGACAAGAACAACGGTCGCGATGGCCGCGCCACCAAAGTGCTCGTCGACAATGACACCGGTCAATGGCTCTACCAGTGGTGGCACGACATGGTCGATGAGGGGCTGGCCTTCAACGTCGGCCGCAACCCCACCTACGCCGACGCCTTGCTGGCGATAGTGAGTGGTCGGGCCGCCATGGCCTTCAGCCTTTCCTCTGCCTTGCGCTCCGTGATGGATGCCCTGGGGTCGGGCGTGCCGGGCATCGAGATCGGCATCGCCGCGCTGCCGGGCGTGCCGGGGGGCACGGGGGAGCCTCTCCGCTTCGGCGGCTTTCTCTGGATCTTCAACCTGCGGCCGGAGGAAGAGCAGGAGGCGGCCTGGAAGTTCATCAAGTGGCTCATGGAGCCGGAGCAGCAGGCCGAGTGGTTCGCCGGCACCGGCTATATGCCCGTGAGCCATTCGGCCATCGACCAGCCGGCGGCCAGGGACGTTATCGCCCAGTACCCACTGTTCCAGGTGCCCTTGGACCTCTACCTGAACTCTACGGTGACGACGCCGGCTGCCCTGGGCGCCGTGCTGGGGCCCTTCCACCAGGTCCGCGAAGCCCTCGACCAGGGGGTAGAGGCAATTCTGTCCGGCGACAAGGACCCCCTCGCGGCCCTTGAGGACGCCGCCGCCGGCGCCAACCAGGCCATTGAGGAGTACAACCAGAGGGTGAAGGACTAGGGCAACTTCGCCTTCGCTAGGCCCACTGTGTCAAAGCACCGCGCTCTGCTGATCCTTGTGCTCTTCGCCTTCCTGGCGCCAACTGCCTGCGGCGGAGGCGGCGAGGAGGCCGCGCCTGGCAGCCAGACCCCCGGCGCCGGCCCGGCAGGCGGCACCGTCACCATCGACCTCTGGCACTCAGAGGCCGCCGCCAACAAGGACACCCTGGAGCGCCTGGCCTCCCGGTACAACTCGTCGCAGGATGAGGTCAGGGTCCAGCCGGTGTTCGAGGGCACCGATGAGGAGCTCATGGCCAAGCTGGTGACCTCTCTGGCCTCCGGCCAGGTCCCCGCCATCGCCCTTATGACGGAGCCGGACACCCAGAAGATGATCGACAGCGGCGCCGTCGCCCCAATCCAGGACTTCATCGACCGGGAGGGCTACGACCTGTCGGACCTGGACCAGAGGGCCCTCAAATGTCACACGCTAAAGGATAAGCTATGGGCGATGCCCTTCTCCACGGGCGTCCCCCTCCTCTTCTACAACAAGGTGACTTTCCGAGAAGTAGGCCTGGACCCGGAAAAGCCGCCCCGCGACCTGGAAGAGGTGCGCCAGTACTCGCAGAAGATCCTCAAGCGGGACAGCTCAGGGCAGGTGGTGCGCAGCGGCATCGCCCTGGACATCGTGGACTGGCCGGAACGCATGCTCGCCGAGCACGACGACCTCTTCGCGGATAGCGAGAATGGGCACGAAGGCCGCGTCACCAAAGTGCTCTTTAACAATGACACTGGTCGCTGGTTCTTCCAGTGGTGGCACGACATGGTCGATGAGGGACTGGCCTTCAATATCGGCCGCAACCCCACCGGTGCCGACGGCTTCCTGGCGATGGTGAGCGATCGCGCCGCCATGACCTTCAGCTTTTCTGCTGCCTTGCGTTCTGCGGTGGAGGCACTGGAGAAGGGCGCAGCGGGGGGCATGGAGATCGGCGTGGGCGCACTGCCTGGCGTGCCCGGGGGCACGGGAATACCCCTCCCTTTTAGTCGTGTTCTCTGGATCCTCAACGCGCGGCCGGAGCGCGAGCAGGAGGCCGCCTGGAAGTTCGTCAAGTGGCTCATGGAGCCAGAGCAACAGGCCGAGTGGTTCGCCGGCAGCGGCTACCTACCTGTAAGCCATTCAGCCATCGACCAGCCGGCGGCCAAAGCCATTGTCGCCAAGTACCCACTGTTTCAGGTACCCCTGGACCTCTACTCAAAGAGCCCCACGACCCCCGCGGCCCTCGGTGCTCTGCTGGGGCCCTTTCGGCAGGTCCGCGAAACCCTCGACCAGGCGGTGGAGGCGATGCTGTACGGCACCAAGGACCCCGTCCAGGCCCTCGAGGACGCCGCCGCGGAGTCTAACCAGATCATCGAGGAGTACAACCAGAGGGTGAAGGACTAGGCCAACTTCGTCTAGGGGGGGTGACTATGTCGAAGCACCGCGCTCTGCTGATTCTTGTGCTGCTCGCCTTGCTGGCGGCAACTGCCTGCGGCGGCGGCGAGGAGGCAACGCCCACCGGCGAGACCCCCGGCGCCGGGCCGTCAGGCGGCACCGTCACCATCGACCTCTGGCACTCAGAGTCCGCCGCCAACGGGGACACCCTGGAACGCCTGGCCTCCCGGTACAACTCGTCGCAGGACGAGGTCAGGGTGAGGTCGTCCTACCAGGGCACGACCGGAGAGATCATGGCCAAGCTATTGGCGTCTCTGGACTCCGGACAGGTCCCCGCTATCGCCCTTCTCGTGGAGGCCGACGCTCAGATGATGATCGACAGCGGCGCCGTTGCTCCCATCCAGGACTTCATCGACCGCGAGGATTATGACCTCTCGGACCTCAACGAGACGCTAATCAGGTCCTACACGACAGAGGACAAACTGTGGGGTATGCCCTTCTCGGCCGCCACCGGACTCCTCTATTACAACAAGGTGACTTTCCGAGAAGTGGGACTGGACCCGGAAAGGCCGCCGCGCGACCTGGAAGAGGTACGCCAGTACTCGGAGAAGATCCTCAAGCGCGACAGCTCAGGACAGGTGGTGCGCAGCGGCATCGCTATCGATGTCAGGGACTGGATAAGATACGTGCTGGCCGAGCACGGCGACCTCTTCGTGGACAACAACAACGGGTATGATGGCCGCGCCACCAAGGTGCTCTTCAACAATGATACCGGTCGCTGGTTCTTCCAGTGGTGGCACGACATGGTCGATGAGGGACTGGCCTTCAACGTCGGGCGCAACCCCACTTACGCCGACGGCTTGCTGGCAATTGTGAGTGGTCGCGTCGCCATGACCTTCAGTTACTCTGCTGCCCTGCGCTCGGTGGTGGATGCCCTGGAGGCCGGAGCGGAAGGCGTGGAGATCGGCGTTGGCGCACTGCCAGGCGTGCCCGGCGGCACGGGCGCGTCCCTTCTCATCAACCGCGGCCTATGGATCATCAACCTGCGGCCGGAGGAGGAGCAGGAAGCGGCCTGGAAGTTCGTCAAGTGGCTCATGGAGCCAGAACAGCAGGCCGAGTGGTTCGCCGGCACCGGCTACCTACCCGTCAACCATTCGGCCGTTGACCTACCTGCGGCCAAGGACGTTATCGCCAAGTACCCACTGTTTCAGGTGCCCCTGGACCTTTACCTGAACAGCCCTGCGACGCCCGCAGCCCTGTATGCCCTGCTCGGGCCCTTCTGGCGCGTCGACGAAGCCCTCTACCAAGGGGTGGAAGCAATGCTGTCCGGTGTCAAGGACCCCGTCCAGGCCCTCGAGGACGCCGCCGCGGAGTCTAACCAGATCATCGAAGAGTACAACCAGAGGGTGAAGGACTAGGCCACTGCTAGCGAGCGGGCTTGCTCCGGCGGCGCCGACGAGGTGCTCTCTCTACAGGCTTCGTATTTCCTTCGACGCTACGCCGCTGGCCGTCGCCAGAACTAACGCCACAATGCAGAACGCCGCGATGGCGTGGGCCGTCCCCAGGAACTGGCTGGCCACGAACCCCATCACCAGCGCCCCGAGCGGGTTCAATCCCTGCGACATCGTGTACAGCGACAGCACCCGGCCGCGGTAGTCGTTTTCCACGTGTAGTTGGAGAAGCGTCTGGTTGAAAGTGGAGAATATCACCAGCCCCATGCCGCCCATGATCAGAAGAAAGAGGGAGAGGAAGTAGTAGCGGGAGAAGGAGAAGGACAGGATCATCGTCATGTAGACCAGCAGGGCAACGCTCGCGATCGCCCCCTTGCGGCGGACATCGACGAAGGAGGCCACCACCAGCGCGCTCACGAGTGCGCCGATCCCGACGCCCGTCTGGAGCCACCCGTACCCTGTGGCACCAACGTGCAGGTAGTCCTTCGCCATGAGTGGCATCATCTGGAGGTAGGGGAAGATGAGCATGCTGGGAATCGCCTGCAACAGGGTCAGGCGCATCAGCAGCCGGTGGCGGAGCATGTAGCCAGCCCCTAGGCGCACGCTGGTGAGCACCGGCTCCCGCTCAAAGGAGGTCGCCTGGCTCAGTCGCAGTTGCGCAAGGCTCAGCGTGGCCGCCGTGAAGAACAAGGACTCCCCGAAGAACGCCGAGGAGAGGTTATACGAGATGAGGAAACCGGCCACCCCGGGGCCCACAACGCGTGCCATATTGTTCACCATCGCGTTGAGGGCAATGGCGTTTGGCAGGTGCTTCGTGCCGACGGCGTCGAACACCAGGAACTGACGCACCGGATTGGAGACGCTGCTGGAGAAGCCGCCGATGAGCGCCGTTATGTAGAGCTGCCACATGGCAATGTGGCCGGTAACGACGAGAACGCCGATGGTCAGCGCCAACAGGCCGTTGACCGTGGATGCCAGGCCAGCCAGCAGTCGCCGCTCCACCCGCTCCGAGAATGCGCCAACAAACGGGGAGATGAACAGGACGCTGATGCCACGTATGAACTGCACCAGGCCTAGCTGGAAGGGGGAGTTGGTGAGCTGTGCGACCAGCCACCCCTGGCCGATCTGGTCCATCCACATGGCGAAGCTGGCGGCCACTGTGCCGCCCAGCAGGAAACGAAAGTTGACCACGGCCAGGGAACTGAACGCCTGCGCCACTCGCGAGCCCGCGGTGACGGGGACCGGCCCGGCCGCGGCGACCGGCACAGTCGAGTCCGTTCTCTTCACCCGTGCACTCCCACCACGAACCAGCCTTGTGCCCCATTCTACTTCCGTTTACCTTGAGGGGAACCTCGAAGCTCGGCCGCGGCCTGTACCACACGATGACTCCGTAGCAAGGCAGCACACTTGAGCCGCATCCGGCCTACCTTGGCAAGGGGGAAGAAAGAGCCGCTGGCGTGAGGCGCAGAGAGGACCGCCCAGATAAGGCAATCGAGCGCCTCACGGGGCCAAGACGACGCCCTTCTTGATCAGGTCCTCGACACGCGAAGGCTCCATGCCGAACTCGAGCAGGACCTCGCGGCTCTGCTGACCGAGAACAGGGGCCGGCCTCTCCAGGCGCATGCTGTGACACTCCCACTTGACGATACGCCCCGTCTGGCGAACCGGCCCGTTCACGGGGTGCTCCATGTCCCACCACAGGTCGTTGGCCTTCAGGTGCTCGTCATCGAACAGGTCTGCTATCGTGAGGCAGGGGGCGCAGGGTACGCCCTTCTCGGTCAGGCTTTGAACCGCTTCCTGCCTCTGCCGCGCGGCGAAGAACACCTCCAGAGCGGAAGCCACATCACCTTGCAGCGGCGCCTGGAGCAGCGAGGCGACACCATGCTGAGCACCGGGCACGAGCGCTTCTCCCGTTGCCTGCACCAGGGCCGTCGCCTGGTCGGCGGTGCGGACAGCCAGGAAGAGCCAGCCATCGGAGCACTTGTAGCTGCGGTAGAGGGCGGAGAGGCCGAGGAGATTGGGGCCTCCAGGGGGGTCAGGAGGTCGTCCCTGGTAGCGGATGAACTCTCCGGCCTGGGCGGCCATGGCGTTGTTGGCGAGAGAGGACTCGACGAGCTGCCCGCGGCCGGTGCGCTCGCGGGCGTGGAGGGCGGCGATGACGCCGTAGGCCGTCATGAGCGCGGTGATAAAGTCGCACACGGCGATCTGGTAGTAGACAGGCTCCTCGCCCTCGCCCCCCTGCGCCCTCATGAGGCCGGAGCGTCCCTGAAGAAGGGGATCGAAGCCCGGCCATCCCGCCATGGGGCCAGAAGTGCCAAAGGGAGTCACGGAACAGCAGACGATGCGGGGGTTTATGGCGCTGAGGGTATCGTAGTCTATCCCGAGGCGCTTAAGGACGCCGGTGCGAAAGTTGTCGGTGACCACGTCGGCCTTACGCACCAGATCGTAGAACACCTCTCGCCCTTCGCTTCGCTTCAGGTCGAGGGCCAGGCTGCGCTTGCCCCTGTTGACGCCCAGGAAACCAAAGGCGAACCCCCGCCAGGGGTCACCGTCCAGAGGCTCGATCTTTATGACATTGGCTCCCAGGTCCGACAGGAGCATGCCGCCGTAGGGCCCGGCATAGATCGTGCCCAAGTCGAGGACCGTGATCCCGCCCAGGGGGGCGCCGCCGGAGGGCCCATCTCCAGCGGAAGGGGGCGGGGCGGCCGTGGGCTGCCAGGGGTGAGAGAGGACCTCCTGGTTGTGCTGACCCAGGACAGGAGAGGGGCCGCGGATGCCGCCGGGAGTGTCTCGGAGGGACATGGGGACTCCCATCTGCACCGTGGGGCCGACCTCAGGGTCGTCGATCTCGACTCGCATGCCGTTCTCAAGAACCTGGGGATCGCGGAGGTACTCGTCGCGGGTCAGGACCGGACCAACGGGGACGTCGGCCTCCCGCAGGAAGTCCAGCCAGTGCTGCCGGGGCCTCGTGGCAAACATCTCGGCCAGGCGATCCGACAACTCCTGCCGGTCCCCGGCCTCGGGGATAGCGATGGGGGCCCCCTCGTAGCGGGGGTCAGCCAGATATTCCTCCAGTCCCATAGCGAGGGCCAGCTTTGTCCAGAAGACAGGCGTAAGGCAGGCCAGCATCATCCACTCACCGTCAGCCGCCCGGTACACTCGATAGGTGGGGAAGGGGCCCTTGGGGTCGCCGTGGCCGCCGGCCAAACGGATCACATCCAGGAGCCCGAGGGGGATGAGGTAGGTGCTGGTCTCGAGGGCAAAGGCGCCACCCAGACCTGAGACCTCGATGTAGTCGCCACGGCCGCTGCGGATGCGATCGAAGAGCGTAGCGGCAATGGCGCCAGCCGCCAGGACGCCGGTGGCATAGGCGACGACGGGGACGACCAGGAAGACGGGTGATTCGCTATAGGACCATTGCACGCCAAGGACGCCGCTGACAGCGGCGACCAGGGTGTCATCAGGCTCCAGGGCTGCCCAGGGCCCTTTCGAGCCGTAGAGAGGGATGGAGCAGTACACCATCTGGGGGTTCTGTTTCGAGAGGCGGGCGTAGTCGATGCCCAGCTCCTCGGCTTTGCCTTGAAGATGATCGACTAGCACTACGTCGGCGGCGGAAGCCAGCTCCTGGGCCATAGCACGGTCGCTGCGGCGGGTGAGGTCGAGGACGATGCCCCGCTTGCTGCGGTTCAGGACGTGGAAAGCGGGGGTGCCGCGGGCACGGTCGCCGGTGGGCGGCTCCACCTTCAGGACGTCGGCACCCTGCTCGGCCAGGAGCATGCCCGCATAGGGCCCAGCGGTGCCCTGGGTGAAATCGACGATGCGGATCCCTTCAAGAGCGCCGGCCATCTTCACCTGTTACGAGGCCTGAACCTCGGACGTGCAGAATGCGCACCGGCGGGCCTCGATCGGGATTTCGCTAAGGCACTCCGGGCACTTGCGGGTGGTCGGATCGGCCGGCGGTTCCCGCCGGGCCCGCGAGATGAGGGCGTTGATCGGGGTAACCACGAAGAAGAAGACTACGGCAGCTATTGCGACGAATGTGATGACCTTGTTGACAAAGTCGCCGTATCTAAACGTGCTGCCGTGGATCTTGAAGTCTAAGGCCGAGAAGTCCGCCTGGCCGCCGATGGCGGCGACGAGGGGTGTGACGAAATCCTGCACCAAAGCCGTGACCACGGCGCCAAAGGCGGCACCGACTACCACCGCGACCGCCAGATCCACCACGTTGCCCCTGAGCAAGAATTGCCTGAAGTCAGTGAGCAACTTCATTGTCCCCTCCTTGCGCTGGTGGCCTTGGACCACCCACTCGCAACAGGATTCTAAGATGCTCTTCGGCGGCTGGCAATCGGCAGCCTTGGGCCAGCTACTCCCGCCCTGGGTGGGCTCGCTTCGCCTCTTCTTCCATCTTGTCAAGCCTGGTGTAGTAGTCAGGGAACTCGTTCAGGTGGGCCAGTGCGATCTTAGCGGTGAGGACAGGGTCATCATGCGTGACATCCGTGCGGGGGTCGCGCTGACCGTGCTCCAGCTCCACTTCGAGGCCCATGCGGAACTGCTCGACATCAAATGGACTGTTGCTCCAGTCGACGCCGATCGCTTCGCCTAGGCGCCCAGCTTCCTCGGCTGTGAATCGCCTCGTGACGCCCATGTTAACCTCCTATGGGTGACGGATCGTGCGTGCCGTCTTTGTCACTTGAGTTGCGTCGGCTCCAGCCACCAGTCGCCCGTCACCTCGTCGAAGGACGCCCAGACGTCGCTGCCCACCGGGCCCAACAGCCCCGCCCACGGCTCTCCCGCATCCGCGCGGACGGTCGCCGAGCCCGACGTTGTCACCGTGGTTCGCTCGCCCGAAGTCACGGTGTTCACCTCGTAGATCGCAGGCCCTTCCCCCGGCGGCAACAGTTGGAAGACAACAGGGCTTCCTCCCTCTGCCGCCGGCGCAGAGCTGCGGTCATCGTTGGTTCTGGACTCGCCTGGCTCTCCTCCTCTCCGCCGCCGCAGCCGGCAATGAGAAGGCTGGCGCCAGCCGCCAGGGCGATGACCACCAGGCAGATCGCTACTCGTCGAGGGGTGATGTCGTGGGTAGACTCCCGTGGTCGCACAGCGTTCCCTCCTCCTGGACCCCTCTCCGTCTTCCCGCCAGCGCTACTCGTCGGAGGACACCCTACCCCCAGCGATGGGCCATGTGCTCCCCAGCTACGTAAGCCGGAGCCCCGGAGGGAGCCCCAGCCGGATGGTATCCTTGCTCTCCCAGGGAGCCGGAGTTGGCAAGCTTGGCTGGCAACCACTCAACGCGCAGGTCGTCGAGCCTTTCACCCACGATCTCAATCGACTCCTCGCGAATCTCACCCAGACCCATCTCGTAGGCCATGCTGAGCTGCTTCACATCGGCGACATCGTGGCTCATGATGCGTGCTGCCGTCGCGTCGGCCGCCACGAGGTCGGTGCTGGCGAGGAGGAGCCAGGAGCCAAGGCGATCCTTCATGTTTACGGTGAGGCCGTTGCCCTCCCCGGCAGATGGGCCGTTGCCCTCGAGCCCGATGGAGGCATCGATGATGGCGAGGTCCGGCTTCACAGCGTCGACGATATCCAGGTAGAGCTGGGCAATCGCCTCTGGACTCCGGTGGTCGAGGAGCGCGCGCGACCACATGGTGTCGGCGCCCTTCCAGCCGTAGCGCTCCAGTGGCGTGACACCAACGAAGTTCTTCAGCGAGAGGCTGACCTGGGCCCATTGGTGCGTCTTCATAACCGGGATGGAGATGACACGGTCGGCCCCGGCGACCAGGCTGGAGATGGCGACCTTGCCTATGTAAGTGCTGGTAGGGACCTCTACCCACTCAGGAGAGTCGCTATCGAGGCAGGCCAGCGTCACTTTGCCCCCGTATGTGCCGCTGAGGCGCTCCGCCTCCAGCGCGAGATTCGTCGAGCCGTCGAGGCTAGTCGCATACCCCCAGTCGAAGCGCGACATCTGGGAGCCGTCGCCGACGATGACTTCGGCGGCGCCCGCCCTCAGGCACTCCTCCGCGACGGCGATCACGATCTCCGGCTTGGTGCACTCGCCGATAACGAAGGGGTTGCGGCCCAGATTGGCCCAAGGGAGGGTAGTCATGTTCGGCTTGATGAAGACCGTCTCTCCCGGATTGACGATCTTCTGGACTCCACCCAGAGCCTCCAGAGCGTCACGGGTCATGGCGTACAAATCCTTGCCCCGGATCGCGGCCACACGGGCGGTCGGCTTCGGCGCCGCTTCCTCACCGCGGCAGCCCGTCAGGATCTGCGGTGCGCCAAGAGCGATCGTCGCGCCCGCGCCCAGTCTCAGAAACTCACGTCGTGTGATCCTATGCATCGGCCCAGCCGGCTGTTCTACCTGCAGAGGGCAACAGTTGCCTTGGGGTGCCAACGTACCGCCCGCCTCTTTGCACGTCGAGCAGGGCGCCCGCCCACCCTCAGAAGGCGACGCGCCGTTCGACGGGTGACTGCGCCGCCGTACGCATGATGCTGCCTGCAAGCGGCGAGCACAAGGCGTCTCCTGCCGCCCCAATGCAGCGACCGGCGTAGACGGCCCGTGGACTCGGCCACACCGCAACCTCCCACCCCTGCCGACTAGACCGCAGCGGGGTCGGGAGACTAGAGTAAGGCAGGGCCTCAGGTGCCGGCACCGGCAAAGAGGCTCGGCGCGTGCGAAGACCCGGCCTTGGCCTTACGGAGGGAGCATGAAGGCAGCAGTCTACTACGAAGCAGGCCCGCCCAGCGTGTTCCGGTACGAGGATGTGCCGGACCCGGCGTGCCATCCAGGTGGCGTCCTGGTCGATGTCAAAGCCGTCAGCATCGAGGGCGGCGACGTCCTCAATCGCGCCGGGGGAGACCTCGCAAGCAGGCCACACATCGTGGGCTACCAGTGCGCGGGCATCATCCGGGAGGTTGGCGTGAATGTCGCGGACCGCGCGGTGGGTCAACGCGTGGTCGCCATCATGGGATACGGCTCCCACGCCTCGATGGTATCCGTGCCGGCAAGCGCAACGTGGCCCGTCCCCGAAGGCCTGGACTTGGAGCCGGCTGCCTGCGTCCCCATCCCTTTCGCTACGGCTGACGACTGTCTGTTCGAGTTCGGCCACCTGAAAGCGGGCGAGGCCGTGCTGGTCCAGGCGGGTGCAGGCGGCGTCGGGCTGGCGGCGATCCAGCTCGCCAAGCGCGCGGGGGCGACGGTTCTGGCCACGGCCTCGAGCGACGAGAAGCTGGAGCGGCTCCGGGAGTTCGGGCTGGACCACGGCGTCAACTACAGGACAAGAGACTTCGTGGCCGCTGTTCGAGAGATCACCGGCGGCCGGGGCGTGGACCTCGTCGTCGACTCGGTGGGTGGCAGGACGCTGCAAGGGAGCCTTGAGTGCCTGGCTTACAGGGGCCGGGCGATCACGGTCGGCAGCGCGGGCCGTGACGAAACGCCACCGGACATCGGGCCGCTGGGCGCGGGCAACCGGACGTTGACCGGCGTCTATCTCGCGGTGGAGGCAGTGATGCAGCCCGAGCGCGTGCGCGCCATGGTCGCAGGCCACCTCCAGGATGTTGCCGGCGGCTCGCTGAAGGTGGTCATCGACCGCACGTACCCCCTGTCCGAGGCGGCGGCCGCTCACGCCTACATCGAGAGCCGGCAGGCCTTTGGACGGGTCTTGCTGATCCCGTAGCCGCCGCTTCCGACGCCATGGTTTTGCCCTGAAAAGGTCGGCCTCGGAGCCGACGAACCCTCGGAGGAGAGCGTCTTGCCGGTTCTCAAAGACTTCGACTTCGCGTTCGACCCGATGGCGGTCCTTCAGCGCCTTGGCGGGGCTCAGGTTGAAGACCCCGGGCGCCAACAAGCATGGCTGCGAATGTTCGAGGGCTCCTTCGCCGAGGCCCGCGAGCTCATCCATCCCGCCATCGCCTATGCCGTTCACCCCGTGGTCCGCGCTGAGGCCGACCGCCTGATAGTCGCCGACGGCAGCGCCCTTGAGAGCCCGGTCCTGGCCTCTCTCTTCGCCGAGGCGCCTGAGGTGGTGCTGATGATCTACACCATCGGCCCGGAGCTGGAGGCACGGGTGGCCGAGTACGGCAAGGCCAACGACGTGATGGCCGGCTTCACCCTGGACGTGACGGGCTCGCTAGCCGTGAACGAGGTGGGAGTAGTGGGCTACAGCCTGATCGAAGGGCTGGCCAGGGAGCGCCGCGTGAAGGCCAGCATCCCGCTCAACCCGGGCACCAGCCACTGGCCGATGTCCGGCCAGCGGGTGATCGCCGGGCTCGTGCCGGCCCAGGAGATCGGCGTCGAAGTGCTGGATTCAGGGCTTCTGCGACCCTTCAAGACAATCGCCTTCGCTGTTGGTTTGGGGAGTAACATCATCACGCCGGCGGAGGGTTCGTCCTGCGACTACTGTGAGACACGCGACCTGTGCCGCTGGGGATGACCGGTATGGGGACTCAAATGTCTCCGATAAAGGCCCTGTTGTCCAACCATGCCAGTTCCGTATCCTTCAGGTATCTGGTCTGCCACGCCTCCCAGGCTTCATTCCAGAACCTGAAGCCCTTGATTGCGTCATAGAATGCCTTGGCATTCTCGGCATTAGGCTCCTCTAGAAGTGCCTCGATCAACTCCATCAAGTTCTCCGGCTTCTCCGGGGCCTTTCTCAACTCAGTCATCAAGAGCTTGTGATACGGATAGAGTATTTCATTATGTGCAAGGATCAGCCTTCCGCCAAACAGGATTAGCTGCGAAACGGCGTGGTTCAGCAAGTACTTATCTTGCCTTCTTATGGCCTCTCCCACATACCAGTATGCGCATTCAAACTGGGCATAGAAACTCTGAATCTTCCCTCTCTTCTCGTGTACCTGGTACTCCGGTGTCTTCCTTACAATCTCCTCCATGCCCTCGATCTTTGAATAGGCAACGAATGCCTCCGCGAATGCAGCCCTGGTTACTTCGTTTCCTCGTTCAGCCACCGCCATTACGTATTGAAGGTTGACGATTTTACCATCCACATAGCCGCCGGGATAATCGCAGAATTCTGCTGTGACGTAGAACAGCTCGTTCCGCTCCCATCTTTCCTGGTACAACTCGTCTGTTACGACGAGCATGACATCAACGTCTGAATCCTCTCTCTCGAGACCTTTGGCGACCGAGCCTCCGACAATCACGGCCAGACAGTCTTTTTGTTTCGAGAAATGCTCCGCCAACCTCTGTATAGTCCTCTCGTGATGAGGTCTCATTTGTCCCCTTCTTGCGCTGTGGATTCTGCCTTCTGCTCGCTGGTAATCTATTATGAACCCAGTCTGACATCAATGACTGGGCTTCCCCAAGGGCTTTCAAAAAGACGAAGGCCGGGCTTCTCCGCCGAAGGCGGATGCGCCTCTTTCGCCAAAGGCGAATTCGCCTCAGGCGAAGGCGCAAGCCCGGCACCATCGCTCCGCCAGCCTCAAGGTTGGCCTTCTTGACTATCAAAGACGCTGGCTTTTCTTCTCTGGCGTCTGGAAAAGCCTATCGCTCATGGCCCGAACACGATCCCGGCGGCCTTCGGGTTGAAGCTTCCTCCGTAGAGGCAGTCCTTGTTCCGAATCAGGCACCTCGCCTGCCGCCCCAGGTGCTGACGTGAGAAAGGGGAACCGGACCGTTTTCTCGGTGACCTAGTTCTGAGCTGGCAGGCGGTGCTCTGGCCGTCCTGCTCCTAGGCCGGCCGGCCCTGGAACTGGGGGTCGGTGGTATCCAGCCAGGTGTTGGCGAACCAGTAAGCACCACCGAACCAGGGCCAGTTGCGGCCGTTCTTCAGGTACGACTGGCCCAGGTCGCGCCCGATGTCGTTGAAGTAGCGGTAGCCGGGCACGATATCTAGGTGCAGCCGTTCCTGGATCCTGAAGCCGATCTCCCGCCGCTTCTCGTAGTCGAACTCCTCCCGCTGCTCCTCCAGCCACTGGTCGAGCAGCGCATCGGACAGGGGATAGGAGTTGAGGCCGCCCCTGGTGTGGAAGTACTGGTAGAGCCAGTCGTCCAGGTCTATAAAGCCGTTGTCGAAGCTCCAGGTGAAGACGCAGCCCTCCGCCGGGGCGCCGGCCATGGCGCGGGAGAGGCAGGAGATGATCTCCGTGTAGCCGGTGCGGTCGATGTCGGCCTGGACCTCGGCGCCCAAGTTCTGCTCCAACTGGCGCACCACCTGGGGCAGGACCTTCTGCGGGATGGTGGGCGGGATGGAGGAGAAGATGATGCGGATGGGGCCCACACCCTCGCGGCCGCCGGCGGCCTCGAAGAGCTTGCGGGCGTCGGCGATGTCCGCCTCCCGCTCGCCGGGGCCATAGCGGTAGCCGGGGTAGGTGGCGAGCTTCTCCTGGGGCACGGTCCAGCGCACGATGGGCCAGCAGACGACGCCGCTAAGCAGGAAGCGGGGGTGGCCGGGGGCGGCCGGGTACATCTGCTCGCCCAGGGCCTTGCGGTCCTGGGCCTGATTGATGGCTTGGCGCAGGCGAACGTCCTGAAAGGGCGGCCGGTCGATGAGCAAGGCGGTAGCCAGGCCACCGGTGATCCCGACCTCCATGAGCTGTAGGCCCGGGACCTCTTCAAGTAGCCGATAGATGTTCCCCTGGTCGGTGAAGCCGGCTCTGTCCACCTGCTTGGTCTTGATGGCCGTCTCCACCACGCTGTCACTCTCCGGCGGATAGGAGACCTCTAAGGCGTCCAGGAAGGGGCGACCCGTCCCCATGTTCTCCGGGTTGTCGTCGGCGGCGAACCAGTTGGGGTTGCGGACCACCCGCAGCATCCGCAGCGCCTCCCACTTGTCCAGGATGAAGGGGCCGGAGCCGACCATCTTGTTGTCGGCGTTCATGTCGTCGGTGTTGGGGTCCACCAGCTCGCGGGGGACGATGAAGGCGTTACGGTCGGCCAGGAAGTGGATGAAGGGGGAGCAGGGCCTCTTGGTGGTGATGCGCAGGGTGTGGTCGTCCGCCACCTCTATCTTGTCGATGGTCTCCCACTGGTAGCGGCGGTAGTAGAGGGCGCGCTTGGGGCTTTGGGGGTTGAGCTGGCGCTCTATGCTGAACTTGACGTCCTCGGCGGTGACGGGCCGGCCGGCGGTGTCGGGCCAGTCCTGACGGATCTTGGGGGTGTCGTGGAAGCGGGCGTTGGGACGAAGGCGGATGACGTAGGTGAGGTTGTCCACCTGTTCGGGCATGGCGGGGTTGCCCTGGGCGTCGCAGGAGAGGTCAGGCCACATGATCTGCTGGATCTCGTCGAAGTAGTTGAGGACCTTACTGAAGATGTAGGACTGGGTGGTCATCATGGGGCCGAGGCGGGTCTGGTGGGGGTCGCGGGTGTCCAGGACCAGGGAGTCGTAGTTGAAGCTGCGGTAGGTGCCGCCCCGACTGCCGACGGTAGTGAGGGGTGATTGGCCACCCGTCGGCGTAGGTGAGGCAGTTTCTGGGCCCTCTTCGCCGCCGCAGCCGGCGGCGGCCAGCCCGGCGGC
>Ga0315296_10002260_pt1 | contig 16475 bp, 5 predicted proteins | sample YL17G14_18_MG_FD_203921 | JGI IMG/M metagenome (GOLD analysis project Ga0315296, IMG submission 203921) | Sediment microbial communities from Yellowstone Lake, YNP, Wyoming, USA - YL17G14_18 | ecosystem: Environmental > Aquatic > Freshwater > Lake > Sediment | place: USA: Wyoming | collected... | reverse complement strand
ACACTTTACCTTCAAGGTGATTGAGTCTGAGGTACCTGCACTCACCAGTCCTGCCAGACCCACTACCAAAACTATCCCTACCAAAAGTCCAATTAGCTTCTTCATCTCTTCTCACCTCCTTTCTTTCGGATTAGCTCCGATTCATCGGAGCGTCTTTCTCACGCACACTGAAGTGTGCTACTCCACCTTCCTCGCAGGCGGAGCTTCACTCCGCTACTCCATTCGTCGGAACAGCAGCCCTCCTTTCTTTTTTAAATTCCCTTACTTTCCACATCCCATATCCTCTCTTTCCTGTAGCAGCAATGCCTAAGCTTTGCTCCCTTTAGCAGAGCTACCGAGGCTGTGTCATAATGTCATTGCGAGGAGCAAAGCGACGAAGCAATCTCATGGTTATCGACGAGATTGCCACGCTCCCTACGGTCGCTCGCAATGACAAAAGGGGGTTGCGACACAGCCACTATCGCTCTCAAGCTACAATTTTATTCCACTGTGCTAACAAACAGCCTCGAATAGATTTCGTAAATAATCGGCTGATTCAGTACTTCAGCACAGATAACGAATTGATACTTTTTCCTTTTATACTTCTCCTCATCTGGAATTTGCAGGAACATTTTTACTTCCCTTATGGAAAGGGGTGGAACGTTAAATTCCTTTTCACTAAAGGTAAGGAAAGAAAGGTCCGGAGCTTCGTCATAACCGGGAATTACGCCTATCCCAGCTCCCCAAGCCGTAACAGCCATAATTCTGTAACTAAATTCCTCATTATTGGGATTGACTATTTTCAGTGACTGTTTATATTTCTTCTCAATGTCAATCTTTTTAGCCAACTCCACCCCATCTATAAAAATCGTATGGGGCAAAAGCTGGAAATCGATATTTTTAATTATCTCTCCTCTATGTGCTTCGGCTCTTTTTTCTTCTTCGGTCATCCGCCTCTTAGCAATAGTTATGCGAAGCCTACTCATAAGTCCTACATTGAGAAATTGCTTACCTATAGTATGAGACCAAATGTTGACCTGATACCTCTTTCCCAAATACTTATCATCATCCGGAATGGTGATAAGGACATCGGCAATAGCGCTCTGTCCAGGGTCAACTACAAAAAAGTCTCTACTCAATTTAATCCAGGAGAGGTCCGGAATAGACTCAAAACCTTTCGCTCCCATGCCCTTCTCTTGTTCAGGGTCTGGCTTTTGTAAGTCCATTTTTATGGTGACCTGTTTATCTGCAGCGTTAACTACGCTCAAGGGCAAACCTGTAAGCTCCCTGAGATTATATGTCTGACCGGGTTGAAGATTCTCCACTACCACCAGACCAAATTTAGTTCTAATTCCCAATGCATTTGCCCAAGGCGAATTGATGGACATGAGAACCGCAACAACTAATCCATAGAACCAAATAGATTTTTTCATTTTCATACTATCCCTCCTTTTAAATTTTTTTGTATTGTCAAAAATCTTTGTTTTATTCCCTCTCCCCCTGTGGGAGAGAAAATGGGGTCAGTTCTATTTTTGATTCATTGAAATAGTTAAATAGAATTGTGATAGGGCCAAAAATAGAGCTGACCCCATTTTCCACCCCCACCTTTATCCTCCCCCATCAAGGGAGAGGAATAAGTTTATATATTCCCTCTCCACTTATGAAAGATTTTTTCCTTTATTTACAAGGCTTCTTTGACTTTTCTTTCATTAGATTTTTGACATTACCAATTTTTTTTCGTCATTTTGAAGAAAGATTTTCTTTTTCTGAAACAACCTTTTTTATAAGTTCAATTTTTCTCCTTGCCTCTTTATGTTCAGGATTTAACTTTAGAGTCCTCTCCCATTCAGCAACAGCCTCCTTTACATTTCCAGAGTCCGCATATACAAAACCAAGACCATAATGGAGTGCAGGGTCTCCTGGAGTTATCTCTAACGCCCTTTCATAACAGACGATCGCTAAATCGAATCTGCCCTGCCACCCATAAACTTTTCCTAAATTGTGCCAGCCATCTATAAAGTAAGGGTCGAGGCGAAGCGCATTCCGAAGACTTTCTATCGCTTTGTCCGCTGTATCCAAACTCAGCATTTGCGCTTGCCACATATAGCAAGTACCCAGATTGAGATAACTGTAGGGTTGCTGCGGATAAATCTCTGCATTTCTCTGGAAAGATTCTTCAGCCCTCTTCAACCAATACCTCGCATCTTTCTGATTCTCACTGCTAAGTGCTAACTCTTTGTAAATACCCCCTATTTCAATGTTGTATCTTTCTACATACGGATTTAGAGAAATCGCCTCTTCGATTCTCTTTACAGCCATTTTTTGATTTTTTGCTTTTAAATAGCATAGCCCATCCTCATAGATGAGGTCTGCACGATAGGGGACAATAGCCTCTATCGTCAAAAATAGACTCCCAGCTACAGCTACCATCAAGAGAATACTACGCAACCGTAAGCTCGGGTTAATTTTTGACACTTTCGTCTTTGGTTCACCAGTTCCCCCTACCAAAATTCCAGCCAGAAGCCAGAAATAAGTGGAGGTCGTAAGAACACTAAAACTGAATTGGTTTTGAATCAGAAGAGCCAGTCCGCTTGCCAAAATACTGGCAAGGATAATCTTTTCTTCCTGTCGAGAAGAAGAGCAATATTTTTTCCATCCTACATAGAAGAAAGCAAACCAAAACCAAAGATAAGCCACAAGTCCCAGAACCCCAGTAGTGGTCAAAGCCTGCAAGAACTCGTTGTGTGCATAACCTGCGGTTATATCCTTCCCTGAGCTATGGAGATAGGAGAGCTGTCTGTAAGAAGGAAATACCAAATAATAGGTATCCAGGCCCGTGCCTAAAAGTGGATGCTTTTGAACCATCTTTAAACTGCTTTCCCAACTACTCACTCTCGCTAGAATGCCAGGGTCAGCAAGATTAACGATGGAGGTTATTCTACTGAATACTTTTAAGCCTTCTTGTGTCCTGCCTTTTTCCATAAAAGAGAAGATTAAAGGGACCATCAAAAGAAGAAAAAGTAATATTAATCCTGATAGTCTTAGCGATTTTTTGGAAATGGATCTCCTAAATACAACCACAAATAAGAGCAGTGATCCGCCAAATCCCAACCAAGCAGCTCGCGAAAGGGTTATTAAAAGACAAATAAAGAAAGACCCTAAAACTCCTGCTAAAACAAGTCGCCACAAACGAGATTTACTAAGTAATAATGTGCCTAAACCTAAGGGAAAAACCATTATTAGAAAGGCCCCCAAATAATTTGGATTTCCTAAGGTTGACCAAATTCTCCCCCCAGGGTCTCTGGGCATGCGAGAGAACATTTCAACTCCTTTGTATTGACAGATACCATAAAACGCAACAATTCCTCCAGCGAGAACAGCAAAAAAGAAAAGCTTTTTCACACCTTCTTTAGGAAAATTATTAGATGCTACAAAATAGATGAGTATATAGCCGACAAGCGAAGAAAAACCCCAACAGTAATATTTATATAGTCCCCAAAAACTTAGCCGAGGATTTATCGAAAAAATAGTAGCTAAAGCCCCTACTAAAACAAAGCAAACAGCCGGCAGATTAAGTGGGCTATAGGTTAACCTCACCTCACCTGACTTTAGAATCTTGATCAGCCAGAAAAGACCCAAAGCTATTACCACTGTTCGGAAAAAGGTAACCTTAGCCAAATCAAATGTGTCAGCAAGACGAAAGTCAAGGACCAAAGGAAGGAAAAAGACTAAAACAAGCAACCCCAAAAAGATGACCCTGTTACAAATTTTGATGATTTTACTATTCATGTTTATCTCCTTTATGTTGAAAAATGGTAGCCGACGGCTTTAGCCGGCGCATCTACGCAACCTAAAGGTTGCGGCTACCAAGGTCCGATTCCTTATGGCGAACCTTGCTCAGCTGAAATTGTTACTGTAATATTCTGCTGAGTTGTCGTTGAGGTGCTCAATGGTGTTTTTAATCTAAACCAGAAATTCCGTATATTAGATTCAAAAGGCGATACATCTTTGCCATGCTGATCGCCATTGATTGAAAATACTGCTGTTGTACATTGTTCTAATGATTCGGTTAATATATCATCAGCTTTCCAAGAAATATCGTCATTATCTGGTTGACTCGGATGGAAGGCTGCTTGCAATGCAAACTCGTCATTACCAGGAGTGTTTTTGAGTAGCCAGTGGGTAGTGAAAGAGGAACATTTTATGGAGTAGGTCTCTTTAACATTTCCGTCATTTATGACGGTTATGTTGGTACCGGAGACACTAATAGTACTTGTATAAAATTCGCCAAAGTTATATGTGTCGGTAGAGATGGATACGCTTAGGACCGGGTTGACCCAGACAGTGGCGCCGTTGGAAAGCCCTGACCAGTTGGTGGGAATTTCGTCTCGTGTCCAGATTTGGAAATACCAGGTGGTATCGCCGGTGAGGCCGGTAATTGTATGAGAAACCTGAGTGTAGGGAGCTACTCCAGAGGTGGAAATCTCGACGTCAAAGGTCGCTGTGCTCCACTGGATGGAATAACTGGAATAGTCAATTATATATTTGCTTCCTTCAGGAAGGGTATTATTCCATCCGTCATCTCCAGGCGTGCTCCAGTAAAGCGTTACTTCACCTGTATCGCTGTAGCATTGCCCAGTTAAATCAGTTATTGCTGCTGGAGCAACACGGCATGCCCAGGTGGTTGCGCCGTTGGATAGACCACTCCAGTTTGGAATCTCATCTCTTGTCCTTATTGCAAAGTAGTAGGTAACACCTTCGGTTAACCCGGTTATTGTCATACTATATGGCCACAATGCTGTTACTGGAGTAGGTATTGGTGAAAACTCGCTTACTGATGAGCAGGAAGCAAATGTTGATGTTGATATGGCAGGAGACTGGCTTTCTACCGTGGAAAGCCGTATATCAAACGTACTTCCGCTATCAAAATTATTATTCCATCCATCATCTCCTGGCGATGTCCAAGAAAGTTCTATTTCTCCCGGATATGTTCCTGTCAAAGCTGAAAGCGTGGTTACAGCCTCTGGGGCAATGTTATCCACCTGTGCCCAGGTGGTGGCTCCATTAGATAAGCCACTCCAGTTAGGTACCTCATCTGCTGTTTTCATTGCAAAGTAGTAGGTAACTCCAGGAGTAAGTCCGGTTATTGTCATACTGTAAGGCCACAATGCTGTTACTGGAGTAGGTATTGGTGAAAACTCGCTTACCGATGAGCAGGAAGCAAATGTTGATGTTGATATGGCAGGAGACTGGCTTTCTACTGTGGAAAGCCGTATATCAAACGTACTTCCGCTATCAAAATTATTATTCCATCCATCATCTCCTGGCGATGTCCAAGAAAGTTCTATTTCTCCCGGATATGTTCCTGTCAAAGTTGAAAGCGTGGTTACAGCCTCAGGAGGAGTAGCATCTTTAATAGTCGAGGTACTCAATCGGACGGGCCAGCTTGAAACAGACACATAATTGGTGGAGGTAACATCGGATGCTTGTAAGATTTCTATACCTACTGTAGCGTTATGTGAGGCTGTTGATTTTACATCTAATACTACATGAGCATAACAGGTTGAACAAGCAACAAGGCTAAAACCTGAAAAAGTCGCTGTTGAAGAGACACCGCTAAATGTTGTTGTTGAACCAAGCTGAGTGGTATCATAACCTAACTCCCAGTTGCCATCGCCATCGTCCTTAAACAACTTCACATTTTCTAAATCTGAGGGTGCATCGCAGGTCCCATATTGAGTAAGAGTAATCTGAGAAATTGTCCCTACACCGTCAAATTTGAATGTGCCCAGACAGTTTCCTGTGCTTTCTGTATTTACATAGCTCGGAGGAACAGTGGGCGTGCCACCCTGATACCCGCTTAAGTTTGTTGTAGTGACTTCTTTCGTAAGAGACAGTTTTATTCCAGCAGCAAGGTCATCTGAGCCAGTTGCATCATTCCAGTTTCCTATTGCCAGAATGTTACTTCCTTCATATAAATGTTCGCTCATATAGCTGGATACGTCAAAGGTGCCATTGGTATAATCCGGATTCAGATCGCCGTCCCCATCTGCAGTGTGAGCCGATGAGGCTGTCTTATCCCAGATATCATTTGGCGTTGACTCTACGTCTGGAGAATTGGCAGCTTCATAAATCTTAGTGCCATTGAGCCAGACAGTAACCGCATCATCATAATCAACCTGTAATTTCATATAACTATATGAATCTTTGTCATAGCAAGTGAAAGGAACTCTTATAAAAGTACCATAAACCCCGTTCTTCTTATCTATCTTGTCAGGATTCATCCAGGACCAGGCTGTTGTATCATAACCAACAGATAACTCTCCACTACTCCAGTTGGCAGCGGTTGTTGTACTAAACTCATTTTCCCACCATTTACTGCTATTATTTTCTGTCCAATTAGGGTTATCTTCATCATAATAATCAATGAAGTATGAGCATCTTGTCCCTGCTCCATCTGCCGTATTTACCATAACCTGGTTTTCTAAATCAGAACGGGTTACAGAAGTCACCCAGGGTGATGACCAGCCAGCAGTAGGATCTTCTCGCGCCATACGAATCTTAAAACCACTGGAATCATAGTGGGCATAACCCAAGGTGGCAAAGTTATCATTGCCACCTCCTACCATACAACCTGCGACTCCAGTATCTGCCTCAAATACGCCATCATATTCTGGAATATGATAATGATGGTCATGACCGGTCCCATAGGCAATAACTCTTTCTGTTCTTAATAGATTAAAGAACTTATTGCGGTTATTTGCATCTGCATCCAAAGAATCTCCTATATGGTTGACTACTGGATAACCCGGCTCATGGCCTACAACAATTTTATAGGGTTTGGTTGAAGCCCGTAAATTGTCCCTTAACCAGGTGAAAAGATTATTATGGATATAACCTCCATTGCCAGCCCCATATATAAAATAGGCATCATCAGTTGCGCCATCCCAATATTCATTTATAACCACGATATGCATCTCTCCCACATCATATGAATAAGTAGTGCTCGCAGAACCTGTAGGACCTGCCTGAAGATTCCAAGCTGGGTATCCTGAGTATTTAGCCCGCACATCGGTCATATCCTGGGTTGTTTCAGCCTCGTGATTGCCGACAGCAAAAAAATGGGGCAAATCATAGACCGTCTTTAATTCCGAGGCATTATAGGCGCCGTCAACATTTTGAGAACCTCCTGTTGCTGTTATCGGATCAACATCTCCAATATTTTGAACAGCAGTTAAGGCCCAGCCAGATTCCATCTGATTATCAGCTTGATTAAAATCAACGGTTAACTGCGCCATTCCATCTTCGGCAGCATTGCCTGGCCTGGCATCAGCATAGAATAGAACAGTATAGGATGGCACGGTAATGGTCTTGGTCTTATCATCATAAGCCACAGTTGTCCCGGCGTTATCTACCTCTAATTCCAAATTATCCGCGCTTGAGGCAGCAGTGAAGCTGGCAAAAGATAAACCATAGACAGTAATATCGTCCCCTGCTTCAAAATTTATTGTTACAGGGATAACCACGGTCTTATCGCTATCCTCGTAAGTAACGGTAACCTCAGCACCTTGAGAAGCAGCCCCCGTATGGTCCCAGTCTGTGCCGGCGATATTGGCGGTTGCATCTGATGTAGCCCAAGTCATATTAAAGGTTGAGGGAATCTTGATGCGTATGTCGTTAGCAGCAGTAATCGTAGCAGTAGTAGCGTTATCGGTTATAGTAATCGTAGAAATAGCAGTGGTTGATTGACCTACTGTAAAGCTTTGGTTGGCAGCTGAAGAAATGGTTGGTGCAGCAGTAAGCTCTTGCAACATTATAGCGTTTGAATACTGATGAGTTCCTAATGTTACAGTAATAACAAAATCACCATCTGCTCCTGGATTAATATTTGTCCAAGCAGCAACATAACCGTTAACAGTATTATAACCTGTGCAGTATGTTGCAGAATCATCAGTTGTAGTTGTTGTGCTTATAGTTACTCCAGCAGAAGAATCTGCTGTGAAACTGTCAGCATCAGAGATTATTACCTTTGATGTTCTACCAGTATAAGTAGGATCAGCACGATTACCAAAAAATACAAATTTGTATTTTTTGTTTGAGTTTAAACCGGTGAAGGTAAAAACTGTATTACCGGCAGCATAAGATATAATCCCTGTACAATTCAACTTTCCATTAAAGTAATTATAACCATCTGTGCCAGCATCAGAAATGGCTCCAAGACTGGGCCAGTCACCAGTATCGCCAGTTACACTTAAATAAGCATCTAAAGTTGCACCTGTATCATAATTGACTAAATACCCTGCTGATGTGTATCCTGTTACTGATGAATAATTGGTAACATTACCTGAAGAACCTCCAGCTAAATCATTGTAGGCAGTCCAGAACACGGCGGCGGCAGTAGTAATGGTCTTATCATCATAAGCCACAGTTGTCCCGGCGTTATCTACCTCTAATTCCAAATTATCCGCGCTTGAGGTAGCAGTGAAGCTGGCAAAAGATAAACCATAGACAGTAATATCGTCCCCTGCTTCAAAATTTATTGCTACAGGGATAACCACGGTCTTATTGCTATCCTCGTAAGTAACGGTAACCTCAGCGCCTGAAGAAGCTGCCCCTGTGTGGTCCCAGTCTGTGCCGGCGATATTGGCGGTTGCATCGGAGGTACTCCAGGTCATATTAAAAGTTGAGGGAATCTTTATCCGGATGTCGTTGGCAGCGGTAATAGTGGCAGTAGTAGCATTATCAGTTATGGTAATCGTAGAAATAGCAGTGGCTGAATCACCGACTTCAAAGGTCTGATTGGCAGCCGAGGAAATAGTAGCCGCTGCACCATAATCCACAAGCTTAATGGCAGATAAGTAACCGTTATGTGCCGCGTATGCGCCGTAGGCAACACCTGTTACAGTGAGGGTTATAGTATTACTTGTAGGCACAACATTTGTCCATTTGGCAACATACCCGTTAGCCCAGTTGTCGCCAGCATTATACTTTGTAGTAGCCCCTGTTCTATCCGCTTCGGGTATGCCTGCTGAACTACTATTCGTATAGCTAGAAACATTGGAAATGGTATAAGCAGACCATCGGTAATAGGTATTGTTGCCACGCATACCTAACGCTACCAATGTATATGTACGACTACTTGAAACGCCTGATAATGTAACTGTCATAGTACTGCCTGGAGACGCATAGCTAATCTTTCCCATGTTGATTATTGTCCCAAATTCAGTAGCAGCATCTCCAGATGGCGGATATGATGGATTACCATGTGACTCATCAGTCCCCAAATGCTCCAGTAAACCAGTTCCAGAATATGCAAAAGATGCTCCCGTACTTGTGCCATCGGAATGTTTTATCAAATTTCCTGAGGTAGGAGCAAACTCAACACCAAAATTGGTGACATTGCCTGGTGACCCATAAGTTGCTATGTCTCCATCATTGCCGCAGTCATTGTAGGCAGTCCAGGACGGGGCGGCGGCAGTAGTAATGGTCTTATCATCATAAGCCACAGTTGTCCCGGCGTTATCTACCTCTAATTCCAAATTATCCGCGCTTGAGGCAGCAGTGAAGCTGGCAAAAGATAAACCATAGACAGTAATATCGTCCCCTGCTTCAAAATTTATTGTTACAGGGATAACCACGGTCTTATCGCTATCCTCGTAAGTAACGGTAACCTCAGCACCTTGAGAAGCAGCCCCCGTATGGTCCCAGTCTGTGCCGGCGATATTGGCGGTTGCATCTGATGTAGCCCAAGTCATATTAAAGGTTGAGGGAATCTTGATGCGTATGTCGTTAGCAGCAGTAATCGTAGCAGTAGTAGCGTTATCGGTTATAGTAATCGTAGAAATAGCAGTGGTTGATTGGCCTACTGTAAAGCTTTGGTTGGCAGCTGAAGAAATTGTCGCGGCAGCTGCTGTTGTTTTAAAAGTGGCGATTGCCCCGCAAGCCTGATCTGCCGTAACCCAACTTGCTGTAGTTGTTTGAGTTCCTGTAGAAGAGAGAGTCTTAGTGGCGACTCCAAGGCCTGCTGTATTACTTGCCCCCACAAATGACACTTCAGTAAAGCTATTTGTCCAGGACCTACCTGTGGCATAAAGCGCACTATCAATGCCAAACATTGCTACTGCCAGTTCATTAGCCATAGAAGTAGTGGCAGTGGTTCCAGTAGTCTGAGAAGTAACTGCTACGTCAGCGGAATCAGCCTCTGCAGAAACATCCAATACATTGCTTGAGGCCAATCCTGAATACTCTCCTACCCAGGCAGAAGATTCTTCAGAGGTTGCGTAGGACCAAGTAATTGCCGTCTCTCCGCCAGTTGCTATTTTATAAGCCATTGCTCCAGAAATACTGGGTCCTATATAATCGTGAATAGGCGTAAATCCCGAAGGAACAGTGTATGAGCCAGCAGATTTATCAGTAGCAATAGTAGTTACCAATAGATTGCCTGCCGTCGCCCCTGAGCTAAGAGTGGCTGTGATTGATGTTGCCGGCGAGCCATAAGTGTGAGTATTAGTTGCTTGTTGGACTAGAGTAGGAGTAGTAATGGTCTTGGTCTTATCATCTTCATCCGCAGTAGTGCCGGCATTGTCGGTCTCTAATTCCAAATTATCCGCGCTTGAGGCAGCAGTGAAGCTGGCAAAAGATAAACCATAGACAGTAATGTCATCGCCTACCTCAAAATCTATTGTTACCGGAACAACCACGGTCTTATTGCTATCCTCGTAAGTAACGGTAACCTCAGCACCTGAAGAAGCTGCCCCTGTGTGGTCCCAATCTGTCCCGCCGATATTAGCAGCAGTATCTGAAGTAGCCCAGGTCATGTTAAAAGTAGAAGGAATCTTTATGCGGATGTCATTGGTAGCAGTGATAGTAGGAGTTGCAGCATTGTCAGTTATAGTAATCGTAGAAATAGCAGTGGTTGATTGGCCTACTGTAAAGCTTTGGTTGGCAGCTGAAGAAATGGTTGGTGCAGCAGTAAGCTCTTGCAACATTATTACATTTGAATACTGATGAGTTCCTAATGTTACAGTAATAACAAAATCACCATCTGCTCCTGGATTAATATTTGTCCAAGCAGCAACATAACCGTTAACAGTATTATAACCTGTGCAGTATGTTGCAGAATCATCAGTTGTAGTTGTTGTGCTTCTAGTTACTCCAGTAGAAGAATCTGCTGTGAAACTGTCAGCATCAGAGATTATTACCTTTGATGTTCTATCAGTATAAGTAGGATCAGCACGATTACCAAAAAATACAAACTTGTATTTTTTGCTTGAGTTTAAACCGGTGAAGGTAAAAACTGTATTACCGGTAGCATAAGATATAAGCCCTGTACAATTCAACTTTCCATTAAAGTAATTATAACCATCTGTGCCAGCATTAGAAATGGCTCCAAGACCGGAAGCGTCTTGCGTATCGCCAGTTACACTTAAATAGGTACTTAAAGTTGTTCCAATATCATAATTGACTAAATACCCTGCTGATGTGTATCCTGTTATTGATGAATAATTAGTAACATTACCTGAAGAACCTCCAGATAAATCATTGTAGGCAGTCCATCCCGCTCCCGCTTCATTAATGGTCTTGGTCTTATTATCATAAGCCACAGTTGTCCCGGCGTTATCTACCTCTAATTCCAAATTATCCGCGCTTGAGGTAGCAGTGAAGCTGGCAAAAGATAAACCATAGACAGTAATATCATCTCCGGCCTCAAAATTTATTGTTACAGGGATAACCACGGTCTTATTACTGTCCTCAAAAGTAACGGTAACCTCAGCACCTGAAGAAGCTGCCCCTGTGTGGTCCCAATCTGTCCCGCCGATATTAGCAGCAGTATCTGAAGTAGCCCAGGTCATATTAAAAGTTGAGGGAATCTTTATCCGGATGTCGTTAGCAGCGGTAATAGTGGCAGTAGTAGCATTATCAGTTATGGTAATGGTAGAGATGGCGGTGGCAAAATCACCAACTGTAAAGGTCTGATTGGCAGCTGAAGAAATTGTCGCGGCAGCTGTTGGTGGGTAAGAAGTGATAAATTGGTCGCTTTGAGTTAAATAAGAAGCTTTAATCCAGGCAGCTGTCCTGATAATGCCAGAAACTCTCAATTCGTCAATTTTGCCGTCCCAATAGGTTAAAGTACTTGATACCCTATAACCTATAACTAACTGACAACTCGCATCGGTACCGCCGGTAGGGTCATTGGTGTAGGAAGTAGCATTGCCCGATTGAACCCCGTTTATATACCAGGTTACTGTATTGGCAGTGACATTTCTTACTTCGGCAACATAAGTCCAGGTTGTTAAAGGAACGTTTGCAGTTGAGGTAACAGGTTCATCTATGCCTGCTCCATATTCCCATCGGGCATAGAGATTTTGACTGGCATCGGTTTCAAGGTTATAAACAATATTATCTGCTTCGAGGTCATTGATTTTAGCGTGTTGAATAATGGCTCCCGCGGCTGCTGTATCAAGGGAAACCCAGGCCTCAATGGTTACATCCCCTAAAGTATATGATTTACCACATAGAATATTGTTACTTGAGCCATTAAACTCTGGGCAGAGACCTATCTGTCCTGTAGCCTCCCTGGAGGTAACTGTAACCGATGTGCCATGATTGGCATTACTGCTGGAATCAAGATAATTTCCTGAGGTTTCAGCAAAGTGATAAACATCCATAAAATTATTAGAAGCGGGAAAAGTATTGGCAGCATCCTGAACATCAGCAGCTCCAGAATTTCCATAATACATCCACATATAGTCGGTGCTGGAACTGGCATCTATCTGAGGCACTTTTACCCAAATAAAACTATCGCCTGAAGAATTCCATTTTTCAATATGATATTTTAATTCGGTAACATGGTTAGTATCTACAAACCTTAAATCAGTGCCATCAGCTTTCCCCACATCGGCATAGGTAATTCTGGAAGTGGTCAACTTAACCAAAACCGGGAAATTGGCTAAATTTTCTGCTTGGCCGGAGTTATCAAAAGTTAGTTGCATCCTCTTTTTCCAAACTGTGGTAGTTCCTGTTATATTGGTGGGAAGCCCACTCTTATTGCTACTGGTAGTAATATCTTTAATCTGTATTTCAATGGTGTCACCTATAGTAGCAGTGCTTTGTATATCTAAACGCACAATTAAGTATTTGTAGTTAGTATCAACATCAAAACTCTGGGTAATGGTTGCGTCTCCACTTGCATCGAAGTTAGACGTACCTAATAGGGTATCTCCTGCATTCCAGTTATCATCTGAAGATAGCCAGAGTTCTGCATTGGCTAAATCATTCTGGACATCAATCCCCGTGCCACTTGCGTGCAATGTAACCGCAGTAACCGTGCCGGTGCCTGCGCTTTTTTTAATCGATGCAGAGCCCATAATATTGTCGGTGGTGGAAATAGCCACGTAAGGGGCTTGATTGGTAGAAGAGGCTACAGTAATGGTAGGAGGACTTACCGTTACCGCTGTGCTATATTCTGTATATGAACCTGAAGTTGCTTTTATATCTATTGTTTCTAAGTAAGTATACTTTGTATCTGTCCAGGTAGCAGTTCCATTGGTAGGGGCTTTGGTTAACTCGCCTGTATCTGTGCTGCTTAATACGCCATTTGGCGCTGCGTGGGTTATATCGATGACTGCCGATAGAGTGATATCTGCAGTAAAATCTTTATCCACATTATTATTGACATCAGTGCCACTTACGCCAATTGTGCCTGTAAAATCAGTATCGATGGTAGCTGAAGACGGAGGTTGTGTAGTAAATTTAAGTTTTGTAGCCACTACATCCATCCAAGAGCCAGTGCCGTTATTTACCGGAGAGGTTGTGCCCATCTGAGTCCCGCTTCCGTTAACGGTTAAATCCGTATCGCCGTCAACCGAAAGGATAAAAGTTTTACCATCAGTTGAAGTGGGTGGTGAAGTAGAAAAATAGGCATAAATTGTATAATTTTCAGAGGCACCATTGGCTACAGATATGCTAAGACCACTAAAGGTGATGATGCCAGAGCCAACTGTGCCAGTAACATCGGCATCTGGGCCATACAACTGCCAGGTTAAATCACTAAATGTGCCAGTGCCAGAAGTATGCAGGACTATCTGGGTTACTCCTAATGCCAGGCCATCGCTTGTCCCACCGTCTGAGATGGTAAAGTCAAATACACCCACTCTTTCTCCTACAGTATCTGCTATAGAAGAAATAGCCACAGGCTCGCTAATGGTTGAGCAGGCAACAAGGTTTCCGTCACTATCTTTAGGCCTAAATGAAATATGAAGCGAACCCCAATAACCTTGTGCGAGCGTACTAACCGTATTTGTCACAGACCCGTCAGAAGAGACATTACTTTTATAATAGGCGGCGAATCCATAGTCGGTTCCTGTGACACCGTTATCTGCAGCACCAACAACAGTATAGGTGCTTGGAGGGGTAGCGGTCGCCACATTATCCTGAATTGCCTGAATCGCCAGCAATGTCCGTTCTGCCGCGGAAACCGTAACTGCGCTATAAGTAACAGTAGTCGAAGTTGAAGGGCCGTTAAAAACAGCACCATCCCATGGATTGCCGGTCGTATTAGCCCCAGTGATTCTATATGATTGTCCAGCAAAACAAGTATCGTTGCCGGTATCCGAAGCACTACCGCCGCCCATCGTTGGTCTTGTTATAGTAACGGTGGTTTCTCCTCCGACCGCTCGTTTCCAAAAATAGCCAATCCTTCCGTCTATAGTACCGCTGGCCGGAGTTCCAGTTTCAGCAATTTGTGTATATCCCGCTGGCGTGGACATTGCGTCAATATTGCTCGTGCTTGCCGGACTCCAATATATTACTGCGACAACAATAATATCATCTTGCGTAATGCTGCTCGGCAAAGTCAAAGTAAGGTCACCAGTTGTAACCGCATCCCCAGTTCCTCTACTTGCAACCGTTGGTGCTGCCGCCTGCGCTTCCTGTATTTTTAGCCCACCAGAAAAAATCCCGCAAAAAACCATCAATAAGATTAATAATATTCGCCGGTTCATTTTATTCGTTACCATTTTCTTATCTTAAAAAATAGGGACAGCGACCTTTTTTCTGTCACCACAGATTCTGCCATCTCATCCAACTATACTTTTTGCCAAGTCTTCTCTGATGTCTTCCAGAGTGCGGTTCTGCTCGGCAATAGATTTAACCTGCTGAATTCTTGCCAAGTTCTTGACACTAACTTTAGACTTAAAGTCCTTGACATTCATAATAAGATGTAGTATATTGATTTTGGAGGTATTGATATAATGAAACCTAATGCCAAAATCGCTAAGAAGCATTTGCTTAGAATTCGACAGATTGTATCTAAGAAGAAAACCCCTTTCTCCGGAGTAAGTGAAGAGGAAGCAATCAAAAAGATGCGCAAAGTTAGAGAAGAGCTTTGGGAGGAGAAACTTGCTCCTCGTCCTTGATACTAACGAATATATCTTTGGTTTTGGGTTACTTAGAAAGCCATCTGCAGAGACTCTTCTCAATACCCTCCTTGAAACTTTCCCACAACATACCATCCGTATCCCTCGCATGATAGTTGAAGAGGTAAGCCGCCACCTAACTCCTGAAGTCTTTCGAGAATTTATTGGATTTGTGTCTGCGATAACCACAATTGATGAGGACATTTTAGTTCCATTTGAATTAGGTGCTAAGTATGAGGTGAAAGGGCTAAAATCCGCCGATGCTTTTGTCGCTGCATATGTAGAATGGACAGGAGCGGATGTCCTGGTGACTGAAAACAGACACTTTCTCTCCCGCCAGGCTAGTCTACCCTTTAAAGTTCTCACCGCAGAAAAATGCTTGAAACTTATTGAATTAAAAAAACAGCCTTGAGAAAAATCAGCCTCAGTTACTAAATCTTCTTTCATTATTTGCCCCTCTCAAGATTGGTGTCAATTCTGAATTTCTTTGGTTCTCTCGGCACCCTAAAGGGCGACCCCTATAAGTATCGTAAATAAATAGGGACAGCGACCTTTTTTCTGTCACCACAGATTCTACTTCCTTATCCAGCTATGGTTCCTGCCAATTCTGCCTTAATGTTTTCCGACCTATCCTGGTCGGGCACTGTTTACCCCGTTAGAAATTCCTCCAAGAGAATTTCTAACATCCATTTCTAACGGGGTTTACAGTGCCGAAAGTCCCTCAAAATTCCTGACACTAACTTGCTGGTGAACTTGCTTGACAAGTACCTCTCAACATGATATACTTCTGTTGCAGGGGTAATAAAGATGTCAAGCAATTTCCAAGCATATCTTGCAAAAATCTCTGAAAAATCGGTCTTGGTCTGGAGGGCAGATTTGTGCGTATCTACATAGACACATCTGTCATAAATGGGTTGTACGCTGAAGATGCTCCTTGGATAAAAGAAGCTTTGCCTGATGCTTTGCATATAGCCATCGCCACAGTTCATAAAATCCCGGTTATGGTGAGTTGGAACTTCAGGCATATAGTAAGACATGAAACGCGTATTGGTGTAAATGCTGTAAACAAAAAATATAGCT
>Ga0315296_10002259_pt1 | contig 16479 bp, 10 predicted proteins | sample YL17G14_18_MG_FD_203921 | JGI IMG/M metagenome (GOLD analysis project Ga0315296, IMG submission 203921) | Sediment microbial communities from Yellowstone Lake, YNP, Wyoming, USA - YL17G14_18 | ecosystem: Environmental > Aquatic > Freshwater > Lake > Sediment | place: USA: Wyoming | collected... | reverse complement strand
TTTGGGAGCTAGTGACCTCAGTTCAAATCTGAGCGGGCCCACTATATTTTTCTAGCAAATGTTAAGAAACCGGTATGAGCCAACATATAGGTTTTTGGTCTAGTAAATTGTTTAACAGACTGCCATTCTCTCTGAAAACTTTCTAAAATTTTTATATTAATAAAATCATATTTTTTCAACTCATTCACAACTTTCTTAACTTCTTCAATATGCATAGAATAAATTGTAATCCAACCTCCAGATTTTAAAGCTTTGAAAGCATGCTTTATAACTTTTTCTGGATTTTTCATATCTAAAGTTATTAAATCAATATTTTTTTCTCTAATACCCTTTGTTATGTCTAGGTTTTTTAGGAAAATGTTTTTCAAATCAAATTTTTTTATATTATTTTTAGCAATTTTATAGAATTCTTTTCTTTTTTCATAGGTATAGATTTTGCATCCTAGATTTCCTAAGAATAAAGCTAAAAAACCTGAGCCAGTTCCTGCATCTACGATTTTCCAATTAGGAGAACAACCTGTTATTGAAATTATTAATGCTGCATCTTTTGGTAAAATTATTTGTGGTCCTCTTTTTGCCTTTTTCAAAAAATCTATTATATTTGGTTTAACAATGGTAAATTCCTCTTTACCAATTTTTATTTTAATTCCAAAATTTTTACCTATCAACTTTCTCAAATCCCCTGTTCCAAACTCGCAGCTAAATAGCATTGGCTTAATCATATAAGTTTTTGTTTTTCCTAACAATAGAATATAATCTTTTTCTTTTATTTTCATGAAAAAATACCTTTAGTCAAAATTAAGATTATTATTGAAACTATTATTGAAATTAAAATTGTTATATAAAACATATTTTTACTGCTTACAAATCCAATAGGAATTGGACCAATAAATGTTACAAAGCCTGCTTCTGTTTTGGTTTTTGAGCCTTGTAGAAATGCTCCAATAAAAATTAACACAAAACCTAAAAATATAACCAAAATCCCTATAGTTATAAACAGGTTTTCGATCATACTTATATATTGAATATTGAAATATAAATTATGTTTGAATTATTGCTAGTTGCTATAGCTTTGATAGGAGGCTTTGCTGCCGGCATTTACGATATTTTAACAACAAACATTCCTGATAAAATCTGTATTCTCATGATAATCTCCGGAATATCCTTACATATTCTAAACGGATTTTTAATAGATAATTTCACAATGTTATTATACTCTCTCCTTTTTGGAGGAATATTCTTAATTTTTAGTTTATTGATGTATTATGCTGGACAATGGGGAGGTGGAGATGGAGAATTATTAATTGCCATAGGAGTTCTATTACCGAACTTATCTTTTTCTAAAACTTATTTTCCATTTGCTCTAAGTTTTTTTATAAACAGTTTCTTCATTGGGGTGATTTATTCTGTTTTATACTCACTTTTCATAGCATACAGAAAACCCGATATAAGCAAAGGATTTTTCAAAGATTTTAAAAAATCAAAAAACCTTATAATTATTTTACCTACTATATTTTTCTCTATTTTATTCTTACTAATCTCTCAGTTTTTATTGTCTTTACTATTCTTTTTGATGGCCATTTTACTTGTTTTTGAAAAATTTGCAAAATCAATAGAAAAAGGTTTTTATAAAAAGATCTCTGTCAGCAAATTAAAGGTTGATGATATGATAGGAGAGGATATACCAAGATTAAAGATATATAAGAGATTTATTCGTGGATTGAAAAAAGAAGATGTTGAGAGAATCAAGAAAATAAAGAAATATGTTATAATAAGAGAAGGTATAAGATATGGAATTGTTTTCCCATTAGCTTTGCTTTTCACTCTGTTTTTTGGGGATCTCCTCTTTTTGTTCCTTTGATTTCTTATATTCTTCTATCATTTCTGAAATTCCCCGTTCATAATCAATTTCAGGTTCAAATTCCAATTCATTTCTAGCTTTAGTAATGTCGAAAACTCTATTTGCTGAAAGTTTGTTTATATATTCTGATATGAACTTTGGTTTTATACCTTTAACTCTTGAAGATAAATTTTTGAAATAAAGTAGGGTTTTTGCAATTTTAACTGAAACATGTTTTTCTTGAAATGGGACATTCAAGTATTTGCAAATGATATTATACAGTTCTCTTTGAGTTTTCATATCCTTTCCTGCAACAATATAAATTTCACCAGGTTTTCCTTTTTCTTTAGCTAACAATAAAGCTTGTACTAAGTCATTTACATGAATATATTGTATTATATTTTTTCCATCTCCAAATGTCGGCATTCTACCTTTTTCAAGCATTTCAAAAACAGAAAAGTAACCTTCCTCAAATCCTAGACCATAAACATCTACTGACCTTATAATTATTGCACCATTTTCTCTAGCCAATTTTTCTGCCTCAAACTTTGTTTCAGCATAATAATCAGAAGGTTTGCAAGGTGTATTTTCATTAGCCGGTAATTGTTTTAATTTTTTGCCCATTACTCCAGTTGTGCTTAAATAAATCATTTTCTTCCCTTTGCTAACTTCCAATAAATTTTTAGTTCCTATAACATTTACTTGAAACATCAAGTCTTTAGGAGCTAGATAATCAATAATAGCAGCTAAATGATATATTGTATCAACTCCATCAACAGCCTTTCTCAAAGATTCTTTATCCAGAACATCTCCATAAAAAACTTCAACATTTTCAAACTCTATCATCTTCTCTTTTACAAGAACTCTTAAATCTTCACCTCGTTCTAACAAAGCATTAATAAGATGCCTCCCCACGCGACCTGACGCACCTGTAATGAGTACGCTTCCCATTTTTAAAACCATAAATTGTTTATAATTTTACTTTCTTCTCCTATCTCATCTTCAAAAATAATAGCACAATCCCATCCAAATTTCTTGAAGTGCTCTCTCCTTTTATCTGCCCAATCTCCTTGATGATGGAATCTGTTAGCAACCTCTATGCAAGACTTGTCTCCATTTATGTTTATGAAATCTGGGTTCTTAAAACCAATAAGAAAACTTCCATTACCGACATATCTATATGGAAGATTATATTTTTGAATAATTTCGATAAATTTTTGCTCTAGGGAAGTAGGTCTTTTTAACAAACCTTTTATTATTGCTTCAACTCTCTTCCCCCTATAATCTGGATTTTGCCATAAAATTCTCATTTTCTCTCTTACTCTTTCTGGAAAATTTGCCCTTTTCTGACCAATTATTATAGAATTTATTAATCCTTTTCTAAATTCTTTATTTTTCCAACGAACTTTTAACATTTCGCTATTTCTTTTTTTCCATTCTTCAGTATGCTTTCTACCTAGATTAATTTTATTTCCAATTAACCTAGGGTCACCTTTTCTAAACTCTGTTCTTGGACTAGAATGAATTCCTTTTTTAGATTCAATCTGGTTTTTTCTAAATTCTTCTGTCCACCATTTCATTCCTTTATTCCATGGTTTCTGACCTTTCTTAAATTCAGTAGAAGGAGAGTGGCGTTGTCCTTTTTGTATTTCTGATAATTTTTTCCTAGTCTCTTCAGTATGACGTTTTCCTTTCCGGAGTGAAGGATAACCTTTTACAAACCTACCCAACTTATCTCTAACCATAATAATTCTAATCACCTTTATTGATATTTAATTTATAGAAATAAATTACTTATCACCCAGCTACGATCCTACACTTGCCAGGAAGCTTAGTAATTGCTCTCCTTAAGGCTTCTCTGACAACAGCCTCAGAGTTAGACGGAGTTCTAACCATAAAAATCCTTTGTCCGCCTCTTACTATCGCTGCTTGTCCAATCGGTTTGCCAAAGCTATGCCTCATTCCTTCAGAAAACCTATCAGCTCCTGCTCCTGTTGCCATTGAATTCTCTCTTAAAACATGGTGAGGAAAAATAAGAATCTTTAAGAAAAAATTCTCTTCTCCAAGTTTTTTTGTAAGATATTTTGTTGTTGTAACTCTTGCAGCCTCTAAAGAGTTAGACCTTATCTGAACATCGCTATCGCTTATAATATGAAAAGTTAAAGGATATTCTCTATTTTTTCCAACCTCAAATTGGTGTATCTTTGAAGCAGGAACTCCTTTTACATAGCTTCTTCTAGGTCTGCGTGTCGAAATCCTTGTATAAGGTTTATTCTTTACTTTACTGTAACATCTTCCTGGTCTTAGAGCCATAACATCACTTTCAGAAAATGTGCTTAAGAATTTATAAACTTGTTGTTTTAATTTAAATTTTATTACTTTCCTTTCTTCTCTGTTCTTCTTATATGGTTTTTTATTTTCTTCTCAGTTTCTTTAACAGTCTTAAAATCATTACCTATTCCGCATGTGTTTCCAACACCAATTATCATTATCCTCTCATTCTTCTTTGCTCTTGATAATGCATTCTTTACAGCTTCTACTGCATTTGGAACAGATTCCCATACTTCTTTTTTCATAGGTTCTAATGCTTCTTCATCAGAAACCTTTATCGCAACAGCATCAAGAGGTATGTTGTTTTTGACAGAAAATTCCTCTATTTCATACCTATCAACACCGCTTCCACCTATTGCCACACCAACGCCCTCTGCTATTGATCCTGCTTTCTCCCCTTCTAGTCTTAGGGCAGCATCTATTGTTATTATCCTATCTATTTTTTGTTTCTTTAAGAACTTTAAGAGGAATTTTCCAGGGTAACCGGTAGACGCTCCAGGACCTTCTGCCTTTGCAACCCAGACGTCTCTCCCGCTGATATTTGTCTTAACAATAACAAATTCTTCATCTTCAAATCTTTTTACTTCACCTTTCATCATGCTTGTTGCAACCAAAGCTCCTATACCATCCCCTACTGGTAAACCATCAATAAAAGCATGGGTTGCTTGCATAGCAGCTTTTGCTATTCTTGATATTAATGGTATCTGCATTTGGATAATCATTGCTAGTTGGAACAGTTTATATTTTTTTATAAGCTCTAGATAATGTCTGACGATCTTTGCTATCTGATGCGTTACTATTGCTCCTGCCAAAGCATTTTTAATATCCTTTTGCTTTTCCTTTGGGGCGTCAGGAGCTATTTGTTTCACAAAATATTTAAACCTCTCATCAGAGTTCCTTATAACATGATCAATCTTTTTCATTATTCCATACGGATCTGTCTCTACAGGTGAAACAATAAAAAATTCCATGAAGTTTTTCACAGATTCTTTAAGTTTTGCACTTGGTTTCTTGGAGATTGATTTTACAACATAACCTCTCGACTTTTCAGCCATTTCTTCTAGTTCTGATGCTTCTTTTTCAAGTTTTAAAATAGTTTGGGTTGTCATCAATCTTGGACCAAAGAAAATGAATACAAAAATCATTATGAGCCATATTATTGTTGATAACCAGTCGCCACCCATTTGAGCTAATGTCAGCATAAAAAACACTTAGTGTATTTAATTGAAGTTCTTTCTTTAAATATTTAACTAATTAAAATCATAAATAAACCAACAGATAGAGGTACAAAAATATTATCGTCTATCTTAGGAAGCATTTCTACTAAAGTTGTTAAAATTCCAGCAATCAAAGCCTTAAAAGGATTTATAAAAAGCAAAAGAACAAAAAATGAGATTATTAAAAAAGTTAAGCTGCCCTCCCAGCTTTTGCTTTTGTTTATTGGTAATTTGTGTTTTCCATAGAAATATCCTATCAAAGTTGATAAGGAATCTGCCAGAGCTAGAACAGTTATGGAAGCTATTGCTATATGCGGTTGAAACAATATAGTTGCTAGAAAGCAACCGAAATAAAAAGTTATTGCACCTTTAAATGGTAATTCTTTTGGTCTCTCAACAGTTTTTATTTCATCTTCTAACAAGTCTTCAAGTTCATTCAAAGCCTTTGTTTTCAGATGATCGAATTTGTGTTTATTCTTTCTATATTCTCCTAACATGAAAAAAGCTGTAGATATTAAAAGCATGATCAATGCCCCATACCATTTTCCAAATATCTGGATTAACAAGATTGTAAAAACACCAAGCGAATGCGCTATCTTCCTTTTTATCTCGATTTCCATATTTTCACTTCTTCTTTTTGAAAGGCCATATCAACATCCTAAAAAATTGAACAATAAAATGGAAGAATTCGTATATAAGAAATATACTCAAGCCGAAAAAAGCAAACAAGAATCCTGTTTCTAGATTGGCTTGTATAGGCAACCCAACATACCTTGCAACCCATGGGAGAACGAATGTTGCAACAACTACTAGAGAAGCTCTTAGAATGAATTTAAGAAGCTTGTATAGAACAAAAATTGTTACTATAAAAGCCAAAAATATTAAAATAGTTCCATAAGTTATTTCAATTGCCATAAGAGTTTATTACTTTTTGAATTTAAAAAACTTTTCTAGATGTTCTTTAAACCCTAAGCCCTTTTTCTCTTTATAACCAATTATGTTGGCTGCTAAATCCATGAAAGATTTAGACACTGTTGAAGCCGGTTTCAATACAACTATAGGAACTTTCATTGCTATAGATTTCTGAATATCTACATCCTCTTTTATTGCGGCAACTATTGGCAAGTCTTTATACAATGAGCTTATCTCTTCTGGTGATAATTCAAATTCCTTTCCTGTGACTCTATTCAATATAACACCGCCCAGAATAACCTTTTTTCTCTCTAAAAATTTTATAACCTCTAAGGAGTCTGTGAATGCTGAGAGCTCTGGTGAGGTAACCATTAGGATACTATCGCAGCTCTTCATTATCTTTACTGACTTCTCTCTAAAACCTGGTGCAGCATCTAAAAGAATATAATCATAAGATTTCTCAAGCTCTCTCATTTTTTGTTTTAAGGTCTTTATGTCTGCTGTCCTTGCATCAGCTAATGATAATGAACCAGGGATAACATGGATATGATCTGTAGGATGGATATAAACAGCATCTGTTATCTTAACATCATCTTTTAAAGCATCATGCAATGTCAAAGGATAATCTGTTATTCCTAGATGTAAACCTATGTTTGATATTGTTTTGTTTCCATCTACTATGCAAACTCTTTTTCCAAATTCCATTAAAGAAACAGCAAGGTTAACAACAACAGTTGTCTTTCCCACACCACCTTTGCTACCAATTATCCCTATTATCATCTTCCCACCATCGTCCTCATTCTAGCTAACTTGATTCTCTCATAAAAACTTTTTCTCCTTCTCCTATATATTATTATAATTATTATTAATAATATTAAAACAAATATCCATCCATACTTTACAAATGGGGGATAGACATTTATAACAAAATCTCTTGTCAATCCTCTGCCGTCATAGTTTATTGATATAAAACCATTGAAACTTCCGAAAACATGTGGAGTGGTAGAGAACTCAAATAATTCTTCTGTCAGAGGTGGGATTAATTTTATCACTGTCACGTTCTTTGGTTCAAAACCTTCTGGGAAAAACATTGTGGCACTAACATTTAAAGGATTTTCAGCCTGATTCTCTAGAACAACCGCAACAGTAGCCTTGTCGTCCATAAACATTAAAGGAATGATCATTCTTTCTATGCTTATCAAGGCTGGTGGAAGTTTTGAAACAACCTGGAATGTTTCACTTGATGTATCTGTTGCATTATTATATTGAGCTAAAGCCTCAAAAGTATATACTCCTAAAGGTGAATTCAGAGGAACTGTCAGATAATACATATCACTCCTAATAGTTTCAATACCAACTGTTGTTCTTTTCATACCGATTATATTACCACTCGGATCCCTTATCCAGTATGTTAGATTTACATTCAGAACTCCCAGAGGTCCACTTGCTTTTAGGATTGTTATTGTTGCATAAGCTCTTTGTCCAGCTAGAGTCTGTTCTGATCCTGCCTCTATTCTTACGATAGTGTCTAAAATTACTTGGGGGGGAGGAGGTAGTGGACAGTCCTTAGGGCAGTTTAATGAGTTTTCTCCATATTCGCAGATGCCGTTACCACAGACATATATCACACCAGGAGGGCCTCCTCCACCAGGTGGACTTGGTGGAATGGGTGTTGGACATGTTGTTGATTGACAAACATTGATACAGTAGTAACAGCCATAAGCTGCACAAGCAGATTCTGTTGTAAGAAGAGAACAAGGACGGAGCCCTATTGTGGTATACAAACCAAAACTTTGCAAGAATATTCTTATTAAGTATGATAATCTACTTATTACAGCATTTAAACTAAGCGATTGAGAAACTACTCTTGTAAAGACAAATGCTCTTCTAACAGCATCTGTTATAGTAAAGCCTAAACTTGCTATTCTTTCATGAAGTATACCAACTAAGTTAGCAGTAATGTTTTGTACTATAGAAAGTCCTTGTGTAATAGTTTTAGTTAAAATCTGCACTCTTAATATCATCCCACTTATAGGTATGCTTTGGATTGATATTCTTGAAAAACTTATTATCCTAGTAATAACATCATTTATTCCGAAACTTGTTGTAGCTGTTTTTAAAACAATAGAAATTCTGCTACTTATTTCTGTTAGAGAAAAGCTTTGAGATAACAATTTTAACAAAAATTGAATTCTCTGTGTTGATATGTTAAATACAAAGCTTCCTGTCACTGTTCTTGAAATTATGGTTATTCTACTAATAAAATCGTTAACGGATAAAGATTGAATTATTTGTTTTGGTATGAAAATCATTCTACTTATCGCTTGATTTATATCAAATGATTGAGAAACTTTTTGAGAAATAAATGAAATTCTTGAAATCATATCGCTTATATCCAAAAATTGTGAAGCTGATTTATAGAAGTATGCTATCCTGCTTGTTATTCCACTTATGCTAAAGTATCCTGTTATTAGTTTAGAAATTGAAATTATTCTTGATGTGATTATGTTAATTGAAAATGAGTTTGATATTGTTTTTAGGAAAATGGAAGCTCTTGTTGAAATGCTTTCTATTGTGAAACTATTTACTAAAGATTTTACCAAAGTTTGAACTCTTAATGTTGCTATGTTTGTTACAAAATAGTTTGATATAGTCTTAAAGAAAAATCCTGTTCTTGTTATTATAATATTTGTAGTAAAAGCTTGAGATATTATTTTTGAAATGCTTATTATTCTAGTTGATATTGTATTTAGTGAGAGATACTGAGTTGCTGTTTTTAAGAGTCCTAATGTTCTTGATGTTATGACATTTGTTGTGAATGATTGAGATGTACTCCTTAAGTAAACAAGCCCTCTACTAATAGCATCTGCAATCCCAAAGCTATTTACTACAGATTTTATTAATATCTGCAATTTGCTTATCGCTAAAGTTATATTAAATGATTGCAATATTGTTCTATAGAAGCTAATTAATCTAGTTGAAGTTTCTGTTAATGTCAATGCTAATTCTACTGTTCTTATAGTAAGCGGCTTCAATGCTGTTGCAGTTAGAGTTGTGGTAAAGTACTGAATTATATTTTTTGTTAAAGTTTGTATTTTGCTTATTGCTATATTTATTGAAAAGTAATTCGATATTTGCCTAAAGAATATTCCTATTCTTGATGTTACTGAATTAGCTATGAAAGAGGCTGTTATACTTCTTAGATAAGAAAAGCTTCTTGTTATTGTGGTTCCGATTGTAAAAACATTTGATACTATTCTGGAGAAGTACGTTACTCTGCTTACCAGAATATTTGTCGTTAAGGCTTGCAATATTGTTTTATATAAACTGATTATTCTACTTGGAATAGCTGTTAATGTGAATGCTAAATCTATCATTTTAGTGTAGATATTTACTTTAGTTATGGCTAAAGTAGTTATTAAAGGTTGTGAAGTACTTCTAAACAACAATTGTATTCTGTATGTGATTATGTTGGCAGTAAAGAATTGTGAAATTGTTTTGAAAAATGTTTGAAATCTACTTATAGCAATATTTGTTGTAAAATAGTTTGAAACTTCTTTGAAAAATAATCCTGTTCTAGATATTATAATATTTGTGCTAAAGAATGTTGAAACTTGCTTAAAGAGAGTTTGTACTCTTGAAGTTAATGTATTTACTGCAAATGTTTGAGGTATAGACTTAAATAATAATGTTGTTCTGCTTGTTATTGTGTTTAAAAATAAAGATTGTGTTACAATTTTTGGTAGATAAATAAATCTAGAAATTATAGCATTCATTTGTAACGAATTTGATGTTATTTTTAAGAAAGTTAAGACTCTTGATACAATTGTATTTGTAACAAACGATTGTGAAGCAACTCTTATATATGAAAGTCCTTTAGTTATAACATCAGTAACTCCAAAACTTGCTGTTAAAGATTTTATTAATGTTTGTACTCTAGTTATAAATATATTTGTTGCAAAATAGTTTGATATTTGCCTAAAGAACATTCCAGTTCTTACTATTGCTGTGTTTGTAGCAAATGATGAAGACAATTCTTTCAAAAATACTGAAAATCTGCTTGTAGCTGTATTGACTGCGAAATATTGTGATAAAGATTTGAAAAATAGTGCTACTCTGCTTGTTACTGTATTTATCGTGAGAGATTGTGTTAAAGTTTTTATAAATATCTGTAATCTACTTATTGCTGAGTTTATACTGAATGATTGTGATACTAATTTTGTTAAAGTGGCTATTCTTTTAGATACTTCGTTAACACTAAAATATTGAGTTAAGTATCTTAATGAAATTTTGAATCTGTCTGTTATAGTACTTAAAGAAAAGCTGTTAGATAAAGTTTTAAATAAATTTTGAATTCTAAAAGTAGATTCTGTAAAAATAAAACTACCAGTTATACTTTTGTAAAATGAAGTTATTCTACTATAAACTTGATTTACATTAAAGTAGTTTACAATATTTCTATAACCATAAAATATTCTTTGAGTTATAACATTTGTGCTAAATGATGCTGATATCGTTCTGAAAATTATTCCTATTCTTTGTATTGCATGGTTTATAGTAAATGAAGTTGTAATCGGTTTGAAAAATGTTGCTATCCTTGATGTTATGATATTTGTTACAAAATATTGCGAAGTGCTTCTTAGATATGAAAGCCCTCTGCTTATAAAATCTGTAAAACCAAAACTTGCTGTTAAAGATTTTACTAATGTTTGTATCCTACTTATCGCAATATTTGCTACAAAAGAATCTGACAGAGATTTCAAAAATAATCCTGTTCTAGATATTACCATGTTCGTGCTGAATGATGTGGATATATCTTTGAAAAAAGATGATACTCTTGAAGTTAATATATTTAATGAAAAAGATTGAGATAATAACCTTATTATTATTTGTAATCTAGTTATTGCCATATTTGCTGTAAATGATTGAGATGTTATTCTTAGAAAACTTGTTAATCTCGTAGTCAAAGTATTAATTGTAAATGATTGTGAAATGTCTCTTAAAAATGATAATACTTTTGTTATTGTTGTTGATACTGCAAGACTATCTTGTACGCTTTTGAAAAATGTTGCTATTCTAGTTATGAATATGTTTGTTGAAAATGAATTTGATACAGTTTTTAAGAATAAACCTGTCCTAGATACTGCTGTGTTAGCAGTAAATGGTGCTGATACAGCCTTGAAAACACTTAACAGCCTACTAGTTACTAAATTAACCCCAACCGATTCTGTCAATATTCTATAGAATGCTATTATTCTAGTTATAACCGTGTTTATCGAAAATGAATCTACAACTCTTCTATAGAAACTAACCACTCTACTTGCTATACTATTAACAGAAAAGTACTGTGGTATGCTCTTATACAAGGAGGATAATCTCAACACCAATCCTGTTATATTAAAGGACTGTGAAATCGCTCTAATTAATGAAGTCATTCTTTTTATGCTGTCTATTAATGTGAGAGCAAGTGAAACAAATCTTTCATATAATAACCCATAGTTAATTGCATTTGCCTCTGTATCATCTCTGATAATGTTATACAAACCCGACTCGTTTGCCTGGACATACAGGTTATTAAGTCCCGTTCCTCCTGATGGAACAGTGCAATTAACCCTCCATAGCTTATCTGTTGAATTGTACCAAATCTCATTTGCTTTTGCTGATGTTGTCACATAACTATAAATCAAGGATGTGTTCCATTTGTTGGAAGTATCGTTGGCATATACCTTCCATTGAATCGTGCATCCTACTGTTGAGTTTATTGTTTTAGTTACATTAGACCAATCAGGGTTTGTTGTAAAAGCTGTCCAAGTGTCGTTTGTTAAAGTTCCAGTGCAGTTGTCAAAGCTGAAGATATATCCGCTTAAACCAACATTATCAGTCCAATATAAGTTATGCAGAACAGGTGTTCCTGCATAAGTTGAGTTTGTTGAGTTATCTGAATAAGTTGGCGGTGTTATGTCTGCAGCTGAAGGCGGGATGACATTCGAGTCTGTCGTTGTCTCAACTGTTGCAGATGAGCTGTCAGTAAACTTTATCTTTGAATAGGTTTTTTCATTTTCTGTGTAGTTAACCAATCCGCTTTTGTAAATCTTCAAAACTTCTCCATCATTGTAGTCATAAGTATAAAGATAATTTGTATCGCCATCTGCTCCATACCAGTCTTCTGCTGAAATTGTAAATGTCCATACTGTTGTTTTGTCTGTCTTGTTTATTTTTGTTATTATCCCATTATTATCAAAGGCGTAGACAAAATCGTCATCTACTACAATATCATAAATAGTTCCAGTGCCAAAGTCATAACTCCAGATAGTAGAACCATTTGTTTCATTTATCTGATACAAAATATAAAGACTATCTCCTGCCCAAAGATTTCCATCATAAGTATCTAAAACAATAGCATAACAACCTCCGGCTCCTTTATCAACACTCCAATCCACTATTCCATCTGTTTTATTAACTTTTTTGATTACATTAATAGAATCACAAGTATAAATCCAGTTACTACTTTTATTATTGTCAATATCATAGATAGTTCCAGCACCAAAATCTACACTCCACTCAGTATCACTTAAATTTGTTTTATTTATTTTGTACAAAATATAATTATCATCTCCAATATAAACAAAATCAGCATCACTTGATGTTGAGTAAATAATTCCTGACCCTAAGTCCACTGTTGTTTCTGTCAAGTCTGTTTTATTTACTTTATGCAAAACCAAAGCATTGTCTCCAAAGTATACATAATCAGCGTCTTGGCTTAATCCATATCCACGAAGACCTGCTTTGTCTGAGGAAGATATTGTTGACGAATTTGTAATGTTTAGCTTATAAATAACATCATAATAATCAACAACATAAACAATTCCTTCTGTTTCGTTCACAACTATTGCATGTTCTCTAATAGTTGTTCCAGTAATATCTCTACTCCAAACAATCTGGTTTTGGTCTGAAGTTGATATATTAGTAGTGCAGTTTCCATTTGAAGAGGTATAAGTTCCAGATTTGTAATTGATGCTCCACCATAAATTATCAAGTTCTCTCCTATGGTAAACATCACAAAAGGAAATATCAGTCAGCCCATCAACATCACTTGCAGTAGCAGTAATATTAAAGCCACAGCAAGGAGAGGTATAGTTTGCATAACTTTGTTGGTTGACTATCGTCGGTGGAGAATTGTTTACTGTTATTACTGAAGAGTTGACCCATCCTGAATAGGCAGAGCCATTGTAAGCCCTTGCCGAACAAGTTATGTTATCATTCTTGACAAAAGTCGTGTTTGATAATGAATTGTTAGTATAAACTCTTGTAAGGTTTACTACATTGTCAGCAGTAGAGCCGTTATAATTCTGCAGAGTTCTATTGACATACCAGATGAACTCTACCCTGCCATTGTCTGCTCCATTGTATAAGGCAGTGCAGTTTACTGAAGCATTTGATTTATAAATTGTTTGTGGTATTATTCCTGGATAACCAGGAATGTTAGGAGAGCCAGTGAAATCTATGTAAGAATAAACAATGTTATAAGAAGAAGTTCCTCTTCTCCATATGAATTCTATTCTATTGTTGTTAAAATTATATTTTGTGCTTATATATCGAGCATCCGTCTCATCATAGGTTACGAATCTTTCTGCTTCCCAAGCAGTCCCGTTATTTTTTCTAAATATTAAATTGTGGTTTGAGAATCCTGCTTTGCGATAATAGAAAACCCATGGATTTCCTTGATTGTCAATAGTAACAACTGAAACTCTCTCTCCTCCTCCTGGAACATCAGTTGCTGTTGTGCTGGAAAGAGTAATCCCAACCCAAGTTGCCCCCCCATCTGTAGAATTAGCAATGGATATTGTGGAAGAAGCATGCTGAGCGACATAAATGGTTGACGCATTGAAAGTTATCGAGGATTTATCAGTAGTAGTTCCTATATCAGGTATTTTTACTATTGGACCCCAAGTAACTCCAGAGTCAGTTGAATTTACAAAATAAATGTCACGGTCTGCGGTGTTGCTCGCGGTTACATAAATTTTATCGCTTGCCCCACCATTTCCATCTATAGCCATGCTTGGATATCTCATAGTCAAATTTATCGTTGCAACATCGCCCCAAGTTGTCCCCCCATCTGTTGAATTGATAAAATTTATTGCAGAACCATTGTAATAAACAACATAGACCCTATCTCCCCTTCTCTCAACTAAAACATCAGTTTGGACAGCGGAAGTTACAGGATTTTTCCAAGTCCAAGTAGCACCATTATTAGTTGAAATAGCAACAATAACATCGTCTGCAGTACCATCTTCATAAGTTACTGTTACGTTATTTCCACCACAAGAAATATGAGGAGCATATTTTGTTGAACCTGAAGTAGAAGTTGCTCCATAAAAGCTTGTATTAACGTTCCATGTTACCCCATTATCTGAAGAATTAGCATATCTTACTACTGTAGAGCTATAAAGCCAAACAACATGCAGATTTCCAGCTCCATCCCTGCATATAGCTCTCTGCATAATGTCGTAAGGAATTGTTTGTCCTGTATTTATTACTGTAGTTCCAAATCCTAATTCTGCTCTCTCTCCTACTTTAAATCCTTCTGGAAATATTATGTAGAAACTCGCCTTTCCGTTTGCCAAATCCAACTTGAAATCAGAGAACCTTATATTTTCTGTTAAATTAATCAAAGGATAGTTCGTCATATTCTTGAAATCGCCTGCTACCTTTGTTATAGCATAACCTGAAAAGTATTTGCCCCTTATGTTTTTCCATCTCGTGTTTGAATTGGCGTAAGGCATCGCATTCTTGACATCTGTTAAAAGGCTTTGATTGTTGAATGACAATTCAGCCAACCAATGAGTAGAATTTATCTCTGTGAAATTGAAATCCATGTAAGCGTCTATGTAGTCCTGACTTTCTATTCTTATCTCGTTTGAAGGAATGAATTCTCCTATAAAACCACCAGTTCTTGGTTGCGGTTGTTCTTCTTGCTGTTCTATTCTTATTTCATTTTCATTTGAAGAGTAAAATTCTCCTACGACTGAAGGAGTATAAGTTACTATTCCTTGTGATTCTTGTGCTTGCACCAACTCCTGTTCTCCTACTGATTCATAGTTTCCAATTATAGGGTCTACCACCACACACTGTCCACTCCAAGTAGAATTATAAATCGTAATGTTCGTAACATTAACATTACAATTAACCCCTGGGCATGCAGAAGTATTGACAATAGGATAGCCAGTTGTATTAGTGAAGTTGAAGGTTATGGTTATGTTTTGTGGTGCTGTTACAGCTCTTGGATTAGCCGTTGTCGGATCTGTTATATCTAAGAGATATAACCCTTCTATCTTTGTTGTTATTCCAAACAATTCTAGGATTTGCGATAAGAATCTTAAGAAGCTTGAAATTCTACTCACAAATATGTTAGCCGTAAATGATTGAGATACTAACCTTGTGAATCCTACCATCCTTGAGGTTGCTATATTAGTTATAAACGATCCTGTCACTGTTCTCAAATAAGCAAGTCCTTTAGTGATAGAGCTAGCAACATTGATAGTGTCAGACACACCTCTAAGAAATCCCTGTATCCTAACTGTTACCATATTGGTTGTGATTGATTGTGTAAATGATCTTGAAAATACTACTAGTCTAGTTGTGATAGGAGATATTGTGAAATAAGAAGTTATAGACTTGTAAAGAGTAGATATTCTAGAAACAGTTGATGTTATTGAGAAGTAATTTGAAATTGCTCTAATAGATGAGAAAATCCTAGTAGATATAGCATTTGTTATAAAACTGCTAGATAACATTTTAATTAATGATTGAGCTCTACTAATTACAGTACTAAATGATATTGAATTTGATATTGATTTAAGAAAAGATGATACTCTTGAAAAGATGGTATTTAGAAAGAAAAACCCAGTTGTTGTTCTTTTAAAAAATGATTGAATTGGTATAGATGAAAGGATAGATAACGATTGAGTTGCAGTTGCATTTTGTACTACTGGTCCGGCTGGTGTTACATTCCACCAGAACCAAGTTCCAGTAACGTTCTGATTGTTTGACGTATCGTTGGCATAGATTTTAACAGTTATGTTTGAGCCTGCCTGTGCAGGAAATATTATCGTAAAATTAGACCAATTACCTATAGAAAATGAACTCCATGTTCCGTTAGTCCAACTTCCTGTATTGTTT
>Ga0315296_10002258_pt1 | contig 16484 bp, 13 predicted proteins | sample YL17G14_18_MG_FD_203921 | JGI IMG/M metagenome (GOLD analysis project Ga0315296, IMG submission 203921) | Sediment microbial communities from Yellowstone Lake, YNP, Wyoming, USA - YL17G14_18 | ecosystem: Environmental > Aquatic > Freshwater > Lake > Sediment | place: USA: Wyoming | collected... | reverse complement strand
CTTGGAGAGCGGGATCAGAAACTGTAAGCCCATGTTCATCGGTTTAGAGGGCGAGCCTAGAAGTTGAGGGTAACACGGATAATCCAACCCCACGGAAAGCTTGTCACGCATTGCCCGATCTACGTTCTTCTTGCCCTCGTCGAAATCGTCTTCAAGCGGCAGACTACCTACGTCCGCAGTTGCGAGCAACAGCTGGTCCAGTCGCTTCTTCAAACCTGTTCAGTTCCATGGACATGATGGAATGGTGTGTGTATCCGTTCCCCTGCTATTGAAGCCGTGCGGAAAGATCACGATCCACGCCGGAGCTTGAGGACTCAGCCGTAGAGTCTCGTTGCGGCTTCAGTCAATCCTAGCTCGTTCAGCTTCTCTCTTGTAGGTCGGCCTTCTTTGTCCCAGCCTCTCTTCTGATAGTATGTCTGAAGCATGTTAGTGAACTTCTGTTTGTCCAACTTGATGCCTGTGGTCTTGCCAGTGGGTATGGGATCGGTGAAGTCTCGTTCGGGCAGCATGTCGTCCTTTGCGGATATTCCCTTTCTCAGAATCGCCATCGTTCGTGTTAGGTTCCAGGTTCTCTCTGACCGTTTGAGTAGCTCGTCCAGAGAGAACTCTCGCCCGGTGACTGCTGAGTATGCCTCAGCGTACAGTTTCGGATCCATGCCGAACTCGACCCAGTGGAATCTGCAGACGCCGAGCATGTCAAAGAGCGGCCTGAGGTGCTGGAGATAGATTACACGGTCAACCTTGTTGTCGCCGTAGCTCTCTCGACCTGTCTCGATATCGTAGGTGATTGCCCATGACCGATTGTGGTGGGCTCCGATGTCCGTCGTAGCGTATGAGAGTGCCATTGCAGGGGCGGCTCGGTGATCGTATCCAGAGATCTCTAGGCCTTTCACTTGCATGGCGAATTTGATGGATCCTTTACCGATCTTCTTCGCCAGCGCTTTCGTGCCGTCGGCCATGGCGTCGCCAAAGCCTTTCCTTTCGGCGATCATTGTGAGAAGCTTCAGCACGGAATTTAGATCTCCGAATTTTGGCTCAAAGCCGAGCTGACGTTTGGTTACCAGCCCTCGCTGGTAGCATTCCAAGACGAAGGCAATGACGCTGCCGGCGCTGATCGTGTCGAGCCCCAGCTCGTCCGTGACATAATTCGCTCGGGCTACGTCGCTTATGTTTGACAGCCCAAGGTTGGATCCGAGCAGGGCCGCGTTCTCATACTCGACACCGACTTCAATTTGGCGGCCGTTTTCGTCTTTGACCCGACTCACATGCTCACAAGGAACAGGGCAGTTTGAGCATGGTCTGCTCTTGATCTTGGTCTGTTTCTCCATCGCGTCGCCTCCGATGTCACGCGCGTTCTCGAACTGGGTCTTCTGGAAGTTCAGCGTCGGCAGGGCTTCGACTTCGTTTGCCCACTCTATGACGCTCATGGTACCCTGACGCATCCACGTCTTGTAAACCGGATTTTGAACAATGATGCCAAGAGATCTCTCGTATATGTCACTGAGTCGGTCCGGGTGAGCGATCGACACATACTTGGATCCTTTGGCCACGATCGCTTTCAGCATCTTGGCTCCCATGACGGCGCCGATTCCTGTCCTTCCCGCCTGTCCGTGGCGAGTCTTGTCGCGATCCCAGTCAATATTCACGCATGCAAAATTGACGAGGTTCTCCCCTGCTGTGCCAATGCTCGCGATGGACGAGTCTTCACCATGTTTCTCCCTTAGAAGATGGTCAGCATCCTTCGAACTCTTGCCCCAGAGATCCTTCGCATCATTGATCGTGATCTCATCGTCTATGATTGATATGTAGACTGGATTCTTTGAGGCGCCGGATATGATGAGGGCATCATATCCTGCCCTTCTCAGTCTATGACCGAAGAATCCTCCAACGTTACTGTCGCCGTATATGCCAGTCTGCGGGCTTATTGAGGCAAAGGTTGTCTTGGATCCTCCAGGAAAGCGCGATATCGTCAGTGGACCCGCAGCAACGACGAGTACATTCTTGGGATCAAGAGGCTTTGTCTTGACCGACACTCTCTCGAATATGATTGAGGCCGCCCAGCCTCTGCCTCCCAGATGTTCGAAGGCGAGTTTCTCGTCGACATCTCTCGTTGTTGCTTTTCGCGAGGTAAGGTCAATCTCCGCGATCTTGGAATAACCCATCAATAGCATGCAGAAAACCTCAAGATGGACTGGTCATCTGACGCTATCGACTTCCTGCGCGATTTAAGTCGCTTGCTTGTACTGCTCAATAGAACAAGAAGCACCCTCCCAGAGCCAAATGAAGAATCTGGTGACCGCCAGTCAAGACCTATCACGACTAAGGTGGCCTACTCCGGCTTGGCCGAAGGAAATCACAATGCTTAAGATTCCAGTTACGGAACGGTAGCCCAACCGAGTTTGAAATAGATGTCACCAGAAGCAGAAGGAGAAGGGCAGCCAACCGCTGCAGCGAACGTCAAGGTCGAGAGCCTTGACCCAGAATCTAGGCAAGTGAACGTTACCGTGAAGGTAGTCTCAAAGGGTCAAGCCCGCGAGACTGTTTCTCGAAGAGATGGCTCGACACATCGAGTTGTAGACGCTCTCGTCGGAGATGAAACCGGCTCGGTCTACCTCACTTTGTGGGACGACAACATTGACAAGGTGAAGGAAGGCGATACGATAAACGTCAAGAATGGCTACATCTCGCTTTTCAAAGGATCTATGCGGCTGAACATAGGCCGCTACGGTTCATTGGAGACGAGTGCTACGCCGATCGAGAACGTCAAGGCAGACAACAACCTCTCCAACAAGGAATTCCCAATGCCTGAAAGGCGCAGGGATCCGAGTTTCAGACCTAGATATCGGGACGAAGGCGGCGGCTACGGCGGCGGAGGACGAAGCAGAGGATACGGCCGCGGCCGAGGCAGAGGAAGATACTAGGAACGGGCCACTCCAAGTTCCAGCACAAGGACTTGAGGTTGCTTCCAGAGTAGTGCGAACTCTGGACCCATGCTCTGAAGAGCGAAATTGCCGCGCAGACTTCGCTACCCTTAAATCAAATCCTCCTACGCACAAACCCCGGTCTCGTTAATGGAAGACCTCGTTCGCTATGCAGTAGATTCTGCTTCTTCGAAAGGAGTTGAATATGCCGAGGCAAGGCTTCACATCGACAGTGGTAGCGGAGTCACACTAACGAATGGGACACCAGAGCCGGTTCAGCTGGCTAAAGCGAAAGGCATCGCAGTCCGCGTACTGGTCGATGGCACATTAGGGTTTGCAGCCACAAACGACCTCTCCAGAGAATCGTTGAATGAAGCCGTAGACGTAGCATACAGAATGGCAAAAGCAGCAAAGAGACTGGTCACCAAACCGATAGGCCTCTCAAAGGAGAGAGCAGAGCAAGCGAATTGGGAGGACAAAGCACGAAGATCAATCCTCGATGTCACGATCCAAGAGAAACTGCAGGTCCTGGAGGAGATCGAGAAGAGCCTAAACCCCAGTGTTGTGAAGGTGGATCTTCCTTCTCGGACACTCATTCTTTTTGATGACGTCACCGATCGATACTTCGCCAATACTGAAGGGTCGAAGATCCATGGGACAGTCTCGAGGATCGGTTTGTTGTTCATTCTCACTGCAAGCGAGCTAGGGAAGGGAATCATTCAGAGAATCGGCCAGAAGGGTGAGACAGGCGGATGGGAACGCCTCAAAGAGTGGGATCTTCCAAAACTCGTCTCTGAAGAAGCCGCAACTCTAGGTAAGATTCTTCGCGAGGCGAAACAGGCTCCCCGAGAGGAGCTGGATCTTGTTCTCGGTTCGGAGGTTACTGGCATCATCTGTCACGAATCGTGTGGACATCCTCAAGAAGCGGACAGAATCTTAGGCAGAGAGGCCGCGCAGGCTGGGGAATCCTATGTCAAACCCGACATGATCGGCCACCGAATTGGCTCCGAAGCCGTCACCGTTGTGGATGACCCCACGGTTCCCAACTCCTTTGGCTTCTACGAGTATGATGAAGAAGGTGTGCGAGCAAGCAGGAGAACCATGATCAAGAACGGTATCATCACCGCGTTTCTGCAAAATCGTGAAACCGCTGCAGAGCTTGGAGTCAATAGCAACGGCGCAGCAAGAGCCGTGAGCTACGATAGAGAACCGATCATCAGAATGGCAAACACGTTCATGCTTCCAGGCGAATATGAAGATGAAGAGTTGATCGAAGACGTGAGCAAAGGCGTCTTCATCAAGACGTTCATGGAATGGAATATTGACGATAGACGATACAATCAGAGATACGTGGGGCTCGAAGCATATCTGATTGAGAACGGGCATATCACCAGCTCTGTAAGGAACCCGATTCTGGAGATCACTACGCCGGGACTGTATAGTAGCGTGGATGCTGTCGGGAAGACCGTGGAGTACGAGGCGGCCACATGTGGGAAAGGAGAGCCACAGCAAGGAGCACCAGTATGGCACGGGGGACCGCCGATGCGCCTGCGAAAGGTGAGGCTGGGAGGTTAACCCGGTGAACCCGGAACAGATCGTGGACCAAGCTGTCGAGTACGGCCAGAGACTTGGAGCGCGAGAAGTAGCGGCGGCCGTGACTCGCGAAAGACGCAAGATGCTTAAGTTCGCAAACGACTCCGTCACAGTTGTGCAATCCTGGGACCAAACCGTCCCGACCGTCTACTTGGTATCGGAACGCAAACGGGCGGGAGCCCGCGTCGAGAATCCAAGCATCGATGCATTGAAAGAAATCATGAAGACACTGAAGGCCGCGATGGATATCACCAAGCCAGGTGAAGTCGAATCCAGTCTTCCCAAAGGACCATTCAATTACGCACCTGTTCCGAACACTTACGATGATCGAATTACGAAGATGACCAGCGAGCTTGTGGATCTCGCCGAAGAAGCCATGAATGCAGCTCATGCTGAAGGAGCACGACGCTCATCCGGAGTACTCGTCGCCAGCGAATGGGAAAGATACGTGAAGACTTCTGCCGGAGCAGAAGGCAGAGACAAAGGAACAAACATTGACCTGTCCATACGAGCGTTTGTCGATGATGATTCAAGCGGTCAGAGCAACAGCTGCGCCACCCGCCTCGAAGACTTCAATCCTAAGCTTGCAGGAGCGGAAGCGGGCAGGGTCGCGAATCAAGCTAGGAACCCGGTCTTTGGCGACGAAGGAAAGTATAGAGTGCTGTTTGGGCCTTCAATAATGGCACAGTTCCTCAACAATACGGCGGACTCCGCAACGGCCTATTCGCTGGATCTCGGCCTATCCTTCTTCGCTGGTAAGATAGGCCAGAAAGTGGCTTCCGAGAATCTCACACTAGTTGATGATAGACGCATGCCTGGAGGCATAAGCTCGTGCTCCCTAGACGAAGAGGGCTATCCAACGCAGCGGACAACAATCATCGAGCATGGCACTCTGAAGACGTACTTGCACAGCTCGTACAGTGTTGCCAAGTACGGCGGAGCACTTACCGGGAGCGCGTTCTATGTTGGAGGAACATGGGGCATAGCTCCCGTGGCTCTCAACATCATCGTTGAGCCAGGAGAATACCTCCAAGAGGAACTCTTCGAGCAAGTAGGAGATGGATTGTATCTGACGAACAATTGGTACACACGATTCCAGAACTATCAAACGGGAGACTTCTCGTCCATCTGCAGAGACGGCGCGTTCCAGATCAAGGATGGCAGAATCGGTCGATCGCTCAAAGGACTTCGCATCAGCGATAACATGCCCCGCATACTGCAATCGATCACCTCACTTTCGAAGGAAAGAAAATGGATTAAGTGGTGGGAAGTGCCCACGCCAGTTTATCTGCCCTACATGATCGTCGAGGACGTTGGAATCACCAGAGCCACCAAATAGTCCGCATGCTCATCGGGCCTCAGTAAGGAGAGTGAATTCGACGAGCGACAACAACTCACGAGTGATGCTAGTCATTCCGACGCTAAATGAGGAGGAAGCCATACGATCACTTGTGCAGGAAGCCTCGTCACTCTTTCCTAGGATCGTGGTTGTCGACGGTCACAGTACTGATCGAACTCGGGAAATTGCTCAATCGCTCGGAGCCACAGTCATTCTCCAAGAGTTCGGGCCTGGCAAGGGCTGCGGTGTCAGGACCGCTATGAAGTTCTTTCTGTCGCAGAAGGATGAGATTCTGTGCATCATCGACGGTGACGACACCAACATCCCTCGCGACCTAATCCCTCTGATCGAAACCGTGAGGGCTGGAGAGATCGACATTGCTCTCGGATCCAGAACGCTAGGAAAAAGGGATACTGAATCCATGAACTGGGTCACGATCGCATCAAATCGCGTTGTCTCGTACTTGCTTTCGGCTAGGTATGGTGGGAACTTCACTGATGTTCAGACAGGCTACTGGGCGTTCAGCAGAAACGCCGTCGAGCAACTACTTCCACGCTTGCGTTCCATGCGATTTGAGATTGAGCTTGAAATCTTCGCAGAAGCGAAATCACGCGGACTGCTACTGAAGGAACTACCTGTAGGTTTTCGCAGGCGAGTTGGACATACGAAATTCGGTTTTGGCTTGAGAATGCGAAACCTGTATTTTGCTTTCAAGTACATTCTCGCGTTGAGAACGTCCAACTGATATCGTCGTTACATCTAGTTGGAACTGAAAGATGCAGGACTCTCTTAGCATCAACGCATCAGCGCCTCTCCCGAGGACCTTCTATGAAAGAAACACGGTCCGCGTGGCAAAGGAACTCCTCGGCAAAGTCCTCGTGAGAAGACTCGGCCCTATGCGCCTAGAAGGAATCATCGTTGAGACAGAAGCCTACAGGGGACGTGACGACGCAGCCAGCCACGCCTACAGGGGTCCCACCAAACGGAATCAAGTCATGTTCGGCGAGCCGGGACACGCATACGTCTACTTCACTTACGGAATGCACTACTGCCTAAACGTTACGACAGAACCCACAGGGCAACCGGGAGCGGTGCTGATACGTGCAGCTCAGCCGATCAAGGGCATAGCTGAGATGATGAGCCGACGCAGGATGCGACATGTCAAGGATCTCGCCAACGGACCAGCGAAAGTCACACAGGCGTTCGCCGTGAATAAGGCACTGGATGGCCATGATCTAACCTCAGGAAGGAAATTGTACGTTGCTGAGCCTTCCCATCCAGAACCATGCAACATAACGATTGGGACCAGAATCGGCATCAAAGCCGGCGCGGAGAAACCTTGGCGTTTCTTCGTCAGGGGCAATCCGTTCGTGTCCAAGCGATAGCGATTGATCCTAGCCTTGGCATTGCTTCCAGGAAAACGAAGAGCGACTTCCAAGCGGCCATACCTCCCGGCGCAAGGAAAGGTCTTTTCGGCAGGAATTTGACCGAAGAATCGTCAAATGACGATTGGTGAAAAACGGACATGTGTAGAAGAAGTCAGTACTTCTCGACTTCTCCGTGCACGTGACCTACCTTAAGCAGGGCTAGGTGATGCACGTTCGAGGGCACTCTGAGTTTTCCAGTATTGTGTATCCTTTCGATTCGCTGGAATGCTTCCTTGTCAATGTCCTTGTCAAGGGTCAGGGTCCCGCTGTTCTCCAGCTGGAATGGACCAAGCTCATCGTGAAGGCCGAGTATGTCTGACTTGGAGAGATTCACTGAGCCTGTGAACACGAGCTTCTTGGTGTCGAAGACGTTTGGGAATGCCGCAGCTCCCTCGTTCATGTAGGCTCGCATCGCCTCGTTGACTATGTCGGCAACGTTCTTGCCTTGCTCCTTGGCGCGTGCTACGATACTATTGTAGAGGTTCCTGTCGAGCCCGCGTATGAGGACAGCATTGTTAGCCAAGTGAGACAACCTGCAAGAGTTATTCTGTATATCTTGTTTACTTGCTTACATTGCTTACATACGTTGCTTATAAATCTTGTTAAATCTCTTAAGATGGATAGCACGTTCACTCTAGTCAACGCGAAAGCCCTGCAACAGATGAAAGGAGAATAAAGCGGATTGATGAATGACAGCACGACTAGGCTCCTGATAGAGGAATTCCAGGAACTGAGAGAGAGTCCACTCAAGAAATGCGAGTGGTGCCACCAGCCCCTACCCAACGAACGCTACCACCTGCGAATCTGCCCAAGATGCAGGAAAGCAACCATCGACGCCTTCCTGAAAGGCGAACTCTAGGCCGGACACTCCAGAATCGGTCACCCATCCGCCGCCAACGCATTGGCACAGGTACCTCATCGATTGACACTCGAGATCTCAGCCAAACACGTCAGGCAGATTTCTTCTCATTCCAAAGAATCCTATCCTGTCGAAACTTGCGGAGTGCTGATTGGAACTCTGGCTGACGATGTGCGGGCCGTTACTGAAGTTTGGCCTGCCAAGAATCAGCTGTCTTCTGAATCTTCATACGAGATCGATCCAGAGACTCTCTTCCGCGCCTTCTCCCATGCCGAACAGAACAAGCTAGAGGTTATCGGTTTCTATCACAGTCATCCGTTCTGGTCGGCGGATGCGTCCGATGTTGACAAGGCACGAGCCAACTATCCTGGTCTCTCATACGTGATCTACTCGATCCCAAGAAACGAGATCCTATCGTTCCACTTCGACGGAAGACAACTCACCCGCGAACTGTTGAGGATGACGAACGATTAGGAAGTGAAAGTCCGAGTCTCGCGTCTCCACAGTCTCATGGCCCATCTCGCGCTCCTCAACTGCTTCGATCCCTCTACGCATAGCACGCGCACGGCGCATGTGCGATCGTATCAACCTCCAAAACAAGCGTGCAATTCGAGTGACCGTCGCCGGCGCAAACTCTGTCTGCCATAAAAGACTTTTCTGCAAACGCCAATGGAGAGGGACCGTCTCGCCCGAGATTGCATCGGATTGAGCGGTAGGCCCGTTGACGTGGACGAATATGGTCGGGCTAGGTCTAGTACAGGATTATATACACAATTGTCGAAAACTATTAAAGTCGTACAAAGCGCCGGTACGTCAGCTTCACACTTCTGGAGCAAGATACCTTGGTAGAGGATAGCACGCGCCCAGCCGAGACCACGCACGGTCACCCATCAACGACCATAAAGCAGGTTCGAAAGCGTGACGGACGACTCGTCACCTTCGACCAGAACAAGATCACATCTGCTCTATCAAGAGCAATCACTCAGACCACTGGGAAAGATCCAGCCCTAGCCCAACGCCTGTCTGACCAAGTTGTGAAGATCCTCGAAGAGAGATTCGATGTACGCACCGTTCCAAGTGTAGAGGAAGTCCAAGATGTCGTCGAGAAGGTGCTGCTCGATAACGGTCAAGCCAAGACAGCCAAGTCATACATCCTCTACCGACAGAAGCGAGCAGAGGCAAGGAAAGAGAAACAACGCATACTCGAGAAGGAAGAGATTGACGAGGTCGACAAACGTTTCGACCTGAACGCTCTCCGCGTCCTGAAAGCGAGATATCTCAGGAAAGACGTTGACGGCAAGCTCATAGAGACCCCGAAGCAACTGTTCGAGAGAGTGGCGATCCACGCGTCTCTACCAAGCCTGCTTTACGATGAGAGAGACTTCGATAGATCCGGGAAAACACCGGAGCATCCTGCGGAAGATTTCGACCCTGTAGCAAACGAAGGCAAGCTCTCAATCGGGAGATACACGCTGAACAAATTCCATCTCGAAGCACTGAAGCGAATGTACGATCGCTTCAATGGAGAGGGGCGGGCGAAGCTTCGGTGGAGCGATTTCCTCACATATCTCCGTGAGGGCAAGTTCAGCAACCATGAGAGCGAAGTGAAGGCGTTCTACGATGTGATGGTTTCAAAGCGGTTCATGCCGAACACGCCAGCTGTCGCGAACTTTGGAAATGCCCTCGGAATGGGATCCGCGTGCTTTGTGCTCGACGTTGAGGACTCCATCGAAAGCATCATGGATGCGCTGAAAAAGACGGCCATAGTTTTCAAAGCAGGCGGCGGGATGGGTTACAACTTCTCGAAGCTGAGACCTGAAGGCGACTATGTCAGCTCCACTTCGGGCATCGCCTCGGGCCCGATAAGTTTCATGACTCTCTTCGACACGATGACGGAGGTCATTAAACAGGGTGGAATACGACGCGGCGCCAACATGGGAATACTCAACAGCAATCACCCCGATATTGAGAAGTTCATCACAGCAAAGAAAGGAAACCGCGCGCTAAGAAACTTCAACCTGTCCGTTCTCATCATGCCAGACTTCTGGCAATACTATGAGAAGGACAAACCCTACCCACTCGTGAATCCTCGGACAGGGGAGGTTGTGCGGACAACCAACGCCAGACGACTCTTCGACATGATCGTCTTTCAAGCCTGGGAGAGCGCAGAACCAGGCGTGATATTTCACGATCACGTGAACAAGTACAATCCATTCCTCAAATCACTCGGGCCAATAGTCACAACGAACCCGTGTGGCGAGGTGCTTCTCTACCCTAACGAGTCATGCAATCTTGGAAGCATCAACGTCTGGGCCTTCATCAAGGAAGAACCTGAGGGACAAGTTCAGCTTGACTGGGACGCCTTGAAGGAGACGGTTGAGTTAACGACTCGTTTCCTCGACAACGTCATCGACGTGAACAAATTCCCTCTGAAGGAGATCGAGGAGATGACCTTGGCCACGAGAAAGATAGGCTTGGGCGTAATGGGCTTGGGCGATCTCCTCTTCGAATTGAAGAAGCCCTACAGCAGTCAAGACGCTCGCGAGTTCATGGAACAGCTGATGGAATTCATCAACTACCACTCCAAACTAGCATCAGCACAGCTTGCGAAAGAAAGGGGACCGTTCCCGTACTATGATAGGAGCTTCTATCCTGAAGGGAGACTCCCGTTCCGTGGATACGAGCAGAAGGACCGATGGAGACTCCCATGGGACAAAGTAGTGCAAGAGATCAAGAAGTCAGGCCTCAGAAACAGCTACACAACCGTGATCGCCCCGACCGGTAGCATCTCCATGATTGCCGGCTGCAGCAGCGGAATCGAGCCCGTCTACAGCCTCGTGTATGAGAAGAACGTGAAAGTCGGCAGCTTCTACTACGTTGACCCAGTATTCGAGAAGGTAATGACGACGCAAGGACTCTACGATGAGGAGCTGATTAGAGACATCAGCGGCGCGGGCGGCACAATCCAAGGCATCAACTACATCGCAAGCAACATCAAGCGAACCTTCGTGACAGCCATGGACATCACACCAGAAGACCACATACGAGCCTTGGCCGCGTTCCAGAAGTGGGTGGATTCCTCAATATCGAAGACGAACAACTTCCCCGCCGACGCCACCGTCGACGACATGAGAGAGAGCTACCTGCTTGCCTACAAGCTAGGATGCAAAGACGTGACTGTATTCAGAGACACGTCAATCAAGGGCCAAGTGCTCGTTACGCCTGGGAAGGCGGAGAAGAGCGAGAACCCAACCAGTACAGGAAAGGCTGCGGGCGGAACACGGACCTTCGCAACAGGGACAAGACAGCGCCTGCAGGTTCTGGCGGTTGGTGCCCCAATAGCCAGCCCGGATTCAAACTACCAAGTGACAAGGGGGCAGAATGGCGAAAAGCCAAGCTATTGCCCACAATGCTACGGCTTCGTTGTCTTCCAAGAGGGATGCTACATCTGCCCCGAATGCGGCTGGGGCGCATGCAGTTAGTCAACACGGGGAGCTAGTTCCGCTTTCGGAACGAGACCAGCAAGTCAATTGGCTCGAATGGCATCCTGTCCATTCATGTAGTGTCGGAGAACCTCCGGGATACATATCGAACCGTCACTTTGCTGGCAGTTCTCCATGATTGCTATCAGGGTCCTTTCTGTAGCCACAAACGTGCTGTTGAGTGTGTGCACATATTCCGTCGGGTCGCTTGTCCTGTCCCTATAGCGGACGTTTGATCTTACGGCTTGGTATGATGTGCAGTTGCTGCAAGATACTGCTTCTCTGTAGGTGTTCTGTCCTGGCAGCCAGACCTCAAGGTCATACTTCTTTGCGGCAACTGTTCCAAGGTCTCCGCTACAGACATTGACCACTCTGTAGGGCAGTTTGAGGGCTTGGAAGAGCTCTTCAGCGTTTGAGATGAGCTTTTCATGTTCGTTCCATGAGTCTTCCGGTTTGCAGAAGACGAACTGTTCCACTTTCTCGAATTGGTGGACTCGGAAGATCCCTTTCGTGTCGCGGCCGTGGGCTCCTGCCTCTTTTCTGAAGCATGGGCTGACTCCACCGTACCTCAGCGGCAGGGTCTTTCCGTCGAGGATCTCTCCGAAGTGGAATGCATTCAGTGCATGCTCAGATGTTGCGAGCAGGTAGAGGTCTTCGCCCTCGATCTTGTAGATTGTCTCCTCGAAATCTGAGAGTGCAACTGCACCTGAAAGGACCTCTCTCTTGAGAAGGTATGGCGGCTGCATGACCGTGTAGCCTTTGCGCGCTATGAAGTCGAGCGCGAAACCGATCAACGCATAATTGAGCCTCACCAGATCTTTCTTGAGATAGTAGAATCTAGCGCCCGCCACTTTGGCGGCCCTTTCCAAGTCGACTAGGTCAAGCCTGGATGCTAGATCGATGTGATCAAGAGGCTTGAAAGCGAACTGCGGCGGCGTGCCCCACTTCCTTACCTCGACATTGTCATGCTCGTCTTTTCCCGTTGGAACACTTTCGTGCATGATGTTTGGAAGCTGCATCAGGATCTGCTTGATCCTCTCTCGAGCGTTCCCCGCTTCCTGCTCCAACTCTCGGATCTTGCCAGGAATGGCTTCGGCTTCGCGCACTACCGGCGTCGCATCACATCCTTCCTTTCTGAGCTTGGCGATCTGTTCCGTGAGCTTGTTCCGCTGCTGCCTGAGAGCGTTCGCTTGAACCTGCAGTGACCTCCATTTCTGGTCGTTCTGTAGCAGCTCGTCAACCCATGCTAGCTTGTCGACGACTCCGCGCCTGTTCAGGTCTGCTTTCACGATGTCTGAATGTTCACGGATGAACTTCATCTCAAGCATGTGTGTTGCACGCCTGCCAATCCATTTGCATCTTCAACGCACGGGTATTGCTGAAAGGAGCTGATGGTCTCTTCTATGAAAGTCTTCCATCGAAACCTAGTCCGCTATGCCGATTTCGCGCTTGATTTCTGCGCACTCCTGATCGCGCTTCTGACGAGACTGGAAGACCTGGAGACGAGCTGTTTCAGTCTTTTGGGCGAGCGACCTTCGCAATAGATCCTGATCTTGCCTTCCGTCCCGGACTTTCTAACCAGTATCCAGCTTTCGTCGCAGAAGTTAACTCTGACGCCATCAAAGGTCCAGACCTCGCTGACATCTCCCTGTGTTGTCAGCGCCTGGGAGACCTTAGCCATGATGATGTCCTTCAACTCGTCTGGGCATCGGAAGAAGAATCTCTTCTGAGGATTCTCGGGTATTCCGCGGAAAAGCGAGCTGACCGAACCCTTAGTCTGGTCCAGAGCCTGGACGAGCCTACATGCGGCGTAGATCGCGTCTCCCCAGAATCCCCAAGCGGGGTCTATGATCTTCCAAGGCTCGCAGCACAACTTGATACTTGTCCGATTCTCCTCATCGAGTAGTGCATGCGTCTTTCCCAGTCTTGTCCGCTCGACGGTTCCTCCTGATGAGCGAGCGACTATGTAGATACGTGAAGAGGTGTCCACGCTCGTGATGATTCTGCCGGGCCCCTTCTCTGCGAGCAACAGGCGGGCAAAGAAGGCGAGCACGGTGTCATTGTTGACGTACCTGCCTTTCTCGTCGATCACCGCTAGGCGGTCACCGTCGCCATCGTGAGCTATTCCTAAGTCAGCCTTCAGACTGCGCACGATCTGGCATGTTGTGACGAGATGCTCAGGGCTTGGCTCAGCAGGCCTCCCAGGAAACCGGCCATCAGGATGAGCATTCAAAGAAATGACTTCGCAGCCCAACTTCGACAGGATTGACGGCGTAAGATTGTACGTGGTGCCGTTTGCGCAGTCTACTACCACTCTCAGTCTTCGCTGCAATGACCCTACTCGATCGAGAATCCGCTGGGCGTAAATGTCAATGAGGTCGGGTGCTGCTACCTGCGCCCCCAATTGATCCCACGCAACGTTGGTGAACTCCCGATGAGAGATAATCTGTTCAAGGATTTGCTCTTCCTCGGGAACGTACTCTCTTCCCTCATGTGAGTAGCATTTCATCCCGTTATCTTCTGGAGGATTGTGAGACGCCGTGACCATGATGCCTGCGTTTGCTCCGACAGCTCGGACACCGAATGCCAGAACGGGAGTTGGCAGTATTCCTGCGTCGAGTACGTTGACACCTCCTCCCAATAGGCCTCCCAGCAGGGCTGCCTTCAGCTCAGCTGAGGTGGTCCTATAGTCTGACCCGATGATGACTTGACCCTCGTTTGCGAGCATGGTACTCATTGCTCGCCCCAGGTCGAGCGCAAACCTCTCTGTCACTTTGTCCCGAACGTTTCCGCGTATGCCGGAGGTTCCAAACAGCTTGGGAGCGTCTTTTCGAGCGTTCAAATCCTGATACCTACTCAAGCTTCTTGCGGAACACAACCAATGCTGAGACGAGCATGATAATGGTGTATGCTGAAAGGAAGATGAAGTCTTTCGCCACGACCTCTAGGCCAGCGCCTTTCACGATTATCGACCTGAGTGCATGAATCATGTACGTGAGGGGTAGAACATACGATATCGGTTGCACGAGCGGCGACATTGCCTCGATGGGATAAAACGTGCCTGACAGGAAGATCATGATATAGATCACAGGCATTATGGTCTGCACAGCCTGCATCTGCGTTCTCGACCCTGCAGAAACAAGCGTTCCCAAGCTCAAGGAAGCTGTCAGAAAAACAGCGAGGAACAGCGCGATTAGGAGAACGCTACCTCGCACTACGAGGCTGAACGCGTACACCGCAACGATTAGCATGGTTGTTGCGCTCAGGAATCCGAATCCCATGTAAACGATCAGTTTACCCAGCAATATCTCAAAGCCACTAACAGGGGTCGCGATCAGTTGCTCTATTGTTCCTCTTTCGCGTTCTCCAGCAATCGCCATCGAGATTAGTATCATCGGAAATATCTGGAGAAAGATCCCCACGATAGCGGGCGCTATGAAATCGATGTACCTAAGCGACGGATTGTACAGTACTATGCGCTCGACTTGAACGCGCAGCTTCGGCGTAAAGCCAAGCGCGATTCCCTGCACGACCGGAGCTACTGCGCCTGCTGAAACAGGATCTGACCCATCTACCAGCACATAGACGACGCCATTGGATAGTTTCACGTCATCCTCGAAGGTTGAAGGAATTACAATCACTACCTTCGCCAAGCCATCTCGAACGAGCGCTTCCGCTTGCGGCTCGTCATCGGCATAGTATCTTATTCGAAGCGTTTCGCTCACTTTTAGCGCATCAATGAATGTCTGACTTAGTGGCCCACCGTCCTTGTTGACGATGACAGTCGTAATGTGTTTCACCTCACCAGTGAAGGCAAGTCCAACTATCGTCATCAACAGAAGAGGCATGAAGAGCGTGAGTGCAAAGACGCGGCGGTTCCTGATGATGTGCGTCACTTCCTTCTTCGTCATCAGGAGTACTCTGTCTAGAGCCGTGGTTTCTCACCAGCTTCTTGAACAAGTTTGATGAAGACGTCTTCCAGGCTGGGTTGTAGTTGTCTTATTTGCAGAACGTCGACTCCTCGTTCTCTAAGTAAGGATGTGAGTCTGGGAATCGCCGAGGCTGCTTCATCAACGATCAGTTGGATGCCGCCATCTGAGATGTTGATGTCTCGTACGAGTTCTGAATCCTTGAGTATCGCGTCGGTCCGCGATGGGTCAGCTGTGACAAGCTCAACTCGTTCGCCGCCGATTGCCTTTCTCTTCAGCTCCGTCGGTGTGCCGACCGCCACAAGGCGTCCGTAGCTGATCAGGGCAAGCCTGTCGCAGAGCTCCGCTTCATCCATGTAGTGTGTATTGATAAAGAACGTCACGCCACGCTTGTTCAGCTGCCTGAAGTACTCCCAGAAGATCCTCCGAAGCGGCGGGTCGATCCCGGCGGTAGGTTCATCCAGAATCAGTAGCTCCGGATTGTGGATCAAGGAGACGGCGAGAGATAGTCTACGTTTCATGCCTCCAGAGAGTTGCCCTGCATAGTGTCTGCGGAACTCAGCGAGTCGGACTAGTTCCAGGATTTCGTTCGTGCGTTTTCGTCTTTCATCCGGAGGAACACGGTACACGCTTCCGAAGAACTCCAAGTTCTCCTCGACAGTCAAATCATCATAGAGGCCGTATGCTTGCGGCATGTACCCGATTCGCTGCTTGACTTCTTCGGGTTCCTTGGCAACATCATGACCAACAACCATTGCGCTGCCTGATGTTGGTGCCATGAGGCCGCATAGAATCCTTACAGTCGTAGTCTTGCCTGCTCCGTTTGGGCCGAGGAATCCGAATATCTCACCCGCTTTGACGGACAGATCCATGTGATCGACAGCGACTAGACTGCCGAATCTCTTCGTGAGGGCAGATGTCTGCACCACATCGC
>Ga0315296_10002257_pt1 | contig 16484 bp, 16 predicted proteins | sample YL17G14_18_MG_FD_203921 | JGI IMG/M metagenome (GOLD analysis project Ga0315296, IMG submission 203921) | Sediment microbial communities from Yellowstone Lake, YNP, Wyoming, USA - YL17G14_18 | ecosystem: Environmental > Aquatic > Freshwater > Lake > Sediment | place: USA: Wyoming | collected... | reverse complement strand
CCTGATGATATGGCATCGGTATAAGCTGCAATCGTGGAATCGGCTTCGGTGCGGGCGGCACATTCTGCGCCGGCGCACTTGCACCTGCAACCATCGCCAGAAAAAAGGCCGGCAAAAACTTTCGCTGCTTCATTAGTCAAACAGTGCCTCCACAAACTTTTCAGGGTCGAATTCGGCAATAGCCGCCGGGTTTTCGGCCAGGCCTACAAATTTTACCGCAAGAAAATGCTGCTGACGCTTTCTCACTCGCGTTTTGCGGTGGGATTTTCTATGGCTATAACTCAACTACACCTGCCACCATTTTGTAGCATTTTTTAGGCTCATTGCTGCCTTGTGGACTCCAAGGGGTAGCCAAACTGACTGTCAATATACAATTCTTGCTGATCTTTTCTTGCCTTCTCAGTCTGCCTGAAATGATCGGGTCGGTAAGTTTCAGGTCCAAGATGGCCCCCTTTGTGTCCCGAAAGACCACTCGCCACTTACTTGGGTCATACGCGGGACTAAATTGTACGTTTGAGTTATGTACAAGCTGCAAAGATCTCCATTTGCTTTTGTGAAGTTTGGTGAAAAACTCTGGCAGGACATGGTCTTGATGGTTGTGAAGAATGACATTGTCATCTTCACAATACTCCAAAAGCTCTTTGGGAGTAATCCGGCCAACTTTTTTCCATTTGCTGGTTTTTAATAACCTGTTTTCAGGTTGACAACCCTCATCGGGGCCGGAATCTTCAAGAGGAATCTCTATTATGTCCAGTATTTGTGGTTCTTTCCCGTCGATAAGTCTCATAGCCGAAGTTATTGCTTTGCTTTTGCTATTCGGTACTGGGCGTATCCACTTGCCGGTATCTGGATCGATACCGGCAACACAACGTTCTCCACCGCCCTTGTAGGAGTTTGCCAGACATATAATTCTTGCCATTTTCTACACTCACAAATGAACAATCTTCACGTCTCCCCAAAGTTCACGAAGGTATTCAGCCGTGAGCCTTCGATGGCACTTGTCGGGTTTAGGCTCGCTGCATAAAAAGCAGGCCTTGTCCACGAACTGCGGCGTTATAACGTTTTCGATATGGCGTTCCATAAGCAGTAGGCGGAATCGTTTCTTGTATTCCGACCAGTCAATTTCTTTTTTCTTGTAGGCATCAAGAATATCCTTTGTTGGCGCCAACTCCGGTTTATGAGCATATTGTATGCCTGCGATTTCTCGCAAGAAATACGGCAGGTCTTGTTCCTTTGTGAAACCAGCCAACTGTGATACATTATTTAGACGAATGTCAATCACGGTTCTTACTCCGGCTTGTTTCAGCTTCGTGAAGAACTCGTGTGCACTCTTCTTGGCAAAACCGATGGTGAATATGACGGTTTCCATTCTGGTTCAGTGTATTCCCGCGTGATGGATTTTCTCTTGTTCAGAAGAATCATACGAAATATTGTTCGCTTGCTGCTCGTACGCTCGGTCAATGAGTTCCGGCAGGTTTTTTGCGGGATCAAAGAGGGTTGGCTCAGTTTTGAGCATTCTGACCAACCGACGTTCAGTGTCGCTATTGTCTTCTATGTTGCCATCTGAGAGAATGTGTTTGATGTGAAGACCGAATTTTTTCAGATTTCTGCAAACGAGAATAAACCTGTGACATTCGATGGGGTCTTTCTCTGCACACATCAGAGCAACCCGATATTTGGATACAATATCTGCCAAACGGTCAAGTCCAGTATGGAATTGCTCGGTCTTGGCTAGATATTCCAAATTAACAGAATTGCCGTTATGGCAACGAGCACTACTCGGGCGACCACCAAGTTGGCCGCCAAAATATACGTACTCTATACTTGCATTGCCAAGCTCGATTTCAAGTAGTTCTCGATTGAAGTGTGTGTTGTAGTGACTGTAGGGAGTTGAACGCACATCCGCGATGCAGTTAATGCGGTGCCTTTTCAGTAAACCTAAGAAATCTTCTATTCTATGGTTGGAGTGGCCAATCGTGTATAGGATATTCGATTGTTCATCGGCCATTGTGCACCATTATGAACTTTGGAGGTACGGTTGTTCCTCTGGCTCAACCATCTCTCACGTTTCAACCATATTATAAGCAAAGGGAGATTTTCCATCAACATAAAAGCTGAATGTAACAGAAACGTACATAACTGATCTGGGAAGAAAAAGGGCTCACTGGGGTCAGAAGTGTTTTCTTGTGCGGTGTGAATCGGTTCTCTTCTGTGTCTCATTTATCTTTTCTCGCACCGGCTTCTGTGCCTCTCCTGACCCAAGTCCAACGTTATTCTGCGGCGAATATCCTACGTAAATAGAGCCTCCACGAATTTTTCGGGGTCGAACTCTGCGATATCTTCCGGCTTTTCGCCCAGGCCGACAAACTTTACCGGGATATTCAGTTGGTCTTTAATAGCGAGCACGATGCCGCCGCGAGCGGTGCCGTCCAGCTTGGCCAAAAATATGCCCGTAAGGTTAATCACCTCGGTGAATACTTTCGCCTGGACAATCGCGTTCTGGCCCATGGTAGCATCGAGCACTAGCAGCACCTCGTGAGGCGCGCCGGGGATTTTGCGGGCTGCGACATCGCGGATTTTTTTAAGTTGCTGCATCAAGTCCTTTTTGGTATGCAACCGCCCGGCTGTATCGAGAATCACAAAGTCGGCATTCCTGGCTATAGCAGCTTCGCAGGCATCGAAAGCTACCGCTGCGGGGTCACCGCCGATCTGGTGCTTTACAATTTGCACGCCGATGCGCTCGGCCCAGATAGTCAGTTGCTCTATCGCCGCGGCGCGGAAGGTATCGCAGGCGGCGACGATGACGTTCTTTCCGTTCTGGGTCAGTATGTAGCCCAGTTTTGCGATGCTGGTAGTTTTGCCCGTACCGTTCACCCCGGCAATCAGAATGACGGTCGGGCCGGTGTCGGCAAGACGCAGCTGCCTGTCCTGGGCCGGCCAATAGTTCTTAATCTGTTCCTTAAGAAACGGCACGATTTGGTCGGTCGTGGCGATTTGCCTGCTGTGGTAAGCTTGCCGCAGGGATGATATGAGCTTCTCGGTCGTTTCTACGCCGATGTCATCGCTTATCAGTGTTTCTTCCAGCTCGTCGAGCAGGGTTTCATCGATATTTCTACCCAGCCTTAGCACCGCCGAAAGGGAAGTGCTGATCTTGTCGCGGGTTTTTCCCAATCGGTCTTTTAGATACTCTGCTGTTTTGGCAAAGATTCCCATAGCCTTTTTCAATTGTCAATTTACAATTGGCAATTGTCAATTGCTTTTTGTTTGACAAGGCGGTCAGGGCTGGTTAAATTAACGGCGTCGTTTTGGGCTCCCGCGCAGCGGGAACCCTACGCCACACCAAGTCGATGTGAGACCGAGAGCATTTGGTGGAGGTGGAGGTTTTGACCAACCACAGAGCACAGCATGCTCGATTCTTGTGGCTCGATTCTCGGCACTCGACGAGCATCGAACAGCGAGGATCCACTTGCCAAAGCAGGATCTTTGTGTAAGCTAATTGCTGAAGCCTTTGACAGGGACGTTTTTATGCCGGCTCAAGAAGTTGAAAGCATCTTCGCTGCTATACTCGACCGTGCAAAAGCGCTGGACCCGGCCAACGCGCGGAATTGGTTCGAGCGGTTGACGGTTCTGCATTTCGACGGCGGGGCGCTCAGTATCGCCTGTCCGGACGAGGCAACAGCTCAGTTTTTGCGCGACAACTGCAAAACCAGTTTTACACGGGCCGCGCAGCAGATAACCGGGCATCTAGTCACCGTTGGTTTCAGCGCCGGCGCTGCGGGTAAAACCGCCTATCCCCGCGGGCACGCCGAGTGCGAGCTCAAGCTGCACCCCGACTACACGTTTGAGAATTTTGTCGTCGGGCCGAGCAATCGCCTTGCGCACGCCAGTTGTGTCGCGGTCAGCCAGTCGCCCGGAAACACTTACAACCCACTTTTTCTCTACGGCAGCTCCGGCTTGGGCAAAACGCATCTCTTGCACGCCGTCTGTTATCTATCCAGGCAGAATTTTAACGGCGGCATAATCCAGCTTCTGAGCTGCGAACAATTTGTCAATCGTTTTATCAGAGCCATCGAAGAGGGAAACTTACTTGGTTTCCAGAGCCAATTTCGAACGGTCGATATGCTCGTAATCGATGACATTCAGTTCTTGCGCGAACGTGAGCAGAGCCAAGAGGAATTCTTCCACACGTTTAATGCCCTTTACAACGACGGCAAGCAGATCATTCTAAGTGCCGACAGCCCACCGGCTGAAATACCTTCTCTTGAAGCGCGTTTGATTAGCAGATTTAACTGGGGTTTGGTCGCCAGGATCGACCCTCCGAGCTATGAGACCAGAGTCGCCATAGTGCAAAAAAAAGCCCACCTTCGAGGCTTGAGCATATCACAGGAGATAGCGGAATACGTTGCCCGGCAGCTGCACGCAAATATCAGGGAGCTGGAGGGGGCTTTGACAACGATCTATGCCTTGTCTATCACTACCGGCGAACCGATCAGCATCGAGCTGGCTCAAACGGCTCTGGAAGGACAGATTCGATTAGCGGCCAGACACATAAGCATCACCGACATTGTCGAGGTGGTAACGAGGCATTTCGACATTCGGCTTGGAGATTTGCACGGCAAAAAACGCAGCCAGAGCATAGCCTTGCCGCGACAGATCTGCATGTATTTAGCCCGGAGCCTGACCGGACATAGCCTGGAAGAAATTGGCGGGCACCTGGGCGGCAGAGACCATACAACGGTAATGCACGCCTGCAGCAAAATAGCTGGGGCCAGAGAATCCGACCCGAAAATGAGGGCGCTGCTGGACGAGTTGACAAGGCAGATCACGCAAACGCCGCCAGGCGTAAAAAGTTAGAAGTACCAAGAGCGAAGTACGAAATGCAAAAAGTGAAGAGAAAAGTATGGAGAGCGAATTACAAAGTAAGGAAAGAACAATGAAAAGGGATTTGTGTGAGAGGACGTTTCAATTTGCTGTGCGCATTGTAAAACTATGCCAGGAATTAGATAAAAAACCAGGCATAGGCCGAATCATTGGCAGTCAATTGCTTCGTTCTGGCACTTCGATTGGGGCAAATGTGGAAGAGGGACAAGGAGGGCAGAGCCGTGCCGATTTCGTATCAAAATACTCGATTGCCCGCAAAGAGGCCAGAGAAACGCACTATTGGCTTCGGCTTCTTGGCGCCACTGGAATATTCTCATCGCAAAAGCTTGAGGGTCTGTTAAGCGAGTGCAACGAGTTGATCGCAATTCTAACAACAATAATAAAGAAAACAAAAGAGAAGAGCTGCGGTTAACGCTCGCAGCTCTTTTTCTGACTTCTTACTTCTTCCTTCTTTCGTCCTTCTAACTTCGCACTTTGTCCTTTTTACTTCGTCCTTCTTCCTTTGCTCTTCGTCCTTCTTTCGTCCTTCTTCCTTCGCTCTTCGTCCTACTTAAGCAGCCTCTTTCTCCTAAGTCCGACTACTCCCGCCAGCCCAGAGACCAAAAGGAGCAGGGCGGAGGGGGAGGGAATACATTCTATAGACTGACGACTATGTACATAAGGCGCAGCCCAAATACGGCTATATTCGGTGACAATAGCACTCTGAGGTGCAATGTGGGACCCATAGTCCCAACGCAAGAGAGCAAGATTATAGATATAAGTATCGCCCTCCACGACACCCTGAATATTCTGCTACTTGCAATTTGGTCTGCCCGCCAGTAATCCTTGCAGCCGCACTGGGAATACAATGGACCGTATTTTTGAGAAAACTCTACGCCGTAGGACCATGTGCTGGTATCGATATACCCCAGGTCAACTCCTAACGCAGTATTGAAAAGCTCGGAACACCCGACACCCAATGTCCGTGTATGCCCTTTGGTTATGTTTGCGTTTATTGTCGCGGTCCACTCGAGGGGGACATTATGAACACAGTCATTATAGGTAACCCCAATCGGTTTCATCTTTTCAAGGGAAAACCCAGAGGGAGGTTGAACATTATCTTGACCAGTAAGGGTATAGTTAAAACTCCACTCAGTCTTAGTGATGTGGAGTGGATCGACTAACACCATCCTCGATTTGAGCGGGTAATCGGCCAGCATTTGAAGCGAGCACAGGTTTTGTCTTTTGTAATGGCCAACAAACGGCGCTTGAAGTAATATAAGGGCATGAAGGAGCAGCCGGAAGACATAGTACCGCAGGTGCCCCCGGATAAGTCTGTCCGGCCTGCCTTGATCGCGTCGGAACACACAGTGTCTGAGTACTCGACGTTCCTGGAGCACCTGTTGGTGGGGTTAGCAGATGAAGCCATACCTGTGCTTTTAGTCTGTCCGCCGGGTTGTGACGTTGATTCGGTGCTTTCCGGGTCGGCTGAAATTATCAGGCATCCGATTATCAACCTGCCGCTGCTGGGACATCAGAACAGAAAGTGGCTTGTTGAACAGCTCTTAAAGTTTAAGCCCACTGTGCTGCACTGCCTGTGCGAAAGCAAAGCAAGCTTGACAAGACTATTAGCTGATCAATTGGGCTTGCCGTATGTGCTAATGATAAACTCACTGCGCGGGGCAGGCACACGCCTTTCTATCTCGTGGCAGCACTGTGCGAGAATCGTTGTGCCGGCCAAGAGTATTGCCGATGATATTGCCAGAGCTTATCCGCGCCTTGCTGAGCGGATCGAGCAGATAAATATAGGCACGTTCGTGGAAGAGAAAACCCGGTGCTTTTCCGAGCCTTCCCACTTGACCAGTGTGCTCACGGCCCATCCTTTAGACAATGTAGCCGACTTTGAGGATCTGCTCAGCGCGGTAAGGCATCTGGCAATCGCCGGCTACGAATTTGCGCTAGTGATAATGGGACAGGGCCGGGCGGAAAGACAATTACGCAAATTGTTAGCTGCGCTTGATCTGTCGCAGACGGTCACTATAGTGCCCCGGCTAAGACCCTGGCGTTCGGTTCTTGCCGCCGGCGACATTTTTATTCAGCCCCGTCCGAATGCCGCTTTTAATCCTCTGTTGCTGGAAGCGATGAGCGTGGGTTTGGCCGTCGCAGCATCCAAAGGTGGCGTCGATGATTTGATTATCGAGGATCAGACAGCTACTGTTTTTGATCCCAGTGATGAGCTTAGTATCAGGGGCAGGTTACAACAGTTGTTCGATAGGGCCGAGTTTGCACGCAAGCTCGCCAAGGGTGCTCAGAGCTATCTGCGAGCGAATCACTCCGTCAGCAATATGGTTTCGGCCACGGTGCAAGCCTATCATCAAGCGCAACAATGGTTTGGCCAGTAACAACCATCTGGCATATTTCCTGTAACAAAATCCACAGTTACGCATCAACTTATGGTGGTGTGAGTGTTTGTAACCAGCGGTAGGGTTGAGTGTTGGCCTTATTGTCATTGTGGAAGGCTTCGGGCTTGACGAACTCAATGAGAAAATTAAGGGGACCGAAAATGCGAAGCGCTAAGAGGACAATCTTAATTATGCTGCTGATCGGCGCAGGTTTTCTGCCGCTTGGTTCAAGGGTAGCTGCACAGCAAACGCCGGTAGAAAAGCGAAGCAGCGCCTGGGATTTGCTGCGTAAATCTCGAGCTAAACAGACAGAGTCCGCCGAGACACCAACTAAAGAACGAGTGGTTAATTTTCCCAGAGACAGGTCGTTGGGCCAGGTTTATATAAAAGATGCAGGCTCGGTCAGGCGACTGAACTACTGGTTCTATTGGACAGACACGGGTGAGCCTGCAGTGGAATATCTGTGCGAAGCACAAGGGGACGTTCGGGTCCCTGCCGGCAAGCGGCTGTTTCTCGGCGTCCGTCAGACCGCCTGGAAGGACTTGTCATGGCTTTCGAAGCTTGGACCGGACGACCTCTACAGCCTTGGTTTCAGTGTCCTGCTGGCGGAGCCTGACAAACCGTCCGATCAATGCATGGAGCATATCGCACATCTGACCGGATTAAGGCGCTTGGGCTTGGACCGGACCGACGTCACGGATAGAGGCTTCAAGTACATCGGGAAGTTGTCGTCTTTGGAAGAGTTGGAACTGCCATATCGCGTGACTGACGTGGGCATGGCGTATGTGGCCGAGTTGCCCTTATTGAAACGATTGTACTTCGGAGAACTTGGCAGTCAGGTCACAGACGCCGGCCTGCGTCATCTGGCGAAGCTGACCGCACTTGAAGAGTTGGCTCTCTGGGGAGAACGCATGGGTGATGGCGGCCTTGCGCACCTTCGCGGGTTGCCGCGGCTTGAATACCTGTGTCTCTACAGCACTCGCTTCACCGACAACGGATTGGTCCACCTGCAGAACCTCCCCGCATTGAGGATACTGTCCGTTTACGAAGGTCGGGCCAGCATAACAAACGCGGGCCTAGTCCACATAGCCCAGATGCCCAAACTGGAAATCCTATGCCTGGGTGGGATAAGAGGCATTACCGACGATGGCTTGGCTCATCTGACAAAGACACGTTCGCTGAAGAAGTTAGACATCGGCGGCTCACAAGTCACCGACAGAGGGCTGGCGTATCTGAGTCAAATCAAGACACTCGAGCACCTCAACCTGCCGCAGGAACAGAGGGGCATCACCGACAGCGGTTTGGCTTATCTCGGCCAGTTGCCAAACCTCAGGCAGCTTCATGTCTCGAGGCTACATTACAACGACCCCAAGATGAACACCGAATACTATACGGACAAAGGTTTAGAAGCCCTTACCAGATGCACCGGTCTTGAGGAACTCAGTATTGGCAGTATCGGTATTACCGATGCGGGCATGGATCACATAGCAAAATTGGCCAAACTAAAATCGCTCCATCTGTTCGGCTGTGACAACGTCACTGATAAAGGGTTGGCCAAGTTAGCTGGAATAAAATCTTTGACAACTTTGTATGTCTGGGATGCCAACATAACCATCTCGGGCCTGGCCCAGCTAAACTCACTGTCTAACCTGACAACGCTGCGCGTGAAGGATTTGCGGCGTGGCGGCGCTATATTAGACCTGTCGGGCTTAGCCAATCTGGAAGACCTGATGCTGGATTTCGCACCGAAGTCAGGCGAGGTATTCACCGACGCGGACCTGGCGTGTCTGGATAGCCTTAAGCGGCTCAAATGGGTACAGATCGGGCCGCGTGATTTCACCGATAAGGGTATCAGGCATCTTGCCCGGCTACCCCGCATTGAGCGTCTTGGTGTCGGCGGGCCCCGCTTGACCAACGAGGTACTTAAGTCTTTGTCCGATATGAAAACGCTAAAGTATTTGACCATCGATGACGGCAATTTTACTGATAGAGGGATGCGCTACCTTGAAGGTCTGAAGTTGCTGGAATATTTGAATGTTACCTCAGTCAATGCCTTCAGTGAAACTGCTGTGCAGCACCTCCGCAATAACCTGCCAAACCTTCATTTTTGTCGTGTAGTGCCATAAAGAAAAAAGGTAACCGTTCACGGGTAATATGTCGAATTTTGGTCATTTTTGGTCATTGCGAGCGAGGCAGAGCCGAGCGCAGCAATCTTGTTGTGCAAGCCGCACAAATTGGGGAAAACACGCTTAAAGAATGGATAAACAAGTCGGATATCCCCTTCCCGGTGAGCATTATGACCGCGGGTATCGAAAAGGCTCCCTTTACCTGGGGCGTGCGTTCGCTGCCGTGGCTAATCCTGACCGACCGCAGGCATATTGTTACCGCGGAGGGCTTTGGACTCGACGAACTTGATGCGCAGATTGGGCACAGCAACGAATCTCAGTCCAGGAGACCGTAATCTTTCAATACCTGCCTCAAGACAGCTTTCTTGTCCTCTTCCAGAGGCGTCATCGGCAGTCGCAGTTCTTCGGAGGACATGTTCAGCATTGCCATCGCTGCCTTGATCGGTATAGGATTGGTGGCCAGCGTCAGCATACTTTTGCACAGCTTGAATAGCTTGTTATGCCACTGGCGAGCTGACACAAGGTCGCCCTCGAGAATGAGGTCAGTCATTGCTTTTACGTCGGCGGGGATGATGTTGGCCACTACGCTTATGACGCCTTTGCCGCCAACCGAAGCCAGCGGCAGAGTAAGCGAGTCATCGCCGGAGATAATGGTTATGTCGCAAAGGCTGGCAATCTCGCTGGCCTGGTCCAGGCTTCCGGTTGCCTCCTTGATTGCGACTACATTTTCGAGTTCCGCCAGTCGGGCGACTGTCTGGGGCGTCAGCCCGGCTCCACACCGACCGGGGATGTTGTATAATACCATCGGCAGATCAATCTCTTCAGATATGACTTTGAAATGCTGGTAGAATCCTTCCTGAGTGGGCTTGTTGTAGTAGGGACAGACCTGCAAAGTCGCATCGGCGCCGACCTTTTTGGAAAATGCGGTCAGTTCAATGGCCTCTGCCGTGCTGTTTGAGCCGGCCCCCGCAATAACAGGCACTTTCCCGCCCACCGTTTTGACCACTCTTTCGATGACCTTTTTGTGCTCTTCGTGAGTTAAGGTTGGGCATTCGCCTGTCGTGCCCACCGGCACTATCGCGTCGATGCCGTTCTCTAATTGAAAACGGATCACCTCATCCAGGGTTTGCCAGTCGATGTCACCATCTTGAAAAGGTGTAATCAGCGCCACCATGGCTCCTGTAAACATTTCCAGCCTCCTTAAAAATGCCTCTTGACCCGCCTTGTGTTTACTGACCGGCCCGCAACCGACTGGTGCCGAATTTGTCTATTAGTTTTATCATTTCCGCGGTTGCCTGCTGCATGCCCACGAATATCGCCCTTGCAACGATGCTGTGGCCGATATTGAGCTCGCACAGGCCTTCTATTCGCGCCAGTCCTGCGATGTTGCGGTATGTCAAGCCGTGACCCGCGTGAACGACCAGACCACTTTCCTTTGCGAAATCCTTTGCCGCCGTCAATTCAGCGAGCCTTTTTTCGACGGCTTTGTGCCCTTTGGCGTTGGCGTACATGCCGGTATGAAGCTCCACCGCGTCGCAGCCGGCTTCTGCGGAGGCGATTATCTGCTCCTTCTCCGGCGTAATAAAAGTGCTCACCAGGATGCCTTTTTTGTGCATCCTTTTTACGACCTCGGCGAGGCGCTCCTTCTGCTGGAGACAATCCAGGCCTCCTTCGGTGGTCAGCTCAGCCCTCTTTTCGGGCACCAGCGTAACCTGGTCGGGTTTTATTCGCTCGGCGATTTTTACTATCTCCTCGGCCATGCACATCTCAAGATTCAATTTGCACACAACAGCTTCTTTTAGCAGCCTGACGTCCCTATCGTTTATGTGGCGGCGATCCTGGCGCAAATGAACCGTAATGCCGTTTGCGCCGGCCAGCTGGCACTGCACCGCCGCCCAGACGGGGTCCGGCTCGTCGGTCAGCCGGGCCTGCCTTACCGTGGCAACATGATCGATATTGACGTTTAGCACAGCCATTTCCCAATCCTTTTATTGCCCGGCAGAATTATATCATTGCGGCTTTCCACTTCAAGCAAATTAAACTGCTAAACGTTCCGCTATGCGGCATGCTTTGCCTGAACTCGGGGTTCGGCTAATCTATTTTCCGCGATAAGCCGATATATTTGTAGTGATAACGATAATCATGCACGTTTCTGACCTGTTATGATGCGAGGCGTAACTATGAAGTCCAAGCTTCTATCCTTATGGGTCATTGCGCTAGTTTGCGCGGCGTGGACGCTGGTCTCTTGCCAGAGCCTGAGGATTGGCGGGGGCGGAAAGCCCGGCGGTGGTCCTCCTCCGCACGCTCCTGCCCACGGTTATCGGCATAAATACCAGGGTGTGGAGCTGGATTACGATTCGAGGCGCAGCGTCTACGTTGTAGTTGGCTTTCCCAGCCATTACTATTACACTGGCTACTTTTACCGCTTCCAGAGCGACCAATGGGAATTAAGCGCCGACATCCGAGGGCCATGGAAGTCCGCATCGCAAGAGTCGCTTCCCCCGGGCCTTCTTCGAGCCAAAGAAAAGGCCAAGGGTAAATCAAGGGAACCTCCTGGCCGCGGTCTGGGCGCCCAAAAGAAGAAATAGCGGCTCGCGGGCGTACCGGCTTCAAGCAAGCATAACCGACAGATCGCGATATGCTACTGGGACTCTTTTGCTCATCGCCAGGCCCCGCTGGACTCTGCCGTAACATCATCCATATCTGCCGGACGGCCTTCGGCACCGAAACACACGCCCGATCGGAATTCACATCCAAGTGCGCATCAGGTAGATTAAGAGACGGGCATTTTGTTGCCAAATAGGCCGCGATGATTTACCATATTAAAGTATAGAATCGCTCGCCAAGCGATCTTTAACAATCAATTATCAATGGATGGACACTATGGGATTGAGCTGGGCCAATCGGATGACGATACTTAGGATTCTTTTGGTAGTTCCTTTCGTCATTTGTATGCTGAAGATAAACTCTCCTGAGCTTGACCGGGCGGTGCAGAACCTGATTCGGTACGCATCATTCGGCGTTTTCTTTGTCATGGCAGTTAGCGACGGTCTTGACGGATACCTGGCCCGGACAAAAAAGCAAATCACTAAGCTCGGCATTTTTCTGGACCCGGTTGCAGATAAACTGCTGATCACTTCGGCGTGCCTGCTGCTATCGTCTCAGCGTGGAAAGGTCGCCGACGAGTTTTTACTGCCGCCGACAGTCGTGGTTTTGATAATCGGCAAAGACCTGCTATTGGTAATTGGTTTTGTCATCGTTTACTTTCTAACGTCGCAACTTCTTGTCGCCCCGGTGCTGATCGGCAAGATTGCCAACACCCTACAGTTGGTGATGGTGGGGGCGATTCTGCTTGCGCCTGAGATTTCCGGCGCCATCCCCGGCTGGATATGGTTTCTTCGCACGCTGTGGTGGTCGGCGGCGGGCACCGCTATTCTGGCGACTCTTATTTACATTCGCAATGGAACCCGCTATATTGAACAATACGAGCAGAATAGTTAGTGGAGAACCCCGCAATGAATTGCGGGGCTAAATATTTAGCCGCCAAATTTATTTGGCGGTTCTGTTGTTGTGGTTTTACCACAGGTTTACGACCCGCGAGATGTGGGCATGCCGGCAGAATTTAGCGAAATACCAGAAGTGCTTGAGGAGCTTCGCCGGGGCAAGATGATTGTCCTGGTTGATGCTGAAGACCGGGAGAACGAAGGCGACCTCGTTTGCGCCGCCGAGAAGGTAACGCCTGAGATTATCAACTTTATGGCCAAATTCGGGCGAGGGCTTATCTGTCTGCCGCTCACACCCGAGAAATGCGATTCGCTTGGTTTATACCAGCAGACGCTGGAGAATACCTCTCGGTTTGGCACGGCTTTTACGGTCAGCATAGATGCGGCTGAAGGCATAACTACGGGCATCAGCGCCGCCGACCGGGCCAGGACAATTCAAGCTGCTATTGCCGACGATGCGAAGGCCGGCAACCTTGTTCGGCCGGGGCACGTCTTTCCCCTGCGAGCCAGCAAAGGCGGCGTCCTGGTTCGGGCGGGGCAAACGGAAGGCTCGATCGATCTGCTCCGGCTGGCAGGTCTTAAGCAGGCCGCCGTCATTTGTGAGATTATGAACGAGGACGGCTCAATGGCGAGGGTGCCGCAGCTTCTGCAATTCTGCGCAAAGCACGATTTGAAAATCGTCTCAATCGCCAAGCTGATAGAATACCGCCTGCAGCGGGAAAGTCAAATTAAGCGGGTCGAATGTGTAAATTTGCCTACCGACTACGGCGACTTTGTGCTTATTGGCTATGAGAGCATAACGTCGCCCGAGCCACATATAGCGCTGTGTAAAGGCGGCATAGGTCAGCTTGATGAAAATGGCAGGCCTATCGAGCATAGCGAGCCGGTGCTGGTAAGGGTACATTCGGAATGTATGACCGGCGATTTGTTTCATTCGCAGCGGTGTGAATGCGGCTACCAGCTAATAGCCGCCATACAGAAGATTGAAAAGGAAGGCCGCGGTGCTTTGATTTATCTTCGTCAGGAGGGCAGAGGCATCGGCCTGGCGAATAAGCTTCGTGCGTATAAGCTTCAGGAACAAGGCCTTGATACGGTCGATGCCAATCTGAGGCTGGGATTTGTCCCTGACAGACGCGACTACGGAATCGGCGCTCAAATCTGCCGTGACCTGGGATTGAGAAACATCCGCATACTCACCAACAATCCGAAGAAGGTAAGCCGGCTTGAGGTTTACGGCATAAAGGTTGTGGAGCAAATACCATTAAGGGCCGAACCCGGCAAGCACAATATTGACTATCTGCGGACCAAGAAATATCGTCTTGGACATCTGCTCGACGAGGATTTGTAGCTTATGAGGATTGTATTGACCATATCAAGTATATGCTTCTGGATGCTTGTTTTGGGCCAGTGCGGCTGTGAGCAGGCCGCGGGAGTTGCCGAGTCGCCGGCTAAAGTCGACACCGGCCCCAATGTTTCCGCCTACGGCGATTATTCCCCGGCAAAGATACATATTACCCCGCTGACAGGACTGGCCGGCAGCGCGGACGCCAAGGGCAGTTCAAAGATAGATGTTTATGTGAGCCTGCTGGACTCGTTCGGCTCTCAGGTGAAATCGCCGGGCGTCTTTCGTTTCGAGCTGTATGAGTATGCTCAGCGATCGGCTGAGCCAAAAGGCGGAAGAGTCGTCATCTGGCCGGATATCAACTTGACCGACGCTGCTGAGAATAACCGGTATTGGCACGACTTTTTGAGGGCATACCGGTTCGATTTGCCGCTGGAGCCGCGGAGCGACCAAAGCTACGTCCTGCAAGTGACATTTCTGTGCGTGGGCGGCAAACGCCTTTCGGATGAGTTTATTTTCAAACAGTCAAAATAGCCTCTTGCCAGGTTGCCTGCCCTGTGTTGGGAAGCTAAAAATGAAGAATGAAGGCGGCAGAACCAGAGGGATACGATGTTGCCTTCCCATCCCATAGAACTCCGGAGTTTTTTATTGACAACGCAGTGTCCAACTTGGTATAAAATATGAGTGAATAATGCTGCTGTGGGTTTGCGCTGCCGGCGGCAATCGTTAGGGCAGGCCCTGCAAGGCAGGAGCGATCTGGCCAGGTACGGTTAAGCGGCAGAGAAATGTTCCTGATGCGTTAGGGCCGATAAACAACCGAAACTGTCTTTGGGGCTTAATTTTGAAGGAGGAACAGTATGTTGAAAAGAGCGAAGAAGTTAGTAATGATTTGCGCAGTGCTGGGACTAATTGTCTTAGTATCCGGCCCTGCTCAGGCAAACTGGTTGGAGACCTGGAATGGCGAGCAGCCTGACCTGACCACGTGGGAGTTCAGTTGTATTCCAGACTTAACCAAAACGTACACCCATACCATCAAGACCGACCCGAACGGCAACAAATACCTAAGCATGGATGAAAGCACTTCAGCAGCTGCTGGCGGCTCGCAGTTTGGTGCGGCGTGGGTCTTGAATGAAAAATTCACCGACGTGCGTATCGGGGCAGTGGTCAACGTCATCGGCGATGCCTCCCGGAATTACTGTGGCTTTGCCGGAAGGACAGAGTACATCATTGACCCAGACGGGTCGATCAGCGGCATCGCCCCCGGTTGGATTGCAACCAAGACCTACGTGATGCACGTAAACTGGGAGGACGGCCCAGCCAACCTGCGGATTGATATCGAGAAGGTCGTCAATATGGGAAACATCATGAGAAACGAAGAACAACTGGGTTTGGACCTGCGTGTACCGGGTCTCGACCACGCCAGGAGCTACTACGCTGAGCTGGATATTCTCGGCTCGGGCCCCGTGTACGTCACCGGCAGTCTCTATGAGTACAAGGGTGGCCCGCTCGTCGCAAAGACTGCGACCATGGTGGACACCGCGGGTAACGATCCATGGGAAGACCCGGAGGAGCATGATGCGGTCTTTACGAACGGCGTAAGTGTAATCTTCGCGCAGAATCAAAATGATGAACCGGCCGGCTACCATTGTACTTTCGACGATGTTTCTTCTGTTTCGGATGGTCCCGCAGCGGTCAATCCGAGTCCTGCAGATGCAGCAACGGGCGTCTCAATCGGAGCTGACCTTAGCTGGGTGGAGGCAGCTTTTGCCACCTCCCGCGACTTGTGGTTCGGAAAACAGGGAGCTATGCAGAAGGTGACCCCTGCCCCCGCGGGTAAGAGCTATGACCCGGGCACGCTGGAGTTCGGGCAGACCTACCAGTGGCGGGTGGATCAGGTAGGCCCTTCGGGCACGGTTACAGGCCATACGTGGACCTTTACGACAGGGCAGTGCCTGACCGTCGACGATTTTGAATCCTATGCTGACAACGCCGCCATAGCCGCAAAATGGCCGCACAACATCCCCCACATCCCCCCGTATGATTACATTTTCCTGGAGACCAGTAATGTTCAGCAGGGCGCCAAGTCGATGCGCTTTGAGTACCAGAATCAGTTTGACCCATACTTTACTGAAGCGACTTACACTTTCGCCGCCGCCCAGGATTGGACCAAATATGGGATCAAGGGACTGTCGCTGGCTTTCCGTGGCGTGAACGAAAATGTGGAGCAGTTGATGCGTGTGAGACTGGAAGA
>Ga0315296_10002256_pt1 | contig 16489 bp, 10 predicted proteins | sample YL17G14_18_MG_FD_203921 | JGI IMG/M metagenome (GOLD analysis project Ga0315296, IMG submission 203921) | Sediment microbial communities from Yellowstone Lake, YNP, Wyoming, USA - YL17G14_18 | ecosystem: Environmental > Aquatic > Freshwater > Lake > Sediment | place: USA: Wyoming | collected... | reverse complement strand
CCGATGGATTAAAGCCGGGCGAGACGCTCGTGGTCAACGGGATGAACTTTCTGGCCGACGGGATCAGTGTGGAAGTTGTGCGGATAGAGGACATAAAATGAAGCTTGCTGAGCTGTCGGTAAACAGGCCCGTGACAATCCTGATGATATTTGTCGCGATTATAGTTTTGGGGCTGACGTCTTTGCCAAAGCTGGGATTGGATTTGATGCCCGAACTGGAGATACCCGCTGTTTCGGTTATTACAGCGTACGAGGGAGCCGGACCCGAAGAGATAGAGACGCTGATAACCGAGCCGATGGAGGATACTCTCAGCACTATCTCCGGCGTTGATGAGGTGATCTCGGTTTCAAAAGAGGGATTGTCGGCGGTGACGTTGAAATTCAATTGGGGCGAGAAAATAGATGAAAGCGTCAACGATGTCCGCGAAAAGATCGATCTGATTAGGGATAGATTGCCGGAGGAGGCGGAGAATCCGATTATTTTCAAGTTTGACCTTTCGATGATGCCGATCGTAATTATCGCCATTACCGCTGAAGACAGCTATCCCAATCTGGAGGATATAGTTGATGATGAAATAGTCGATCCTCTCAAGCGAGTCAAAGGCGTTGCCTCGGCTACGGCGGGCGGCGGCTTGGAGCGACAGATTCGGATTGACGTAGACCATGAAAAGCTTGCAGCCTTGGATTTGTCGGTTACACAGCTAAACGCGGCTCTTGCAGCACAGAACCTCAGTATTCCAGGCGGCAACATAAAAACCGGCTACAAGGACTATTTGTTGCGCACGCCGGAGGAGTTTTCAAGTCCTCAGGAGGTCGGCGAGGTTGTTATTGCCCGCCGTAACGGCATAGCGATAAAGCTGAAAGACGTTGCTGATGTGAGGGACTTTTTCAAGGAACGTACCTTTGACGTGCGCATGAATCGCAAAAAGGCAATGGCCGTATTTATCCAAAAGCAGAGCGGCCAAAATACAGTGGAAGTGGCCCGGGCAGTCAGGGAACAGTTAGAGACCATAAAGAAAAATTTGCCGCCCGATGTCGAGGTAAAAATGGTAATGGATAATTCCGAGTTTATCCTGGCGTCGGTGCGTAATCTGCGTGACAACGTATTCTGGGCAATAATTTTCGTTATTTTGGTAGTGCTATTTTTCCTGCGCAGTGTGCGGGCAAGCATTATTGTTGCTACGGCTATTCCCACCTCATTGATAATAACCTTTTTTCTAATGTACCTGGCCGGCTATACAATCAATACGACAAGTCTTGCCAGCCTTGCCGTGGCGGTAGGAGAAGTCGTCGATAACGCCATTGTCATCGTCGATAACATTCATCGTCACCGCCAAAAGGGTGAGAGGCTCAAAGAAAGTGCGATTCACGGGTCCAGTGAGGTAGGAGTGGCTGTGATGGCTTCGACGCTCACAACTATCGCGATATTTGCGCCGATCGTCTTTATGGGCGGTATTACCAAGATTATCTTCGGGCAATTTGCAATGATTGTCGTAATGGCTTTGGTGGCATCACTTTTTACGGCTATTATGCTGGTGCCAATGCTATGTTCGAGGTTTCTTGTAGTTGGCAATCCGAAGCCATCAAGGTCAAGACTGGGCTTCTTTTACCGTTGGGGCGAAAAAGTTTTGACGACGGTAGAGGACCTTTACGTTGGGCTCCTGGCCTGGTCGTTGAATAATCATAAGACAGTCCTTGTTTTCTGCGCGGTCTTATTCGTCTGGAGCCTCGGGATTGTTAGTTTTGTCGGCACCGAATTTTTCCCTGAGGAGGACCAAAACCGAGTATCGGCTGACTATGAGCTGCCGATCGGCACACGCTTTGAGCGTACCGGCGCCGTAGCCCAGCAGCTGCAATCAATAGTGGAGAATAATGTTCCTGAGAGACGGGATAGTTTCGTGCGCTGGGGTGTTTATGGAGGGGCAAGCTCGCATTTTGCTACAGAGCAAGAGACTTACAAGGGGATTTTGTTTCTCAGCCTGAAGCCCAAGGAGCAGCGGGACGTTTCGCCAAACCAGATAATAGCGAGGCTTCGCAAGATTACGGACCGAATTCCAGGGACAGTTATTCGCTATAGCGCCGAGGATCCGCTGTCGGCAATGGTCTTCGGCGCCGGCGGAGAATTAGCTGTCGAACTTTACGGCCACAACATGGATGGTGCCAGGCGATATGCAGAGGCGGTTCAGTCAGCCATAGCCACCGTTAAAGGCGTGCAGGACATTCAAGTCAGCAGAAAGGAAGAAAAGCCGGAGGTTAAAGTTGTCGTTGACCGCGAGAAAGCCTCCAAATTGGGGCTTGATATAAGAACCATCGGTAAAACCATAGAGACATTTTTTGCCGGCAGTACCGCAACAAGATACCGCGAGCGCGGAAATGAATATGATGTAAGAGTTCGCCTGCGAGCAGAGGACCGAGAGAAAATCGAGGACTTGCGAGACGTGTTCATCGGCATACCGGGCGGGGGCCAGGTTAGCCTGGCCAATATCGCGCGAATTGAGCAGGGCGTCGGCCCAACAAAAATCGAGCGAAAAGACCAGGCCCGCTATATCACGGTTTCTGCCAGCGTGAGCGGCAGAGACCTCGGCTCAGTGGTAAAAGATGTTCGAAAAGCGATTGATAAGATTGCGGCGCCGCTGGGCTTTAGTTACAAAATTGGCGGCGCTGAGAAAGAAAGAAAAGAGGCATTCAGGCTGCTGATTATAGCTGCGGGTCTGGGAATGGTGTTGGTATATATGGTGATGGCCTCTCAATTCGAGTCGTTTCGAGACCCGTTTATCATATTCCTGTCGGTTCCTTTTGCCATCGTGGGCGTGGTCATCGCTTTGGCGGTTACCGGCATAGCGATGAGTATCATAACCTTTATTGCACTGATTTTGCTGGTCGGGCTTGCGGTCAATAACGGCATCGTGCTTATTAGCTATATTGGGATTCTTCGCCAGCGGGGATATGATGTCTACAGAGCGATCATTGAGGGCGGGCGAAGCAGGTTGCGGCCAATATTGAGTACTACTCTTACCACGATATTGGGCTTGTCGCCGCTTCTGTTTTCGCGCGGCGAAGGCTCAGAAATTTGGGGGCCATTTGCCATAACCAGTATCGGTGGAATGACACTCAGCACACTTGTGACGCTGATTTTAATGCCGACCCTTTACAGTGTATTTGAAGGTTTTAAGCCTGGTGCTGCGAGAGCATGATTATGAAAGCTGTCTTAATCGTACACAATGTGGCGATAGACGCAGAGGTGAACGAGGCGCTGCAGTCGGCTGGGATCGATTGCTACACGAAATTCCCCGACATCTTAGGTAGAGGCCGGCTTAGTGAGCCGCATCTAAATACGGAGGTCTGGCCCGGGGTAAACTACGGCACATTTGTCGTCACCGACGAGGGCAAGGCTAAAAAACTTATGCAAAATGTCCGTAAGATTAGGGAGAATCTGGCTTCGGTAGGCATAAAGGCGTTTACATGGGAAATCGATGAGGTCATTTAAGCACAGACTCAACGGGTCCACTATCCTGTGTACGGCATTTTTCAAGGTTTTTTTCTTGCTAACCAGTCCTGTAGAGTGGATAATAGTCCTCCAGAGCAAGAATCGAAATTCCAAACACACGCCCGGATAAATGATGGCAACTACTGCTAACTATAAGCCGAATCTCGAGGTTGCCGCCGACGCTGAGGACCTTGCGCACAAGACTGTTGAGCTTTTTGTTGCCGACGCACAGAAGGCAATAACGGCAAAAGATACCTTTTATGTCGCCGTATCTGGCGGCCATACGCCGAGGCGTTTCTTTGAGCTGCTGGCCGAAGTGCCGAAAGCGAAATTCCTGCCCTGGCACAAAATACAGTTGTTCTGGGTTGACGAGCGGTACGTACCACTCGATTCGCCAGGAAGCAATTATAGGCTGGCTGCCGACACGTTCTTGGGTAAGGTTGCTATCCCTGAGCAGAATATCCATCGCATTCCGACCGAGTACGACGATATTAGAGAAGCGGCCCGCTGCTATGAAGATGCAATTCGAGAGGTTTTCGGCCTAAAAGAAACCCAGCTCCCGGAGTTTGATTTGATTGTGCTGGGTATGGGCGTTGAAGGACATACAGGTTCGCTGTTTCCTGATTCTTATGTGCCCTTCGACATGGAGAACCTGGCATCTGTGGTTTACTTTCTGGATGAGAAACTTAATAGGGTAACCCTTACCCGTCCGGTTCTTTGTGCTGCCGGTCACTTGGTTGTGCTGGTTTCCGGCAAGGAAAAAGCCCATATTTTGAAAGAGGTTTTGACCAGCGACCCCGATGATGTGCGTTATCCCATTCACGTCCTTTGGCCAATTCTTGATAAGGTCACCTGGCTGGTCGACAGCGACGCAGCGAAGTCCATCTAATACAGTTCATCAAATTCTTTAAAGCAGAGCCCCGACCGTATACTTCAAGCAGAGCCACGACCGTAAGGCAGTGGCAATTGCTCAGTCTGGAATGATTAGCTTTGTGCCCGGCATGATTCTATCGGGGTCTTTTAGCCGGGAGCGGTTGGCTTGGAAGATTTTTTGCCAGTTATTCTCTGAGCCGTAGTATGCTTCCGCAATGGCAGACAGAGTTTCATCCTTGCGCACAATGTGGAATCGTTGCGTCTGTATTTTTTCAGGCTGTTCGTGTACGGCAAAATCCGGCGACGTAGCTCGCCTGGTGGTTATGGCTGATTGAATTCTGCCTGAGCTTTCCGCGATTGGCCCCGTATCCGAGAAATTTTCCGGTGAACCACCCAGCCCCTGCAAAGTGGCGAAATTGCGAGAATCCGGCAATCCTGCCGGCGGTGTCAGGCTGGGGCGTGTGGACAGCCATAATATCCCAGCCATCGCCAGTATCAGCCCCAAAAGCATTCCTATCTTGAAGTCCTTGTCCATTTTTCTGTTGCCTGAGCTTTTTTCTCGACAGACACTGGCGACGCGGGGTCCCTCGCTACTTGTTCTTACCGTAGCGGACTTTAGCGCCGAGCAGCAGTATGGGCGCCGAGATTGCGATCGAAGAATATGTTCCTTCGATGATGCCAAAGAGCATTGCGAAGTTAAAGCCTCTCAGTCCTTGGCCGCCAAAAATGTACATTATGAACACAACAACCAGCGTGGTGGTTCCTGTTAGCAGCGTCCTGGATAAAGTGTCGTTGATGCTGTCGTTGATTATCTGCGGCGTCAAGCCGCCTTTACGGCGATTTTCGCGGATGCGGTCATAAATGACGATTGTGTCATTCAGTGAGTACCCAATCAGGGTCAAAAAGGCTGCTATCATTGCCAGGTTAATCTTGAAATCTCCAATTAGAAGTTTCTGCCCGATAATTGTTCCAGCGATGTAGGTGCATGCAGTGACCGCTCCGACGGTCGCGCAGGTATCGTGGAAAAGCGTTACGACCGCACCTAACCCGTAACGCAGGTTGCCAAACCTGAACCATATATAGGCAAGAAGCGCCAACAGTGACAGCACAATGGCAATTACCGCTCGCGTTCTCGCCTCGGCTCCCACGGAGGGGCTTATCTGGGTCACCCGCGGCAGAGAGGTTTCCAGTGTGGTTCCCGCCAGGACCTTGGCTGTTTCGTTCTCAACAAAGCGCGTCCATTCATCCTCGGTCAGCTCCCGCAGACCAGCCTCGGGTTGAGCACTGACGTAGACAAAGGAGCTGATCGGCTGGTTTGGCTCCATTGTCTTCATATCCGGGCCAAAGATTTTGTAGCGGACGCTCCAATCCAGGCTTTGCATGTCGGGCTTGAATCGCAAATCGCCCATTCTTTGGTCGAGGTCTTGCGCCGTGGCAGCTTTTGCTATGCGGCATTGGATTTTGATCCCGCCCAGAAAGTCGACAAGTTCGGGTTCAGCATCGGCAAGCTCATTAGTTATTTTCTCTTTTGACGTTATTTCGGGCTCAAGATTACGCTGAATCTCCAATTCGCCTTCAAAGGCAGTTTTTACTGCATTATTGACAACCTCATCAACCTGCGGTTCCGATATCTGGGCATTCGGAAAGGCTGCCGCCAGCACGTTTTTGACTAAAGACGGACTTATCTGGCTGGTCGATACGACAAAAGACGGGCTGCTTTGAGTTGTTTGCGTCACCACCAGATTGCTTAGCCTGCGGGGAAACTTGGCTTCAGCCTTGGTAATTGCCGCAGTTACGCTTTGAAGCGTCTGCTGGCCTTTCTGCCCGGATTCGGCAAAAGTTATGGCGGCAGTGGTTTTGTTTGTTGCGGTTGTGGTTATTTCGTAGGATTTGCCTGTTTTTCCGACGCTGTAGACACTTGCCGCGGCAAGGGCACTATTACCTATGTTAAGGCCGACTTGACGTATTTTGTTTTCCACGTCGCCTCTGGGTAAAGAGACGCCCTCTTTGAGGTTGATCTGTACAATTGTTCCGCCGGTAAATTCGATATCATATTTATTGTTCTTTACGTCGTTTCTGGTAAAAAATATAGCCAACCCCCCGATGGTCAGCACCGCAGATATGGTGAAAAAAACCGGTCTAAATCTCATCCAGTTTATATTCGGCCTGCGTATAAGCTGCAGCATAATAAGGCGTTCTTTAATCAGGCGCTTGGCCAGCAGCCAGTCAAAAATTACCCGAGTTGCGAACACAGCGGTAAACAGGTTTGAGATAAGACCAAGCATCAGCACTATTGCAAAGCCTTTTATGTCCTCTGAACCGCGCCACAAAAGAAAGAAGGCGCAGATTACTGTGGTTAGGTTAGAGTCAAAGATAGCGCTAAATGCCTTTTGGTAGCCATTCTTTATTGCCATCCGCAGCGCAGTGCCTTTTTGCTGTTCTTCGCGGATTCTTTCGAAGATCAAGACATTGGCGTCAACGCTCATGCCTATGGTAAGTATGACGCCGGCGATTCCGGGCAAGGTGAAAGTCGCCCCCAGTGCCGCCATTATGGCCAGGGTAAACAGCAGGTTCATAAGCAGCGCCACGTCGGCGATTGAGCCGCCCAGCGTATAATAGATGGCCATACAGGCAATTACCAGGATAAGGCCGATGAAGCCGGCTCGGATTCCCTGGTTCCGGTTGTCTGCGCCGATGGAAGGACCGATGCTTCTAATTGAAATGGGCTGTTCGATGAGTCTGGCGGGTAAAGAGCCGGCGTTCAGCTTGTTGACCATATCGGTAATTTCGGTCTGCGTGAAATTGCCGGTTATGATGCCCTGGGTGCGTATCCGCGTTTGAATATTAGGAGCGGATATAGCAGTTTTGTCAAGCAGTATGCAAAGCGGCCGGTCAATGTTTTTTCCGGTAACGTTGGCGAACAGCCTTCCACCTCTTTCATCCAGTTTGAAACCAATGGCCCTTCGGCCCATTTCGTCGGTGGATGGGGCGGCCTTTTCCAGCTTCCACTGTCCCTGTTCGGGGCTGTGCAGCATGGTTTCGTCTTTCCTGTTACTTGCCAGCACATAGTGCTTGTCGCCGAATGGAGCAACGATAGAATTGGGCATCCGCCAATTGTCGGCGCTTTCTATTTCGCACCACACATATCTGTCGTCTGATGCGTACTTGGGACCCTTTGTTTTGAGCAGCTCGATGAAAGAGTTTATTTCGTCGGGCGTCAGTTCGGTTCGGTCGGTGGTCGGCAGGATTCTGAATTCCAGTATGCCGGCACCCTTTAGCATTCGCTCGAGGTCTTTAGGGTCATCGAGTCCAGGTGGGACATGTTGATACGCCGTGAAAAGGCCAAAGACCCTGAAACGACGATAACGATAATTGTCAGAGGCTGCGACTAATGCCTCGATTTCATTTGCTCGATCGGGGAACTTAGCTTTGAGTTCTTTAATCTGCCCTCTTCTTGCAACTGCCTTGGGCCTCATTTCCAGCACGAAGTCTAACTGCTCGGAAGTCAGGTTTAGCTTGTCGAGCCCTCTTTTGGCTTCTTCGAATTCGACGTACTTGTCAGGGAGCTGGTTTACCACTTCGGCCCACTGAGCGTAAGTCTTGACGTAGTCGGTAAGTAACTCCAGATTATTTTCAGAGCCAAGAAACTCATTAAGTGATTTTTGAAGGTTTGGGTCATTCAGTTTAGCCCAATCGTTCACACTTTGTTTTATGCGCGCCAGGTCGAGTCCTGCGGATGATAGTTTCTCTTCAGCCGTTTTGAGATTGGGGTCGAGCTGCTCTCTTTTATTCTGCAGTTCCTTGCGCTGGTCGTAAGTGGTAGCCAGGTTCTGCAAAACCTTCAATTGATTTGGGTCCTTTTGGACGGACTGCTCAAAATCTTTTGCTCGCTCCTCAGCCGACTTGGACAGCGACCGGATAATTGCAGCCGGATTTATGTTTTTTTCCAATAATTCCGTACGGGTTTGCTCGAATCGCTGGCGTTTGGTGCGGGTTTTCGCGCTTGCCAGCGGCATCTTTATTTCGAACCGTGTATTACCTCGGGGCCACCATTCAACGCCTTCGACGCTTTTAGGGTCTACTCGCCTTCGTAAAACCGTTATCATTTTTTCGGCTAAGTCTTTCTGGTCGGCTTCTTCGAGGCCCTGGGTGTCAATTTCATAGATAAGACTTGTGCCACCTTCCAGGTCCAGTCCGTACTTCAGACCGCGGCCCCATAAAAAGAAAACGGCGATCACCATCAAACCAATAATTAGAATGGTTTTCGGCAACAGATTTTTGCCCATAACTTTCCTCGAATAAGTAGTAAATGGTTATCAGCAAACCAGGCTATCAGGTAGTGGAGATCAGGTCATCAGAGTACCAGGTTGGTTCGATTCTTCCCTGATGTCCTGATTAGCTGGTATCCTGCATCCTGTTTCACTGGTACTCTGAACTCTAAATTATGATTTATCTTTATCTTTCGACAAATTCTTGCCAATCGCTGAAGCGGCAACTTTTATTTTTGTATTGGTCGACTCGTCAACCTTCAGCGTAACCTCGTCTCCCTTAATATCAACCACGGTTCCGATAATCCCGCCGATCGTTCGCACCCGGTCGTTTTTTTCCAGAGACTGCACCATTTGCTTGTGTTGTCGTTGTTTTTTCTGAGGACCCCTAAAAAGTAGAAGGTACATCACCACAAGCATCACAGCGAGCAAGACAAAGTTGAGCGGATTAGTTGCTGTTTGTCGTTGTGGTGCGGTTGGTGGAGCATTGGAATCGGGCACGGCTGTTATTGCTTTGCCTTGCTCGGTGGTAGGCTGCTCCGAGGTAATGCGCGAAGGCGCCTCCTCAGTCGATTTCTGGGCCAGTATCCAGAGATTGTTCATATTGTTTTCCCTTCATCGTATTTCGGCAGGTCGAATGGGCGGTATTTTTCAAGTTTTCCGGCTGCCCAGGCGGAGAACTCGTTGTTTTTAAGCATTTGCCTTATTTTGGCCATTAGTCTTTGGTAAAACCTTATATTGTGCAGTGATGTTAAGATTGGCCCAAGCATCTCCCCAACATTAAAAAAATGTCTCAAGGCCGCCCGGCTGAAGTTATTGCAGCAGTAGCAATCGCAGCCGGACTCTATGGGCGTATTATCGTTTATGTACGTGCTGTTTCGCAGCCGAACCGGCCCGTCTTCAGTAAATGCAAGCGCATTTCGACCGTTACGGGTCGGCAGAACGCAATCGAACATGTCGACACCTGCCCTGACCGCAGCGACAATGTCCGCCGGCGTGCCGGCTCCCATCAAGTAGCGCGGCAAATTATCCGGCAGAAGCCCGGCAGTGTTCATAACGGTCCTTATCATATTCTCATGCCCTTCACCTACACTTAATCCGCCGATAGCATACCCGTCAAAATTCATTTTGACAAGTTCGCAGGTGCAGTACGTCCGCAGTTGGATGTCCGTTCCACCCTGGATGACGGCGAAAAGCAGCTTGTTGGCGTTGGTGTGCGCTTGCTTAGCCTGCCCGGCCCAGCGAATCGTCCTCTGGACAGCTTTTTCCAGTTCTGACGCCTCAATCGCAAAAGCTGGGCACTGGTCGAGGCACATTATTACGTCGGCAGTCATGCGGTTCTGGATTCTGGTGGCAATTTCCGCGTTCAGGTATATCTTTTTGCCGTCTATATGGCTGGCGAATTCAACACCATCGTCATCGACCCTGGTCAGTGGGCTAAGCGAAAAGACCTGGTATCCGCCGCTATCTGTTACAATTGGCCCGTCCCAGGCCATGAATCTGTGCAGCCCCCCGATCTTTTCGATTACATCGACGCCGGGTCTGAGCATCAGGTGGTAAGCATTAGCTAAAATAACGTTGCTGCCGGTTTCTTTCAGTTGCTGCGGCGTGATTCCCTTTATGGCGCCGGCGGAGCCGACCGGCATAAAAAAGGGCGTCTCGACCTTACCGTGGGCGGTAGTGAGCACACCCTGGCGAGCTGCGCAATCGCAGTCCTTGTGCAGCACTTGAAAATTACTCATTTCGGTAGACTCTTGAAATTTTGGAGTCGGGGTAGTAATGCTGGAGTATCTGGCTGGCGGTTTTTCCTTGTCTTGCCATTCCTTCGGCACCGTGCTGGCACATTCCGACGCCGTGCCCCCAGCCTCTGCCAGCTAAGAATGCCCATTTTCCGTCCCATTTAACAATCAGGCAAATGGTACTTTTCAGTTTTTGCCCGCTTGGGTCGATCACAAGGCGCAAATCCTCGGCTCGCAGAAAGTGACTCTTGCCGGTTGAGCCGGTAAGCTCAACCGAAGTCAGCCGGGCAAATGTTCCATAGTCGCTCTGCTTGGCTGGCTTGATGTTGACAATTTCACCCAGCGGCTTAAGCTCTGGAAAGCGCTGCATGAGCCTGGCTGTGACATCGCTCTGGTCGAACTGCACCATAGGCCAGAAAAAAAAATCGAGCTTGGCAACGTCCTTACAATAGGGACAGTCCACGCCTCTGAGCGATTCAAAGGAATCGCCGAACACGTGCTCGCTGTTTTCGGTATGCCCGCCGCAGACTGAGCTATAGTAAGCGGGCAGAATGTCTTCGGTGCCGGCGGACTGCCTGCAAACTAAGACCTGGCCATGGGTGCTATTGACGGCATCCCAAACCTGCGCGGATTCAGCTTTAGTCCCGGTATAGACTTGGTTTACCTGAGTCGCGCTTACGTCCCAATGTCGCTTCTGGCCGAAGCGTCGTTTGATATATAAGCAGTAGGTTCTCGCGGCGATTGCCTGAGCCTTTAACGCCTCCAGCTCCCAGTAATCGGGCATCTCTGCACCCACCACACCTGCCAGATACGGCTCAAGCGGCACCAGGTTGATGGCGCTGAAGCTGTTGCTGTCAGCATTGATAATGAGCTTCAGTTTTCCACGGTATTGCTCGCCATTCAGGCTGAAAATATGCGGCTCATCGGGGGAAATAAGCGCCTGGTTACTTTCCAGCGTTCGGCCTGCGATAGTGATTTTGCCGGCGGAGACCTCTACCTTTGCGGGCAGATCTCGCGGGTCGAATCGAGTTTTTCTCGTCTGCGTCTGCGTGTCGACGACCTCGAAAGGAAAGTCCGAGTTTATGGTGCACTGCTTCGCATCGTCCAGCAGCAGGACTCTCACCCAGAACTCCGGCTCGATCCCCATTTGTGGGGTGGGGCGGATAATCTCCCTGGGCCTGCAGCCGGGAAGGATTATCAACAGACAGGAGACGGTAAACAGCAGACAAGAGACAAAATTCTGAATTCTGTCTTCTGCATACTGTCTTCTGCATACTGTCTTCTGTATTCTGTCTTCTGTTTTCTGGCTCCTGAATTCCAACTTCATCGGTCAGTCCAGGCTGCGCAGGGCCAGTCCGAAGGTAGCAAGGTTCCTTTTGATTTCATTTAAGCTGGTTACGCCGAAGTTTTTGACTCCGAGAAGCTCGGCTTCTGTTTTTCGAGTCAAATCGGCGAGCGTGCGAATATCGAGCTTCTGCAAACATTTTCGGGAGCGCACCGAAAGTTGCAGGTCGTCAACGGATTTGTTCAGAACTTCTTGTTCTTCTGAGGTAATACGGTCGGATAGTTCCTGAGGCTGCTCCAGCTTTTCCTCTAGAGCCATGCCCAGTCGCAGGTTTTTCGATTCGAGGATGACCTTGACTTCTCTCAAGGAGGTCTCCCCAAAGTTCTTGTAGGACAGCAGCTCCGCCTCGGTTATATTCAAAAGATCGCCGAGCGTGTCGATGTTCATCTTCTTCAGGCAGTTTCTGCTGCGCACCGACAGCTCAAAATCGGAGATAGGAGTTTCAAGAATCTGATTTTTGCGGCTTCTTTTCTTTTCTTTTTCTTCGTCGTAGAGCATGGTTTTTGAGCTTTCGATGTCTTTTTTGAACAGAATTGCTCTTTGATGATTGGGATGAGACTCCAGAACCGCGTCCACACATTGGCAGGCTTTGTCGTACTGGTCTATGTCTTCATAAAGCACAGCCAAATTCAGCAGTGCGCTTACATAAACCGGAGAGCTGCAAACGACCTGCTTATAATAGTCGATCGCTGCCTCTTCATCGCCGGACAAATCGCACCGAAAAGCCAGGTGGAAAAACGCTCTTTGGTGGTTCGGGGCCAGTTCCAGAGCTGTTTTGTAATTGTCTGCTGCCTTTTCATAAAGCCCTATCACTTCCTGAAGCCGCCCAAGCTGGTAATGATACTCGGCACTTACCTTCTCGAAATTCGCGCAGCCGGATAGTTCTTTTTCCGCCGCCTCGAATTTCTTGGCGTGGCGATACGTGGCAGCTTTTTCCAGCGATATGTACAAGGGGTCGGCCTGGTAGGCCAGACTTTTTTGCAGGTTTTCAATTGCTGCGTCGAATTTGCCCAACTGGCAAAGCGCAAAGGCCAGGTAAATGAATTTTTCTTTGCGGTCTTCGGCTTTTTGCAGCTTCTCGGCGGCTTCCTGGAATCGGCCGAGGATAAAAAGTCCTATTCCCACCGCCAGTATCGCCTTTGGTGAAGTCCTGCTCATATTGACCTGTACCTCTTGAGCGAATTTTAGCTGATTGGCCTCGGTGCAATGGACGAAGTGAGAGAGTTTCGTTATGTCGTCCATAGACGGCAGCTCATCAGCGAATAAGTTGATTTGGGCCCCCGCTACGCGGGAAACCTCCGGTTGTGTCGTCGGCTCCATAACAGTTGTCTCCTGAAATTCTCAATTGTCGTTTTTGGGACCCCGCTTTGCGGGAACCCTCTGCAAACCGGTCTAGTACGGGCTAAGATTATAATGCTAAAGATGCAGTTTGCAATAGCTTTTTGTTGCTGGTCGTCCTCGGTTCTCGGTGTGCTTTGCACCAAGTCTGACCCGCCTATCAGCCCAAAGGCAACCTATCCTGCTATCCCTGTCAATCAAAATGCCTTGATTGGATTGATAGATACAGAAAACCCGCACGTTTTGTGGGGAATTTATTTGACTTTGCGATTCGCTTCGGGTAGTGTACTCCAAGTAAGGCCCCGAGAAACGGATGAGAGGAGGTTGTGTCGACCTTTCATGCCTGTCTTTCGCCGCTTTACGTCTAGGAGAGGACAGTCGTCGAGGTGGTTAAGCATCGTTTTGCGCAGTTGGTCAAGGGTCCTATTGGAGGGTTTAGACCGATGCGTTAATAAAGCGGTGGGACAAAATTGAAAATTTACAATTGAGAAACCACTCCACGTATTCAACGGCCTCAGATCTTTCATGTGTCCAGTAGCATTTGCCGAAAATGGCAGAAAGGAAGGTGGGAATGAAATTCTTTAGTTGTCATGTCGAGCCCAGCCGAGACATCTGGCCACGGACTGTGCTTGCTCTATATTGCAGGTAGATTCCTGCACTTCGTCCCGACTTGTGTCGGGACTTCGGTCGGAGTGACTTGTGTACGTGTATTTAACGTTATTTTGCCCACAAGGCAGAAAGAACCGTGGAAAATAAAATGGTTTGATGGTTACAGAATGTGGTTGGTGTTAGTTGGATTTGTCGCCGCTATTGTGCTTGGCGGCGGGGGGAGTGCGAAGGCGTATTTCACCTTCGGTGAGCCCGTGAATCTCGGCCCGACGATCAACAGCGGGGATTTCGAAAATAGCCCGTGCATTTCTGCCGACAATCTGTCGCTTTTCTTCGCATCCAGTCGGCCGGGTGGGTATGGGTCAGGCGACATATGGGTGTCGACGCGGGCCACGACACAAGATGATTGGGGCGAACCGGTCAATCTCGGGCCACTTGTCAACGGTCCGAGTGAGGAATATCAGCCAGCTATTTCTACTGACGCCCTGGAGCTTTAGTTCGGCCGGGTCAGGGGAGACTCCCCTGCTCTTGGTATTGACCTATGGGTAGCAAGACGCGACACAACAAACGAACCATGGGATCAGCCAGTGAAGCTGGATCTGATTGTTGACACCACGGACTCGGAGGCCGCCCCAAGCCTTTCGGCAGATGGCCTGGAACTGTATTTCTGTTTTGGCAAATGGGATGCACCAGAAATCAGCTTGGCCGTGACGAAACGTGACACGACAGATGCTCCTTGGGGAGTACCCGTTAGTCTTGGGCCGGTGGTCAACAATTGGCCTTGCCAGGTCGATCCGAGGATCTCCAGCGATGGCTTGTTGCTCTTGTTTAGCGATTGCTCGATGTATTCTCCCCGTCCGGGGGGCTTCGGTGCTAACGATATATGGTTAACTAGGCGCGCGACGAAAGACAGTGCGGGGGTGAACCCGTGAATCTTGGGCAACCCGTCAACAGCGAATTCTATGATTACTGTGGAATGATCTCAGCGGATGGCTCTATACTCTACTTCAGCGGTAATCCAGGTGGCGAGTGGGATGATGACCTCTGGCAGGCGCCAGTAATCCCGATCGTGGACTTCAACGGAGACGGAATTGTAGACCTCAAAGATTTTTCCAAACTCGCTCAATACTGGGGCCAGGATGAATCATCGGTGGATATGGGGCCCATGCCCTGGGGCGACGGCATCGTAGATACCCAGGACCTCACGGTCTTAGCGCAGCATTGGCTCGAAGAAATTGGCCTGATAGCTCGCTGGAAGTTGGATGAAACAGAAGGGACAATAGCCCAGGACAGCGTCGGCGAGCATGACGCCACCCTCAATGGCAATCCGCTCTGGCAGCCAACTGGTGGCAAGATAGATGGCGCACTCCAGTTTGACGGCGTTGATGACTATGTCAGCACGCCCTTTATCTTGGGCCCGGCGGTTGGGGCGTTCAGTGTCTTTGCGTGGGTCAAAGGCGGTGCTCCCGGGCAGGTGATAGTATCGCAAGCGGGCGGAATGAATTGGCTCGTGGCGGACGCCACAGAAGGTAAACTAATGACGGAATTGATGGCCGCCGGCCGCTTTGGCACGCCGTTATTCTCGGAGGTGCTGATTATAGACGGCGATTGGCACCGTGTGGGCCTGACGTGGGACGGCTCCAATAGAATTCTGTATGTTGATGATGTCGAGGTTGCCAAAGACACGCAGACCAGTTTGGCAGGGTCGGATGGCGGCTTGCTCATCGGCGTCGGAAAAGGCCTTGAGCCGGGCAGTTTCTGGTCCGGCCTGATTGACGATGTTCGCATCTACGACCGGGCAGTGACGCCGTAGCAGCAACACCTCTGTAGGATTGAAAGTCAAAGGGCTGGCAGGCTCCGGTGCTGTCAGCCCTTTTTCTTGAGAATTCACTTGACGCCGAGCCGCTATGGTGTATGATATTTATGTAACTAAATTGAATAGAATCCTAATGGTATGAGGAAAGAAAACGGCAGGCAGAAGCCTGTCCTGAGCCTGCCGAAGGAACAGGAGACAGAATAGGGAAACCAGGGAACCAGGATAACAGGGTGCAGGTGATCAGGATAGCAGGGAATCAGGAAAAATCGCCCAGATGCCCTGATAACTGATGCTCACTACCTGATCGTCTGATTTTCCGATCTCCTCACTCATCGCCGGTAAGGTCAGCAGTTAGCAAAAACCGAGGTAATCAGCCAAGAAAGCTGTCCTGAGTTTGAACTAAATTATGCAAAACAAACCCAATTTCCGCGAAGCTCAAATGAACGCAAACTCAATAATAACAAATGATTATGGAAATGAATCCGCCTTCAGAGCTCGGGAAAACAAAGCCAATCAAACCCAATTTCCATGGGGGGCCAAAACGGACGCGAAGTTCTTTGCAGAAAAAGGGTTATGAAAATGCGTCTCAAAACAGCGAAATTTGGAATCATTATGATGCCGCGGCCGGCAAAACCCGGCAAAGTCATTCGCGCATATTTAGCCCCCAAGCCTGCCTTGAGCGAAGTCGAAGGGTTTATTTTGGGGGTTTACTCCTTATTAGTGCGACCCAATCTTTATAGGGGTCCTGCGGTGGCTGGCCGATGCCGACTGAGCCGGGGCCCTTTACTTCGCCCACACTGCCCATCTGTAGCGGGCCGCCCGCACGCGGATTGTACCAGCGGACCATGAACGTTCCTGAACTATCGCCCAGATCAAGGTTCGTTGTGCCGCCGGCAGGCAGGTATATGGCGTAGATTTGGCCGGGCAGAGCAAAACAATAGTCATCCTGGGCGGAAGTCAATTCGTCATGGTGTCTCATCTCGGTAAAAGGCAGATACTGATGGAAAAACTCCAA